>JGI12210J13797_10018416_pt1 | contig 14308 bp, 10 predicted proteins | sample ElkSlonscriptome_3_FD_13797 | JGI IMG/M metagenome (IMG submission 13797)
CAAAAACCTGCTAAGGCTAGCACAAACAATATTATCATCATCATAAGCATGTCCTTTACCTTCATAAATGTAAACATGATTAGTGCTATCGTGTCTTCTGATTTCGCTCAATCGATTTTCTAAAGCTCTTGCGTGCCAGATAGTGGTTTTTTGATCCTCTGTGCCTTGATGAACTTCAAATGCAGGTAGATTATTTAAAAAGTAGTAAGGGGAGCTGGTAATGAGACGTTTCTTGATTTCTTCAGGACTGGCTTTTGGTGTATAAAAAGCCCGGCTATAAGAATTACCCACTATTTCGTTATCTACCACATACCGGTCTAAAAATTTCGTGTGCGTCGAAGTGGCTATGATGTAATCAGATTTATTCGTTAGCCCACCTATGATCAATGCAACAGTTGCGCCTCTACTGGTGCCCATTGTCAACGTTTTGACATTCGTGGTTTTGTTATACATCAATTTTACAACCTCCAGAAATGCCACAGCATCTTCGGCTGCGCCCATCCAGACATCTCCTGCATATCCTTCAGAACGGAAGCAAAAATCTTCCCCTCTCACTATATTGCCCCGGAAGGATGGCATGATCGAAATGTAGTTATCTAAAAGTTTACGACACTTTCCGCTCGACAAACGATTTATATCACTTGTTTTCAACACATCAATTCCTGTTCCACCTCCCATAAGACCTAGCAAGATGGGGGCTTGAGAAATATTAACGCCTTTGGGGATTCGAATCAGGCCGTAGTGTTTCCGTCCATTAACCAAGTGAGATATAACCTTAAGCGTATCCCCATTGGGCCGTACTTCAGAAAATTCTATTTGTATTTGACTGGGTGTGAAATCCTTTTCTCGCCATTCTGTCAAAATAGCATTCAACTCATTCGCAGTGGGCTCCTTAAGCAACTCTTCCATCGCGATGCCCGGATCGGGATTAATTGGATAGGTAGTTGCATCCTCGTACCCCACACAATCATTTACTCCTACATCTACCAGATAACTAAAACTTCTATCATAATGAATAAAGTATACGTCAAGGAGCAGGAAGTAAAGAACGAAGACCGTAAAAAAGTGAAACTTGTTGGTATACGATATTGATAGAGGCAGGATGAGAACCGGCACAAATCCAAAAGTAATAATTGCGCTAGCAAGACCTAGAGGCAGCATATGCGGGAAGTAGATTCTTGCTATTAGAAAAAATGTCATTACTCCACTAAGGATCACTAGCGCCAAACTTTCGGCTTTGTTTTCTTTTGGGCTCGAGAAAACCATCGTAGCAAAGAATATCAGATAGAATAAGGCCAGAAACAGCAAGCCATAAGTAATAACCCAACCGGAAAAAGGAACTATCCCAGCCATGCCGAAAAGCCCTAAAGCCGAAACTCCGGCGACTATTGAAAGTATAGTAATTAGGAGAAGGCGTTTCTTGCGGCTATCGAGTTTACTTACTGCTCGAATGCTGCCCGCCAGAAAAAGAGAGACTAATAGTAGCCCTGATGCTAAGTACGCCGAGCTGAAGCCAGGCACATTACCCAAAAAGGGCATATCTATTGAAACCCCAAAGCCATGAATAAATATCACGGTCAAAACAGGAATAGCCAATGTATAAAGCAGATTACGAAATCTCCATAATCTATCTTGCCCGATGGACTGGATAATTTGAATTACGTAAACAGCCAGGATTAGAGCGGAGGACACTAAAACAATAACGGCTCCGGACTGCATCCCAATTCCAACCGTTGAGAATAGTCCGACTACAAAAATGATGAGTGACAGGTTTATCAGCGCTAGCTTTATTTTCATGCTTTACATCGGGTTTCGCAACCTGGAGGGAATTGAGTCTAACGATGGAGTATAGCTACCTAACTGCCTTCTTATACATTCCAAAAAATAGAAAGGGTAAAAAGCCGATACTGAACAAAATAACCCCTATTACTAACATCACATTAGCACCGGGCCAGTGCATCAACTTAAATAACACCGAAAATCCGGTGATCATAGCGCTGGCAAAACCAATGATAATTTTCAATCTCTCCGAGATTACTTTACCAACACTGGCTTTATAGCGGTCAAGAGCAAACATCGGCAGAAAGAGCATAGCAAATCCGAGGAAACCAGCGGTAAACAGTTCGCTACCGTTCGGCCAGCGCATCAGGGTAAACAGCCAACCAATGCTGATGCAGATGGAAGCAATTAGCCCGATGGAATACATAACTTTCTTCATGATAATTATCTTTGGTGCGTTTAGCAGATACAAAGTTTCTTCTTGAATTTCATCCAGACCATTAGGGCAAATCTTCTTCCAAGCTGAGTGATAGGCACTTTCAAACGTATGCCCCTCCCCCATTTTACTTTCTACCGTACAGCAGAAATGGTCAAGCAGATCATCCTTCACCATTGGTATGGATAGATTGCTCCGTTCAATATCTTGCCGAATCTGTTCCAGTTGCTCATCTTTTAGCATAGGCAGACAACTGCTTCGGTTGGGGAAAAATTAGTTGTTGAATAGTTTGCATGAAGTCTTTGAGTTCGTCAAACTGCAACTGCTTTTTAGTTTGCCCCTGTTGGGTAATCGCGTAGTATTTACGCACCCGCTTGCCAATATTTACCGTTTCTACTTCTACCATTCCATCCTTTAATAGCTTGTGCAAAGCCGGATAAAGCGAGCCTTCCTTAATAAGAATTTTATCGTCGGTTAACTCTTTCACCTTCTGTGTGATTTCATAGCCATACATTTTGCCGTGGTCGGCTAGCAATTTGAGGATAATTGTATTCAGTGTGCCCTTTAGCAGTTCGGTAGAGTTCATAGCACAAATATAGAAAGTTTTTTAATGCATCAAAATTCTATGTATTAAAGCATTCTTTTGATTCATCAGTTATTCTCTAATAAAGAATAAAAAACTTAAACAAAGAATATTTTTACTGGTTCTACTACTAAACAATATAACTATGAAAGTACAAGTAGAAGAAAAACCATTTTTAGCGAACGGGCGCCATACTACCACCATTACCGAAGTAACGGAAGGTAAGAGTGAAAACAAGGGTGTTCCTTTTTTTAACTGTCGATTTGAGAACAAAGACGGATTTGTCAACAACCGCTTTTATCTGAGCGAACCGGGTCAGCCAATTATGGCTGAATTTTTCCAAGCGGTGGGTATTGAAGAGCAAGAAGTAGACACCCAAGAACTGGTCGGTAAAGAAATATCAATTGACGTACACGAACGTACCTACCCAGATCCAGAAAGTCAACAAGAAAAAACGATTAAAGAAGCGCGCTACTTTCAAGCAGCCGGGCAATCTGATACCTCTGATGCTATAAACTGATGCTGCAACATTCCAGACCTGTTCTGAGGCTTCCGTCGTTCTAAGGGGGAAAACCCGGAACAGGTCCGGGGATGTCGTATAAAATTTTTCTCAGGTAATTACTGTTTACGTATAGGGCATACTCGCTTCAGTAAATAGAATTTGGCGGTTTTGTCCGTTATAATCCATTGTTCAAATGGCTTTAGAAGCACCTTCTATTGCTAGTTTTTTTAATACAATTCTTTTGTTAACTTAATAGGACACACAACCTAAACTATTTAACAAATGGCGAACAACCGAGGCGTAGCTTACATTAAACCCGGCGTAGTGGAAGTACAGAATATCGACTTCCCCGAATTGGCGATCGGCAACCGACAATGCCACCACGGCGTAATTCTCAAAATTGTTTCTACCAATATTTGCGGTAGCGACCAGCACATGGTTAGAGGGCGAACCACCGCTCCCGAGGGACTAGTGTTAGGCCACGAAATTACTGGCGAAGTAGTTGAGGCAGGTCGCGATGTAGAGTATATTCAAGAAGGTGACATTGTATCGGTTCCCTTCAACATTGCCTGCGGCCGATGCCGAAACTGCAAAGAGGGTAAAACCGGTATTTGTCTGAACGTGAACCCCGCCCGACCCGGAGCAGCCTACGGCTACGTAGATATGGGCGGCTGGGTAGGCGGCCAAGCGGAATACGTAATGGTGCCTTATGCAGATTTCAACCTGCTCAAGTTTCCAGATAAAGATCAGGCAATGGAGAAAATTAGAGATCTCACACTGCTATCCGATATATTTCCTACTGGTTACCATGGAGCGGTTACCGCCGGAGTGGGCCCTGGCTCTACCGTATATGTAGCGGGAGCTGGCCCCGTTGGATTAGCCTGCGCGGCTTCGGCTCATTTATTAGGAGCAGCAGCGGTAATCGTAGGTGATATGATTCCTGAGCGGCTAGATCAAGCCCGAAGCTTCGGTTGCGAAACGATAGATTTGAGAAAAGATGCTAGCTTAGAGGAGCAAATTGAGCAGATTCTAGGAGTTAATGAAGTAGATTCTGCGGTAGACTGCGTGGGTTTTGAGGCGCACGGCCACGGAAACTGCGCTCACGAGGAACATCCAGCCACGGTATTAAATGCGGCCATGCAGGTAACTCGCGCTGGAGGTGCTATCGGAATTCCAGGACTTTACGTAACGGGGGACCCGGGTGCTTCTACTGAAGCTGCTAAACAGGGTAATCTGAATATTAGAATTGGATTAGGCTGGGCCAAGTCGCACTCTTTCCATACTGGTCAGTGCCCGGTTATGCAGTACCATCGTCAGCTGATGCAAGCCATACTCTATGATAAGGTGCATATCGCTAAGGCGGTTAATGTTCAAACTATTACTCTGGACGAAGCTCCTCAGGGCTACAAAGATTTTGATAAAGGTGCAGCTACTAAGTTTGTCATCGATCCCCACGGAATGCTGGTCTAAGCGATAATATTTGCTTATCAGTAAAAGAAAGAAGCCCAATCTGGCAAGCGTGGCTCTTACCAGACTGGGCTTTTCTATAATTTGCAAGTCTGACCTGACATTCCTAGCTCATAAAAAAGCTATTGTTTTTATATCTTGCTACTCCAAATCCCACCAAATACGGGTATCTAGTAAGTCAGGACCTTGCCGACTAACCGCTTCATTTACGTTAGCTGAATTGACAGCATCTTCGGCATCGGGGTAAGTAAGGCGACGGATAAAATCCCCGTCGATTTCACTACCCGGATAAGGGTTAGGAGCTAAATCAGGGAAGCCTGATCGCCGAAAGTTGGCAAATGTCTCCGGTCCATTCATAAAAGTAGCCACCCAGTACTGCGTATTAATTTGCTCCAACTCTTGACCAGCCTGTAAAGGATTAGCTTGAAGGTAAGTCGTAATTTCCTCTTCAGGAACTGCGGTATCATCACCATAAGCGGCTAATTCTTCCATGTGTCCTCGGATGCCATTTGCAAAAAATTCGGCAGGATCGCCCGCAACCCAACCGCGGAAAGCTGCTTCGGCTAGTAGCAGTTGGGTTTGCCCGTAGGTAAGTAGAAATACTGGGGCAGTCTGAGCCCCCATGCGGGTTCTATCCATCTGAGAGTAGTCGTAAAAACTAGCTAATCCAGCACTTTGCCATATGGGTTCAATGGTACTATTATCGTAACCGACCGGCATACCTATTTGTACCGAAGGGTCAGTAGTCGCAAATGCTGCCGTTTGGTCTGACCCACTCTGGGCACCAGCGTACCGCACAGCAATAGAGGCTAATCTCGGATCATTATTCTCTTGCAAGTAGTCTACAAAATTTGCAGTCAAGAAGTAGTTGTTAGCTTCCGAGCCATTCAACCAAGACCCGCTCCGGTTAGTATATAATACCGTATGCCGAATCAAAGCGTTACCTTCGTTCGATTGAATTAATCCGCCAGCTACTGCTTTAGCTACGTATTCCTGCGCCAAATTTGGGTCTACTTTAGACAATCGCATAGCAGCCCGCAGCATGAGAGAATAACCAAAACTTTTCCACTTGGCAACATCACCTCCGAACAGCACTTCCAGTACCTGAGGTTGAGAAGCATCCAAGGCTGCTGAAGCTTCTTCTAACTCACTCAGTATTTCGTTATAAATATCTTGCTGACGATCATAGACTGGGAGGGTATTTCCTTCCAGAAAGGCCAATCCGGCTTCGGAAAATGGTACGTCCCCAAAGGTATCGGTGAGTAGCATTCCAGCGTATGCCCGCCAAATTCTCGCCATATGATACAGGTTAAAATACTGAGGGTCTTCTCGGGTTTTATCCAATACATCTATAGTAGATTTCAGCACATTCCGATAGTGGTTTTGCCAGATACCAGAACGGGTCTGATTGTCTTGGTTGAAATTTGCTCCGGCTAATGAACTCCCGTTAGGAGTGATAATCTGCTGAACAATGGCTAGCTCGTAGATGAAGATTGAGGTAGGAAAAGAAGCCGTAATAATGGCATCGTTCATTGAGTAAGACGGATCCAGCGAGGTGGCTAAGGTCTCGTTCGTATTTATTTCATCAAATTCCTCATCACAGCCAGTAGTCAATCCTAACACGATCGAAAGACTTAAGATGTATGCTTTTATATTTTTCATGATCAATATTTTTATATCCACAGATTATTAGAATTTCACGTTAAGATTGAATCCGATGCTTCGGGTAACCGGAAGACTGGTCTGTTCCAGTCCAACGGTATTATCCGATGCGCTAGGAAACTGTTCTGGGTGAATATTATCTACCCACTTCTTCAATACCGCCACATTATTCGCCACAATATTCAGCCGGGCTCCTTTAATGAAGAAATCCTCGGGAATCATTCGGGTAAAATCATAGCCTAACGTTATCTGACGCAACGACCAGAATCCAGCGTTGTATAGATAGTCTTCTACAATATTAGATGCCCCAGCCGTTTCGTAGTACGTCTGAATAGGTGTCTCTACCTCATTAACTTCCCCGTTTTCGTTCACTCCGTCCCCGACTACAAAGCCATCTTCCCGACCAACTAAGGTTCTCTGGTGCAGACCGTGCCGCACCAGATTAAAATTGGTACCCGAAGCCATTTTGTGGCCTAACTTGAAGTCAACCAAGAATGAGAAACTTAAGTCTTTGTAGCGAAACGAGTTGATGATCCCGCCTACGTCAGTAGGAATAGCACTGCCAAAGGCCTGCTGGTTAGCTGTTCTTAACGGTCTTCCATTGTTGCCACTAAATATTTGCCGTCCTTGGTCGTCGTACTGGAAGCCAAAACCAAAAATTTGCCCCATTGGTTTTCCTACAACCTGGGTGATTAGCTCGCCCCGAATACCTCGACCTACACTAATAATAGTATCACCCGGATTCAGCCCTAGCTTCAGCACCTTGGTATTATTATAAGCGTAGTTAAACGTTAAATCCCAGCTAAAATTATCGGTTTGAATGGGTACTACATTTAGTAGTAGCTCTACTCCATTATTCCGGCTTTCGCCCACATTAATCAAGCTTTGGGTGTATCCCGAAGCATCCGTAATCTGAGCCTCCAGAATCTGGTCAGTAGTAGTCTTGGTATAGTACGCCAGATCAATGCCTACTCGACTATCAAACAAGCGAACATCAAAACCCACCTCTATTTCTTCTACCGACATTGGGCGAAGATTCTCATTAGGAACAGTGGAGTTGCTAATTGAGCCTACCGGTTGTAGCTCTCCGGAGGGCAATGGAAAAAGATTATTATTTACTCCGTAGAACAGACTATTAGAGTAAGGATTCACATCCAGATCGCTACCCACTTCGGCATATCCCGCTCTCACTTTTCCGAAAGAAACCCAGTCAGGCAGATTGGCAAAGGCCTGTGAGAATACGAAACTACCCGTAATGGAAGGATAGAGAATACTTCTATTAGCGGGAGAGAGAGTAGAAAACCAATCGTTGCGAGCGGTAGCATTCAAGAAGAGAAAGCCTTTATACGAAAACTCAGCGGCACCGTACAAAGAATTTATCCGCCATTCGTTCAAGTCATAAATTGGATCTTTAATAACTCCGTTTCTGACGGTATACAAATCCCTAACTATAAAGTTATCCACTCGGGTACTATTACGGTCGGTACGCCGATCCATTCGGTTACCTCCAAAGGTGACGTCAATTCCGAAATTACCAAACTCTCGATTAGCTCCTATCAAAAAGTCAGCATTAACCTCGCTAAACCGTCGGTTTTCCTGTACATATCTTCCATTAACAAAGCCCTCCGGGGCAGCAGGCAAAAAAGCCAAACCGGTAGGCAAATTGTATTCTTGATCCCGTGAATAATAGTCCTGCCCAATTCGTCCTTGGATATAAAGCCAATCAGTCAGTTTATAGCGCAGATTCACATTACCAAAGATTCGGTTTCGCTTAACATTTTCAAACCGCTGGCTTAGAGCAAAGTAAGGGTTCGTCCGATTTCGGAACCGTGACCAGATAAACTCACCCCCCTCATCATTAAACTTGTTAGCATCCAGTACATCCAGCGGCATTGAATTAGACATAGAGTAGATGACTACGGGCGTACTTACATCTTGGCCAACTACTACCGGAGGATTTGTATTCTCCTCAATAGAATAGTTAACATTTCCTGAAACATTTAATTTGGACGATAGGTCTTGCGTAAATCCTAAGTTGATGGTCTTACGATTAAAACTCGAATTAGGCACGATACTTCGGCTATCCAAATTAGATAATGAGAGATTGAATCCACCGTTCTCGCCTCCTGAAGACAATGATAAGGTATTCGTCCAGGTATCACCATTACGGTAAAAGTCTTTTATACGATTTCTTACCGGCTCATACGGAACTTCTACTCCATCAAAGAGTATCTGGGTCATTCCTGGCTCAAACTTTTCCCCAAAGCTCCAAACACCTGAAGTAGGACTTGGGCTAGTAGGGCGCACACCGTTTTCGCCCTGTCCGTATTCGTACTGATAATCGGTAAAGTCCAACGGAGTGTCAACAGTATAGTTGGTATTCCATTCTACTCCCAATCCCTCTCCAGAACCTCGGGTTTTCGTAGTAATCATAATGACTCCATCTTTGGCTCGGGAACCGTACAGTGCCGCTGCTGCTGCTCCTTTCAGTACGGTCATGGATTCTATATCATCGGGATTAATACTGGTCAGCCCATCTCCTCCGTCGGTATTACCTCCGGTACGATTAGTATTATCGGAAGCAATTCCAAAGTTGGTATTATTAATAGGCACTCCATTTACTACAAACAAAGGTGTATTCTGCCCTCCGAAGGATGACTGCCCTCGGATACGAATCTTACTAGTACCTGCCGCTCCTGTACCTAGTGACGAAATGTTAACCCCGGCTACCTTACCAGTTAGTGAATTCATAAAGTTAGTGGTACGGTTTACCGTCATTTCTTCCGGTTCTACTTTAGCGGTAGCGTACCCTAGCTTTTTGGTTTCCTTTTTGATACCTAAAGCGGTTACTACTACTTCGCCTAATTCCTGTACATCAACCACCATGTTCACAGTGATAGATGACCGTCCGTTGATAGGTACTTCCTGGCTACGATAACCCACTTGAGAAAATACGAGCGTAGCAGCATCGTCAGGTGCACTTAGCGAGTAATTTCCGCCAATATCCGTTACGGTTCCGATGGTTGTCCCTTTTACTAAAACGTTAACTCCCGGTAAAGGAGACTGATCATCTTCGTCAACTACCTGTCCGGTAATGATCTGGTCAACAATCAAAGGAGTACTTCCTGTCTCTAAAGCAAGCGAGGCCTGCCGTCTGGAAGATATTTCTTGATTACCAATTGGCACCGAAGATAAATGAGAAATAGTCTCACTTGGCCAAGCTTGGTAGGAAGAAGCTCTTGCATGAGAAATAGTTAATCCTGCTTGGCTTAGCAGGAGCGCAATCAAGCTACAGCGAGCTAGTGCTCGGTAAAAGATCTTTTTCATAGGATAAAAGTTTTAGGTTGGTAACTATATAGAGGAGATTACCCTTCTTTTATACTCGCCTACTAAATTATTTTTAGGTAGATAGCTTGAACACTCAATAAATTATTTACACATAATCCATTTTTTATTTTGAATAATTCCAACGACAACCCCCTATTTCTGTATGCTTTGCTGGCATTTAAGTATTTTCTCTACTGTCGGTGTAAATTTGCATAATGCCGGAAAAAGTGGTGATTGAAGGTTTAATTCTCTACATTTAGCGGGTATCCACCGACTTGAAAAAAGAGTATAATGAACCGACGAACCTTTGTTCATCGCCTTCCCCTATTGACTGCTGCCTCCAGTTTGTTTCCAAAACTATCACTAGCTTCTCCGAGTAGAAAAAAGTATACCCGTTACGTCGCTCAAAAGATTGACTATCCTACCCAATCTTTTCCCCAGATAAGCGCGTGCCGCTAGAGCTAACCGCCTTTCCGGTTCCTGAAGCCAACGCAACTCAGGCAACCCATTTGCGATTCCTTCCCGTCAACGCTAAGGATGACACACTATATTTTCGTATCACCGCCGCTATTGCTTTAGAACGACGAGATACCAGTTTAGCGCAGATGGCTCTGCTTTAATTACGTGCTCGAATTCAGTACCTATCCGATGAATTGGCTATTTACCAACGGGCTACCCTTGACGGCCAAACTGCCTACCGTAATTGGGGGCGAGGGGCAGCCTGGTACTTACTAGGTATCGTTAAAACTTTGGCGGTTTTGCAAAAACTTCCCTTCACTACCGCTAACATCGATATCGTTTACGAAGCATTTGTTTCGGCAGCTGAGTTGGTAGACCAGTGGCAGACCCAACAAGGAGTTTGGTACAGTTTTCTGGATCAATCAGAAACGGGGGTAGATACTTCGGCTAGTGCGGTCATTGCTGCCGCGTTTGCTTGGGGTGCTCAGTTAGATATACTACCTAATCGCTACCTACGTTCCGCCAAATCTACTTATCAAACTTTAGAGGAATATCTTGCCCCCGATGGTTTCCTTACGCAGGTTTCGCAGATTAACCGGGGCGGGGAAGTTCTTCAGGAAAATGGGTACCGGGTGATATCCCAATTCGGCATGGGATTGATGGGACAGTTAAAAGCTGCATTGAACGCCTAATAGTCTATTAATGGAATGAGTCTAAACGAAGAAAGCAAGAGTAAAACTCTTGCTTTCTATTTTTGTGGACTACCTTTTAATGAGTCGCTGAACGTTAGGAATACCCTGTATTTGAATGAAGTATAAACCAGGCTCCAGTTGCTCTAAAGGCAGCTCCATACTTTCCACTAAAGAGGGTATCGTTTTCTGAATCTTTAACACTCCTCGTATATCGTAGACCGAGATATCCCGCTCACTACTAGTAGCCGAACTCATGATTAACGTTACGGATTCTTGCGCGGGGTTAGGAAAGAGGGTTGTCTGAAACTCAGGAAGTAGCGCCGGACTGTCTAAAGATAAAACAGATGCCTGGCGTTCAACCCGAGCATTTGTCGGAGCGCAATTAGACTGTTGAGGAGTAAATTTCAGCGCCACGATACTATAATCAGAATTGTTGCTAGTTCTGTTAGGTCCGTTTCCGCTATCGTAAGCAGTTGCTTCCAGTACCAGTTTGGTAGCCGATCCGTCCTCGTAATCTACCGTAAACTCATACACACTACTGCCTAATACAGTACCTTTGGTCGGTGAAATAACCCCCTGATCGAGCACATTATTACTATTATCCAGTAGCTTCCATTGGCCAGTTTCATCGGCACCTTGCCACTCGTTGGCCTCTAAGTTTCCTAGGGTAAAAGATACCTATCCAACAGATTGGTTAAAGTCTATAGTTAACTTTTCAGAAGCATCAGTGGCCGGATCGTAATCTAACTGATCGTCAAACCTAGTTCCCTGTATACCTATCCGACCTCTTCTAAGCGTGATTACGGTAGGGTTGCCAGAAGCTGATTCAGCAGTTAGCTCTACACAACTTCCCCAGGCTACCGGATCAGTATTCCCGCTAGGTTGAATACTAGCTGCGTCCAGTACAACTTGTTCCTGTCCTACCGGAGCATCTATAATATTAAGAGCTACATTAGCACTCGCTGTACCACCCCGACCATCGCTAACAGTATAGCCAAACAGTGCCCCAGGCCCTACATCTACTCCGGTAAACTCTACTGTATTACCAACGATAGCAGGAACCCCATTCCGTTGAGACTCCACAGCGATGATAGTTAGAGGGTCACCATCAGGATCAGAATCGTTAGCCAACAGAAGAGAAAAAGGAATTACGAGTGGCTCATTTACAACCGCCGTGAAGTCAGGATCATTGAAGAAGTCGCCATCATCTACCGCCACTGGGAAAGTGTTTTCCGGAGGGACTGGCAAGACACTAACACTCACCGTCGTGCTAGCGGTACCACCTCTACCATCACTAATGGTGTAGATGAACACTGATGCCGACAATGATTCGGCTGCAAACTCTACTGTGTTACCCACAATAGTCGGAATCCCTCCCCGAGAGGATTCTACCGATATAATTGTTAATGGATCGCCGTCAGGATCAGAGTCATTTGCCAATAAGAGCGAAAAAGGAATCACTAACGTTTCGCCTTCAGCTACCGTAAGTCCCGGATTAGGGGCAGAAAAATCTCCATCTAATACCGCCACCGGAGGGCTATTTTCAGATGCCTCATTGCAATCTATTGAGCTAGTATTTACTAACTGCCAAAGCTGCTCATCCTGACCGCTTTCATTCAGCATAACGGCGTTACCATTGGATAAGGTTATCAGACGAGGGTTATACTTCCCCTCTATTTTAAAATATCCGTCTCCAGCACCAATGAACTTCCATTGCTGCCAGTCTTTATTGTTGGATTTATAGATAGTAACGTTATCCCCGTTGGCTGGATTTCGCTGCCAGGCTTCCAGTGCTTTGTTAGCGAAGTCGTTGATGATTTTGTGGAATCCGTTACCACGATCCGAGATAGTCCACACCTGTCCTTCATCATCACATGCTTCTACTACCGCACTGGTTCGGTTACTAGTATTGTTCACTTGAAGAATAAAGTTCGGATCAACCTTCGACACAATGACCGCTTTTTGGTTAATAGAGGGCTGAGGGGAATCATCTCCCAAAACATTTACAACGATAGCTGATGAGACACCTTCATCTACCGGTCGAGGATCGCCAAAACCATCGTTTAGCACTAAAACTGTATAGGTAAAAGATGCTGAACCTGCAAAATTGGTACTAGGAGTGAATACCACATTCTCATCTTGTAAAGCGACCGTACCGTTCACGGCATCTCCTACAGCATCTATTACCAGTTCTACGGGACTACCAAGGTAGGGAATAGAACTATCGTTAAATAACAAGTCGCTCTTCGCTATAGTAATAGGCGTATTTTTATCAGTATCAAATGGTCCATCCTGACCGATTGTCAGATCATCTGGCACATCGGTGATGGTAAGCGTAACGGTTCCTACATCCGTAGCTTGACCATCGGTAATCGTATATGAGAACTGAATTTGACCGTTGAAATTAGTAGCCGTAGTAAATAGTATATCTTCTCTACTCGCTCTATTTTCTATCGTACCAGGAAAACCGCTAAAATCAAACCCCACAATACGTAGCGGGTCGCCATCAGCATCAGTATCATTGCGAAGCAGCGTTGCGTAATCAATACCCGTTAAGCCTATATCTTCTCTAATTTCAAATTGGCTGTCATCAACCGCTTGAGGTGGGTTATTAGTCGTTGTACTCGCTCGCTCGTAGCTAATTCCAGCAACGCTAAAATCTGAGTTATTTTCTTTGTTACCACTATCGTTAGTAGGCTCGTCAGGATAGTTGTTCCGGTACCTTGGACAGCCAAATTCATCCCCACCCCACTGCGTTGCTTCCAATACGATTTTCGTTATGGGCTGACTCCCAGGTGCAATAGCAAACTTGAACCCTCCGGCTGAGCCGGTAATTTGCCCCCCGATAGATTCTTCAGGAAGTAATGCTCCACTATCAACCACCTCACCATTCTGATCGTAAGCAGTGTACTTGCCCGATTCATCTACTTTTTGTCGCCCCGTGGTTTCATTACACGCTCGATTGGGAGCACGTCGCCAACCCTCTCTGGGATCTAGTTGCCCTACCTCCAGAATAACGTTCGTTACTGGGGTATGGAAATTGATAATAAACTGCTCGCTGGCATTAATGGCTTGTCCTTGGTAGTCTTGATAATAATCAATTTGTAGCCAGCGACCACCAGCCACACCAAAACCATCGTCGGTAAACTGGTTCTCGTATGCTACACGCCCCGGCTGGCCGTTGATCTTTCGTGCGTTCAAAACAATGTCGGGCCCCCACTGCTGGTCGCCGGAGCCATCACCCTGCAAAATATTTTGGCCTGCCTCTAGGGAAACCTGCCCAAAGAGTTCGCAGCTAAGAAATAAACTGAGTAGTAAAGTAGATAGTCGTCTTATCATCTCATATTTTGGTTATATATTGTATAACCTACGCAAAGTGAGGGATAATAATAGTACCTCCA
>JGI12210J13797_10285881_pt1 | contig 14298 bp, 14 predicted proteins | sample ElkSlonscriptome_3_FD_13797 | JGI IMG/M metagenome (IMG submission 13797)
GGGGAGCCGCTCAAGGGTTGGCGCGATACCTTCTTCGGCGCCGACGGCCGGCCCGTCCCGGTGGAGGCCTTTGCCTCTGCATTGCGCAGTCTGACGGGCGAGATCGACGGCCTGGTGGTCAGTTTCCGGGATATCTCCAAACAGCAGCAGCTGGAAGCCCAGCTCGAGTATGCCGCCCAGCACGACAGCCTGACCGGTGCGTTCAACCGGCATTTCTTCGACGCGCTGTTCGAGCGCGAGCACGCGCATGCCGCGCGGCGCGGGGAACCGCTATCGCTGATGCTGTTGGATGTCGACCACTTCAAGACCGTCAACGACCGCTACGGTCATCTCGTCGGCGACGACGTGCTCAAAGCGCTGGTGCGCCATCTTTCCGAGCGGCTGCGCGGCAGCGACGTCTTGGCGCGCTGGGGCGGCGAGGAGTTCGCGCTGCTCCTGCCGGAGACGACGCTGGAGGGCGCCGTGGCGTTGGCCGAGTCATTGCGCGCGAGTGTCGAGCATGCCGAACTCGCCGCGGGGCTTCCCCGGTTGACGATCAGCATCGGCGTTACGCGGATCCGCTCCGGCGCCGATCTGGCATCCAGCTTCCACCGCGCCGATGACGCCCTGTACAGGGCCAAATCCTCGGGTCGCAACCGGGTTTGCGCTGCCTGACAGCGGCCATCGAGTAGCGACCGGAATATCGGCGCTAGTTTGGGGCCGATATCGCGGCGCTGCTTCGTGCCTCGCGACCTTGGGTGACCCGGGTTCATGGTTGTCATCAAGCCGTCATCGCCCGTGGGTACCCTGCATCGGTCATCACGCAGAGGTGGCCGTCATGCGCTTCGATCCCGTTCGTTGTTTCATCCTTGGCCTTGCATTCGCGGCAGCGGCTGCGCCGGTGCTCGCGATGGACCCTCGCTTCACCGACGCCGATGGCGACCTGGTTGCCGATACGCCCAGCGACCCGTCGCAACGCGCCGACCTCGAATTCGGGTTATAAGGCGCCGTCAGGCGATCCTGAAGAGCGAGTATGACCTGATTGCCGAACGCGACTTCTAGCCGGTCTTGTCCGGCAAGCACGGCAATTCGATCATGGGTGTCGCGAACAAGGACTATCCGGTGGCCTCAAGCGGGTGGCGGCGTCAGTATGAATCGGCGTGGCGATCAGCACCATCGAGTGGGATGTCAAGACCGATGAGCCCATCGCGGACCCGATGATGCGATGGGGTGAGGTCGTGTCCGACCGGCTGCCGCTCTCGGGAGACGGGTGCGTGCTGGGAGCCGCTTGTGGCGCCGGACGTTTCGGTGAACGGCTGTTCCGCTCGGTCACGAAATCCGGTCATTCGGATGGGTCTGGCATGACCCACCAGGCATAAAGGTTGGTGAACCTTAACGGAGACCGCCTTTCAAGGGCTCCCGCCGACCCCTTCTCTTGCCGGGACTGGGTCAGAGCTGACCCACCCGGAGGTTCCTCGATATTCTCAACTACATGTTTTAAAGGGATTTTGGCCTTGTTCCGCCACATGGCCCAAGGTTTGCGGATCTCGCGCCATCCCCTCACATGGTGTTGCGAGACCGGTGACCGACTACTCCGAAAAGGGCATCCCCGAGATCGCTGACGAGATCGCCAGCTATCTCACCGCGCACAGGAAGGCCGCCGACACCCTGGAGGGCGTGGCCGGCTGGTGGATCACGCGACATCGAGTCGAGGAGTCTCAGCAGCGCGTCCGGGAGGCGCTTGACCTCCTCGTCGCGCAAGGCAAGGTGAACCGCGAGCCGCTGGCCGACGGGGGGATGCTCTACTCGCTCAACCAGGACGGCCCCGCCGATGGCTAACATCCGCGCGCTCGAGGCGGTCAGCGAGGCGGTGATCCACCAGCTGCGCAGCAATATGCGCCCGGCGGACTTCGCCGACGAGCTGGACCCGCTGCTCGATCCGGAGCTTCAGCTCGACTTCCGGGTCTTCACCTCGCGCGATTTCGCCAGCTCGCCCATCACCAACGGCGTCTCGCTCTTTCTCTATCGCATCTTCGCCAATGGCACCCAGCGGCTGCCGCCGGGGCCGATCGGACCCGACGGTCAGCGGCGGCAGACGCGTCTGCCGGTGGAAATGCACTTTCTCTTGACCGTCTGGGCCGGGGAGGCATCGCTTCAGCACGCGCTGGCGGGCTGGATGATGCGGGTCATGGAGGACTCCTCGCTTCTGCCGGCGAGTGTGCTGACGGCGGTCGCGCCGACGGTGTTCCGCAGCGACGAGACGCTCGAGCTGAGCCTGGCGGAGCTGAGCACGGAGAATCTGCTGCGCATCTACGAAGTGCTGATGCCCAATGTCTATCAGCTCTCGGTGCCTTACGTGGCGCGGGTGATCCATCTCGAGTCCGAGCTGCCGCTGCGCTCGGGCTCAGGTGTAGAGGTGCAAGAGCGGCAGCAGCGGGCGGCCCGATACAGCCCTCGGGCGATGGGAGAGGACGCCGCGTGAGCGTCGAGGCGGCTTACAAGGTTCTGGAGACCATCGGCGTCTACACACCGCTCGGGATCCGGTTCTGGGATCCGGTGACCGAGCAGCAGATCCGCGAGGACCTCAGGGTTACGGCCTGGCCCGCCGACGCGCCCAGCCATGCGGTGACCGCCTATCGGTCGCGCTCCGATATCTATGTGCTGCAGGGGCTGCCCGGTCTGCGCGACCTCGAATACCCGGGCGACGGCGATGATTCCAGCGGCTCGCCGCCACCTCAACGGCCCTTCGTGATCCAGGTTGAGGACGCCCGGCGCCGCTATTTGCCGGCCGCGCGCGCGGTTGACCTGCCCCTGCCGTATCGTGGTCTCTATCCCAGACAGAGCACGCTCTACAGTCCGTCTACGGATGCGCCGCCCGGCTTTCTGCTGCTCTCGACGGTGGCCCGCCAGCGGCCGTCCTGGATGGCCGGCATCTATGGCGAGCTCTACGACCAGGCCAACGGTCGGCGCGCCGCGCATGCACTGATCCAGGCCTTCGTCGGCGGCGAGGAGGCCTATGGGCTCAGCGACGCCGATGGCGGTTTCGCGATCTGGCTGCCCTATCCAAGCATCGCGCAGGACATCGCGGGCTCACCGCCGCCGGCGCTCGGTCTGGGCTCGCTGTTCGGTCAGCGCTGGCCGCTCGAGTTGCGGGTGCTCTACCACCCGGATCATCAGATCGCGTTGCCGCGCACCGACCTGCCCGATTACCTGAGCCTGCTGACCCAGCCCCTGGCCGATCTCTGGCTGGAGTCGCCGGACGTGGGCGCTAGCCCCGGCCTTGCGGAGGTCTGGTCGGGGTCGCTGGATTACGGCCGTGAATTGACTGTGACGACGCTGGGTGCACAGCGATTGCTGATCGAGCCCAGATAGCCTTGTTGAGCCATCTTGCGGAGATTTGTACATGCCTGAGTATCTCGCGCCCGGCGTCTTTGTCGAGGAGACCAGCTTCCGGCAGAAGACCATCGAGGGGGTCAGCACCAGCACCACGGGCTTTGTCGGGCCGGCCAGGTTCGGACCCATCACGGGCGAGCCCGAGATCCTGACCAGCTTCACCGAGTTCGAGCGCATCTACGGCGGCATCGACGCGCTGAGTCTTGGCGGCGGAATCCAGCGCCAGACCAACTATCTGGCGCAGGCGGTGCGCGCCTATTTCGAGGAGGGTGGCAAGCGGCTCTATGTCGCGCGGGTCTTCACCTCGGTCAGCGATGACGACGACGGGGTCGCCAGCTGGCAGCCCGCCGGCGCCTCGCCGCCCGAGTACGAATTCCGGGCGCGTTATCCGGGTGCGGCCGGCAACATGGCCGTGAGCCTGCTGTTCAAGCGCGGCCCGAACGTCCGGCGGATGGTCGATGGCGCGGCGGCGCTGAGCGGGGTGCGCGACGCCCAGGTGGTGCTGGTCGACACGGGCGGCGGCTCGCCCATGCAGCTCGAGCTCTACGCGGTCACCAGCCGGCTCGAGGGAGGCGCGCGCACCTTCGGGCTGGGGAGCCCGGACCTGGGCAGCCCGGGCGAGCTGGACCTGGACAGCGTCGACGCCGTCTATCCGCTCACGGTGACGGTCACGGCGCGAGGCAACGGGCGCTTCGATCAGGAGCAGGCCTGGGAAGACCTGGCGCTGGACCCCGGTCGGTCGCGCTCGCTCAGCGTGGCTCTGGCCGCCGAGCCGCAGCGGCGTGCCACGGCGCTCTATGTCCCCTTGGTCTTCGATCCGATGGGTCTGGACACCGGGCTCGAGATCGCCAGCGCCCTCCTGAGCGGCTACGGCGCGGATGTCCTCCTGTCGCTGGGCGATGACGAGGCCACGGACGCCGAGCGCAGCCTGCACTTCGAGCTCACCGGCGGCAACGACGGCAGCCCGCTGCTGACGACCGACTATCAGGGCCGCGAGGACGCCGACGGCAGCAAGAGCGGCCTGGTCGCCTTCGAGGACCTGGAGGACATCTCCATCCTGGCCGCGCCCGGCTCGACCGCGACCGAGCTCCTGGACGCCGAGGGCGAGGCCCGGGGCGTGATCGGCGCGCTCATCACGCACTGCGAGCGCATGCGCTACCGCATCGCGGTGCTCGACTCGCTGCGCGGTCAGCTGCCGAGCGAAATCCGTGAGCTGCGCGGCGGCATCGACAGCACGCGCGCGGCGCTCTACTACCCCTGGGTGCGGCTCAGCAATCCGCTCGCCGACGACCCCCTGGCCCCGAGCGAGATCCTGCTGCCCCCGAGCGGCTTCGTCACCGGCATCTATGCGCGCAACGACGTCGAGCGGGGCGTGCACAAGGCGCCCGCCAACGAGGTGGTGCGACTGGCGCTCGGCTTCGAGCTGCTGATCAACAGGGCGCAGCAGGAGGTGCTGAATCCGCTCGGTATCAACTGTCTGCGCTTCTTCGAGGGGCGCGGCTACCGCATCTGGGGCGCGCGCACCACCAGCTCCGACCCCGAGTGGAAGTACGTCAACGTGCGCCGCTACTTCGCCTTCCTGGAGCGCTCCATCGAGAAGGGGACCCAGTTCGCGGTCTTCGAGCCGAACGGGCCCGTGCTCTGGGAGAACATCCGGCTGACGGTCTCGGATTTCCTGTTCAACGAGTGGGCCTCGAATCACCTCCTAGGCACCAAGCCGGAGCAGGCCTACTTCGTGCGCTGCGACCGCACGACCATGACGCAGAACGACATCGACAACGGCCGGCTGATCTGTCTGGTCGGCGTCTCGCCGCTGCGGCCCGCCGAGTTCGTGATCTTCCGCATCGGCCAGAAGACCGCCGATGCCCGCTCCTGAAACCCGCTGACCGGAGGGAGAGCCAGTCATGGCCACCGAACGACTCGATAGACCCTACTCGCAGTTCAATTTCCGCGTCAGTTGGGAAGATCTGGATGAGAACAGCGCCCAGGCGGGCTTCCAGGAGGTCTCGGGCCTGGGGATGGAGATCACCATCGCCGAGTACCGCGCCGGCAACGCGGCAACCAACGAGTCGACCAAGATCACGGGCACCGTCAAGACCCCGGACGTCACCCTCAAGCGCGGCGTGATCGGCGAGCTGAGCACCCTCTATAGCTGGCTCAACGAGGTGCGCAATGGGTCGCAGGTCGCGCTCAAGAACGTCACCATCAAACTGATGAGCGAGGACCGCGAGACGGTCGCCCAGACCTGGCGCCTGATCAACTCGCGCCCTATGAAGTACACGGGGCCCAGCCTGAATGGCAAGGGCACGGACCTCGCCGTCGAGGAGCTGGTGCTCTCGGCCGAGCGCATCGAGCTCAACTGAGGCGCCGCCTGAATGACCGCCGCCGCACGACTGCCCGGCATCATCTTCGAGGTCGAGCCGCGCCAGCCCCGGACTCTGCTGCCGAGGATGGACATCGCGGCCTTCGTCGGCTTCGCGTCCAGCGGTCCATTGCACCTGCCGGTCGCGGTCGAGGACCGTGGACGCTTCCGCGAGCTCTACGGCGCCGATCCGACACTCGCCTGGGACGCCGAGCGCGGCCTGCCTCAGCCGGCGCTGCTCGGCGGCGCGGTGGACGGATTCTTCCGCAACGGCGGACGGCGCTGCTGGGTGGTGCGCGTCGGGCCGGCCCACATGCCGGTGCGCGAGATCGGCGTGCCCGGTCTGGTGCCGGCCGGGATCGTTTCGGCCGACGGTCTGGGAGACGCCGTCAAGGCGCGGGCGCGCTCGCCGGGGCGCTGGGCCGAGGGGCTGCTGGTCGATACCCAGCTGCGGCGCGAGCGTCTCGGGCTCCAGTCGGTCGCGATCGATCCGGACGGGGAGGGCGGCTGGCGCTACAGCCTCCACCTCGACCGCGCCCCGGACGACTGGTCGCCCGGCGAGCTGCTCGAGCTGGACTTCGGCGATGCGCTGCCGAGGCTCTATCTGTTCGTCCACGCGCTCGAGGCAGTCTCGGTTGGCGTCGTCGTGAACGGAGTGGAGGCTCATTGGTACGAGCTGCTCGCCGTCTCGCCGCCAGACCAGTCAGAGGCCTGGATGCATGTCGACGAGGCGGCGGCCGTGGCAGACTTTCAGCTCTTGCAGACCGGCTCGCCGGCACCGGACCTGCCGCCGGTCCATCGTCTGCGCTTCGGTCTGCGCGTCCGACTGGACGATGCCGAGTGGCGGCTCGCCGACCTGGCCTTCCACCCCGAGCATCCGCGCGCCTGGCAGCACCTGCCGGACGACGCGACGCTCTTCGCCCGCGATCTCGAGCACCGCCCGCAGTCGGCCGATCGTGGTGCCGTAACGCTCCAAGCCGAGGCCAGCTTTCCGCGCTTTCCGCTGGCCGCGCCCGAGGGTGCGCTCGAGCCCACACTGCCCTTGGGCATGGATGCGCTGGCGGCGGATCTGGACGCGCTCGATCTCGCGCCGGGAGACTCGACGGGGCCGGACATCGCCGAGTACGGCTCGGACCTCTTCCTGGACGACCGTCTGAAGCGTCTGGGCAGCGGCGCGCTGCTGGGCGAGGCCGAGCGGCGCTACTCTCTGCTGCACCAGCCCTTGAGCGGTCTGCACAGTCTGCTGACGATCGAGGAGATCACCCTGATCGCCGTGCCGGACGCGGTGCACCTGGGCTGGAGCCGGGCCATCCGCGACCTGCCGGAGCCACTGGAGGCGCCCGAGCTGGAGCCCATCCCGGCATCGCCGGAGTCGAGCGGGCGCTATCTGATTCGCTGGTCGGCGATCGCCGGGGCGACGGCCTATCGGCTCGAGTACGGCACCACGCCCGGGCTGGATCGGCCCACCACGGTGGACCTCTTCGGTCGGCCCTTGAGTCTCGACGAGACGCTGATCCCGCCTCCGGCACTCGCCGAGATCGAGCTGCCGGCGGACTGCCCGAGACCCTACTACTTCCGCGTCCGCGCACTGCGAGACGGGTTCGCGAGCCCCTGGTCGGGCACGCGCGGGCGCATCCTGCCGGCGGTCGACTTCGTCGCCTGTCTGGCGCAGTCCATCGACGAGGTCGAGCTGCTGGCGACGCCCCTGGCCTCGCCGCCCGATGCCGGGGTCCAGCTGAGCTGGTCGCTGGTCGACCAGGACTTCGACGCGCCCGATGCATTCGAGCTTCAGGTGGCCTCGGACCTTGGCTTCCAGTCCGGTCGCACCGTCCATGCCGATGTCCAGACGAGCCTCGAACGGCCCTTGCCCCTGAATATCGCGCAGTACTACCGGGTTCGAGGGGTGCGCGATGGCGGGGGCGGTCCCTGGTCCAATACGGTGACGGTCGAGCCGAGTGCGCTCTCGACCGCGACCCTGGAGCCGGCCTCCGATTTCGACGCGGCGCAGATCTCGGGCGAGTCGGTCCTGCTGGACGTCCACCGCGCACTGATCCGCTGCTGCGCGGCGCGCGGCGATCTCTGGGCTTGTCTCTCACTGCCGAGGCACTACCGCGCCGCCCAGGTGCGTGAGCACCTGCGGCAGCTGCTGCCTCCGGCATCGGGCGCCGCGCCGCCGACGGCCTCCGCCGTGCCCCCGTTGACCCTGGGCGAGCGCGCAGCCTTGAGCTATGCCGGGCTCTTCCACCCCTGGCCGGGCGTGCGGCTCGACGAGACGGCCGCCATGTCGTCCGTCGCCGGGCTGGTCGCCCATGGTCCGCCCGACGGCGCCGTCATCGGCCAGATGGCCCGTCAGGCCGTCGACGAGGGTGCCTGGCTCGCGCCAGCCAACATACCTTACCGCCATGTGATCGCGCTGGATCCCAGCTTCTCCGAGGGGGACTGGCGGGATCTGACGGCCCTGGGCGTCAATCTGATCCGACCCGATCCGCGTGGCTGGCTGCTGCTGAGCGCCGAGACGCTCTACCAGGGTACGGATCTGCGTCAGATCAGTGTGCGGCGGCTGCTGATCCTGCTGCGGCGGCTGGCACTGCGTGAGGGCCGGGGCTATGTCTTCGAGCCCAACGGCCAGGACTTCCGCGACCTGGTGCAGCATCGCTTCGAGCAGCTGCTCTCGCAGCTGTACGTGCGCGGCGCCTTCGCCGGCGACACACCGGCCGCGGCCTATCGGGTGGTGGTCGACGACTCGATCAACCCGCCGCGCAGCCTGGACCTGGGCCGTTTTGTCGTCGAGCTGCGGGTCGCCCCCTCGCAGTCGCTGCAGTTCATCACCGTGCGTCTGGTCCAGTCCGGGGCCGAGCGCCTGGCGCTGGAGGAGGTCTGAGATGCCGCGCCCCTTCATCACCTTCAATTTCAAGGTCCTGATCGAGGCCGAGCCCGGCAAGGTCCTCTGCGACGCCGAGTTCTCCGACTGCGACGGCCTGGAGATCAACATGGAGCCCAAGACCATCCGCGAGGGCGGCAACAACGGCCGCCAGATCCATCTCGCGGGGCCGGTGAGTTACGGCCAGCTCAGCCTCAAGCGCGGCATGACGGCGGATTTCGCCCTCTGGCGCTGGTTCGAGCAGGTGCAGCGCGACAGGACGCTGCGCGCCTCGGGCCGCATCCTGATGCTGGCCTCCGACCGCAGCCGGGCGGACGTGCGCTTCGATCTCACCGGCTGTCTGCCGGTCAAGCTCAAGGCGCCCACGCTGAGCGCCAAGGACGGCGAGATCGCGATCGAGGAGATGCAGATCGCCTACGAGACGCTCCATCTCGCCGAGTCGGGCGCCTGAGGAGACCCAGCCATGCCCCAGCCAGCACGACTCGAAAAGGCGCTGCTGCAGGAGATCACCTGGGACGAGAACCAGGTGGTGCAGGAGCTCGAGCGCAAGGTCACCGTGCAGTTCAACCCGGAGACCCTAAAGGTCAGCTACGCCAACCAGAGCTCGGGCGGCGACCAGCGCGGCGGCTCGGCCACCCAGTTCGTCGGTCAGGGCACCACCAAGTTGTCCTTCGACCTCTGGCTCGACGTGACTGCCCCCCAGCCGCCGGAGCAGGAGGGTCAGCAAGACGCCGAGGGCGCGGAGAACGACGTGCGCAGGCTCACCGAGAAGATCGTCAAGTTTATCCAGCCCAAGGAGGAGCGCGAGGAGGGCAAGTTCGTCCCGCCGGGCATGCGCTTTCTCTGGGGCTCCTTCAAGTTCGACGGCATCGTCGACTCGATCAACGAAACGCTCGAATTCTTCTCCGAGGACGGCCGGCCGCTGCGCGCCGGGCTCAACGTCAGTCTCTCCAAGCAGGAGATCCAGTTCCAGTTCAACGAGCAGTTCTCGCCCAACTTCGGCGGCAATCCGGCGCCGGGCTCGCAGCCGCTGACCCAGGCGCGTCAGGGCGATTCGGCGCAGTCCATCATGGCACGCAGCGGGCGCCAGGACCAATGGCAGTCGATGGCTAACGCCAACGACATCGACAACCCCAGGCAGATCCCGCCTGGAACGCCGCTCAATACGCGGCTTTGAGCGATGGTAGGAGCGATCAACGTGGCCGTGATCATCAATGAATTCGAGGTGGTGCCCGATGACGGCCAGCCAGGGCCGGGCGAGATGCCCGGGCCGGCGGAGCGTCAGGCGGAGCCGGCGTCGGCGCCTGCCCTGACGCCCGCGGATCTTGAGGCGATGCTGAAGCATCAGCTAGAGCGTGAGCTGCGGCTGCGGGCGGATTAGGGGGAGCCATGCCCGATCTCGGCGTTACACCACTCTTCTATCCAGCCCGGCCGACCCTCTCGGTCGACGGACGTGATCTGCCGGAGCTGCGCGAGGCGGTGTTGTCTCTGGTGGTTGAGGAGACCACAGACGGTCTCTACCGCTGCGAGGCGAGCTTCGGCAACTGGGGCACGCGCCGGGGCAGCGTGGACTTCCTCTATTTCGATCGCGAGCTGTTCGACTTTGGGAAGGACTTCAGCATCCGCATGGGCCCCGGCCGGACCGCTGAGACCATCTTCGCCGGGCGCATCACCGCGCTCGAGGGGCGCTATCCGGCCAAGCGTCCGCCCGAGATCACGATCCTGGCTGAGGACCGGCTGCAGGACCTGCGCATGACGCGTCGCAGCCGGAGCTTCGAGGACGTCGACGATCAGGAGGTGATCGAGACGATCGCCGCCGACCATGGACTCGGCACCGAGGTCGACATCGAGGGGCCGCGCCATGCCGTGCTGGCGCAGGTCAACCAGTCCGATCTCGCCTTCCTGCGCGAGCGCGCCCGTGCCATCGACGCCGAGCTCTGGATCGCGGCGGGGCGGCTGCATGTCCAGGCGAGGGCACGGCGTCAGGCCGGGGAGATCGAGCTCACCTACGGCCGCGGCCTGCGCGAGCTCCAGGTAAGGGCCGACCTGGCCGGGCAGCGCAGCCGTTGGTCGGTCGCCGGCTGGGACCCGAGCGCCAAGGATGCGATCGAGGAGACGGCGGACGCGCAGTCCATTCAGTCCGAGCTCGAGGGCGGCGAGAGCGGTGCCAGGCTCCTGGGCTCGGCCCTGAGCGAGCACGGCGAGCGCAGCGTGCATCAGGCCCCGCTGACCAGCGCCGAGGCCCAGGCGCTGGCCGGTGCCGAGTTTCGCCGCATGGCCCGGCGATTCATCCAGGGCCAGGCGGTGGCCGAGGGGGACGCCCGTCTGCGTGTCGGCTCCCGGGTGCGGCTCGGCGGACTCGGCGCGCTGTTCGACGGCGCCTACAGCGTCACTGAGGTCAGACACAGCTTCGACGGACAGAACGGCTTTCGCACGCACTTCGAGGTCGAGCGTCCCGGCCTGGGGGGCGGCGTGTGAGCCGTCCCATGGCACTCGACCGCGAGCGCGACGCCCGGGTCGCCACCGGGCTCGGCGGGCGTTTCTACGGCGTCTATCCGGCGGTGGTCACGGATCTCAACGATCCGGAGGGGCAGGGGAGGGTACGCATCCGTTTGCCCTGGTCGCCCGACGACTTGGGCGGTTACGAGGCCTGGGCGCGGCTCGCCACCCTGATGGGCGGCAACAATCGCGGCAGCTGGTTCGTCCCGGACCTGGACGACGAAGTGCTGGTGGTCTTCCAGGCCGGCGACACCCGCTGGCCCTTTGTGATCGGCGGGCTCTGGAACGGTGTGGACGCGCCGCCCGAGCAGATGGATGAGTCCGGCAACAACGACATCAAGTCGCTGCGCTCGCGCAACGGCGTGAAGGTGACCCTAGACGACGCGAGCGGACAGGAGCGACTGATCCTGGAGACGCCCGGCGGTCAGCAGGTCTCGCTCACCGACGGCCCGGGCGTGATCGAGCTGCGCGACAGCAACGGCAACACGGTCACCCTAGAGTCCTCGGGCATCACCCTGAGCGCCTCCGCCAAGGTCACGGTGCAGGCCGGCACTGTCGAGGTCTCGGCGGGATCGGTGACGGTGAATGCCGGGATGTCGCGCTTCAGCGGCGTGATCCAGGCCGACACCGTGATCACCAACTCGGTGGTGAGCGCCTCCTACACACCCGGCGCGGGGAACATCTGGTGAGCTCGAAGCTAGGCTGAGGCATCGACGATGGATTCACGCATTGAATGGCACACAGCCTCGCCGCTCTGGGACCTGAGTCTCGCCGACCCGGGGCCGCTGCGCGAGCGCTTCAAGGCGCCGGCCCTGCTACGCTTCGCGAGCGATGCCTTCATGGACGAGCTGCAGTCCCTGCTGGACACCGACCCGGCTCAGCTCGCGGCCCAAGTCGCCCGGCAGGAGAGCTGGCGCGCCGAGTCGGCCGGCTGGCTTGGTCCGCAGGACCCCGAGCTGGACACGCCGATCAAACTCTATCAGCCGGCGCACAGCCGCTTCTACCTGGTGGCAATCAGCCTCAACTGCCGCAGCGCCGGGCTGCCCGAGCGGCGGGTCGATCCTGCCCGGGAAGAGCGGGTCGGCTTCTTGATGCGCCGACTGATCGCGGGCGGCGAGTACGCCTGGATCGGCGACCGGCAGCAGGGCCGCTGGCAGCGTCTATCCGATCCCATGGTCCCGGCCGGCGGCGAGGAGCGCCTGGCGCTTTTCCCGGTCCGCTTCGAGCTGGAGGCCCGGGTACGCTATCTCTACATGGGCCTGATACCGGTCGCGAGCCGCGAGGTCTACGAGGAAGGCGGTGCGGTCTTCCAACCGGCACCGAGCGGTGACGAGCTCGACGACGATCCGCTCGGGGACAAGCGCATCGCTCTGTTTCGGGCACAGATCCTCGCGGGCCTGCAGGCGCTCGCCGATCCGCCGACCGACTCCGTCGCGATCCAGGCTCGCGAGGCGCTGGCCTTCGTCCTGATGGATCTCGCCGAGTTTCTACAGAGCGAGCTGGTCCGGGTCTGGCAGGCGCTGGTCGACAACTCCGACAGCGGCCTTTCGAGCGCCGAGCGCGCTCTTCACAAAGAGCTCAGCGATCATCCCTCGGAGCCGCATTGCTGGCGTGATCTGATGCTGGATATCGAGGCTCACCGACAGGCGGTGCTGACCCAGGCGTTTGCCGACATCGAGCCGAGTCTGCTCATGCATGGGCTCTCGGTCACCGATGTGAGCGAGGCTGCGTCCGACCAGGCCAGCCCGAGCACTGATCCACTGCTCCTGTCCCTGATCAGGGCGGCGCTGCCGGAGCCGCCAGCCGATCTCGGCCCGCAGGACGCCGAGATGGAGTCACCGCCCGTCGTCGACACTGGGCCATCGACTTATGTGATCCGCTGCGTCCACGAGCGACCCCGCTGCGGTGCCTTCGTGCCGCCCCTGGTGAGCCAACGCTCGCGTCGCTTCCAGCTGGCGTCCTTCTTCGATCTGGACGCGCCCGTGCGCCGGAATCGCATCCGCATGCCGATCGACACCAGTCTGAAGGGTCTGCGCCAGTCGCCCAAGGGGCTGTCGATCCAGCTCTCCAAGGAGCTGCGTCGCCAGATGGACCGCGCCCAACAGGTGGGTATGGAGGGGCTCATCAATCGTGAGTCGGGTAGCTCGTCGCTCGACCTGGGCGTCGTCTGTTCCTTCTCGATTCCGATCATCACCATCTGCGCGCTCATCCTGCTGATGATCATCGTGCAGCTGCTCAACATCGTCTTTTTCTGGCTGCCGTACTTCCACATCTGTCTGCCGGTGCGCCGATGAATCCCTCGGATCCGGACAGCCTCTTCGGGCGCGGTATGGCCTTTCCTCCACGGGTGGGGGCCGACGGCCGCCTGGCGCGTTCTGCGGGGCCCGAGAACATCCGCGAGTGCATCCGCGTCATCCTGCTGACCGAGCCGCAGGAACGGCTGATGCTGCCGCAGTTCGGCGGTGGGCTGCGGCGCTTCCTGTTCAGGCCCAACACGGTCGCGACCCATCGGCTGATCCAGGAGGCGGTGGTGCAGTCGCTGGGACGCTGGGAGCGGCGCATCCAGGTCGAGAGTGTGCTGGTGGACGCGGACCCGGAGGACGTCCGCGCGGCGCGGGTGCGCATCCGCTACCGCCTGGTCGCAACCGCCGAGGAGGATCGGCTGCAGCTGCGTCTGCTACTGACCGGCTGACCGAGAGGAGAAACCATGCCCATACCCGAGCCGACCGTCGACAGCCGCGGCTATCGCGAGATCCTCAACGAGGCGATGGCGCGCATTCCGGTGCACAACCCGGAATGGACCAACTTCAACGATGCCGACCCCGGGGTGACGCTGCTGCAGCTCTTCGCCTTCATGAGCGAGAGCATCATCTATCGCGCCAACCGCATTCCGGAGCGCAATCGGCTCAAGTTCCTGCGTCTGCTGGGCGAGTCGGTGCGCGCGCCCGAGCCCGCGCGCGGCCTGGTGAGCTTCTCCAATCCGCGCGGCGCGCTGCAGTCTGTGGGTCTGGGGGAGGATCTGGAGGTGCTGGCGGGCAAGATCCCGTTCCGCACCGGCAACGCTCTGGAGGTGCTGCCCATCGAGGCCCGGGTCTATTACAAGTCCCCGCTGCGCGACGCCCAGTCCGAGGAGACCGAGACGCTCTACCGGCGGCTCTACGCCAGCTTCGAGCAGGAGCAGGGG
>JGI12210J13797_10016510_pt1 | contig 14295 bp, 14 predicted proteins | sample ElkSlonscriptome_3_FD_13797 | JGI IMG/M metagenome (IMG submission 13797)
CTCAACCCGAAAGCGTCCGCTCGCATCATGATCGAGCCGGCGTTGTAGGGCAACAGCCTGTGCCCGCGTGTTCTGATTGTGCGCGGAACCGGGACGGCCGCTGAAGCGTTTGCGCACTGCGGCCAGGCTGCAAATAACCAGGCGCAATGGCGCAGGCAGCTTCATGACATCGGCTGCATGGCTCAAGGTGCGCCAACTGACCTGAAAATTTTCGGCCATGCCTGGCGTCTCGGCTTCGCCATGCGCCGCCAGCAGCACGCGAACAGCTTGGGTTTGCGCTCCCTGTAACGGATCGCGATCAGTCATGTGCGGCGTGGGTCAGGCGTCATCAAACCAGGGAATGCACTGATTCAGCTGGTTTCAAAGCTGTCTGAAAACAGCGTATCTTCGAGATCAGCGCTCCATTCATAGGCACCGCAATCGATCTGGCCATTGACGACCCGCGCACCGAAGTCTGCGTCCAGCGTACCGATGCCGCCGAGTGGCGATGGTGAGCAACTGTCAATCGCTGAAGAACCGGTTTGTAGCCGATAATTGCCTCCGACCGCGTCGATGACACCCGGGTCGACACCGGTCAGGTTGGTCACCGACAGCACACTGCCATCGCCATCATCACCGAGCACCAGGTCAGCGCCGCCATTGGCAAAAGCAATGACATTAGCTTGAGACAGCGTGTTACTGGTGCCGTCTTCCTGGAGAATGCCGTCGAGATCGTTCCCCGCTGCCGTGATATTGACTCCGAAAACCTGAGCGCTCCCTCTGGCATCAATTCGCACACCCGATGACCCGACGCCATCGACTGCTGCAACACTGCGCAGTCGAAAGGACCCACTCAGGGGCTCGATCTCGAGCTGAGCTGCACTCGGCGCGCTGCCATCCAGAATATTGCGCGCAAAATCGGCACCCTCCAGCCGGACAAAAGGACCCGACGTTGTCGACGAGCCTTGCAGATGCATACCAGCACCGGCCGCGCTGGCATCGGATTCGATTCGATTATTGCGCACCGTCAGCCGAGTGAATTCCACCTCAGCATCGGAATCGTTGAAATCCACGACAACCGCTCCGCCGCGGGCCTCGCTCGCACCCTCGGCAATGTTGTTGAAAAACTCCAGACGATTGCCGGTAAATGCTCCTCGGATTGAATTCACTGCCAAGCCTCCACCCGACGCGTCGGCCGCCAATGCCCGGTTATTGACGAACAGGCAGCGATCAATTTCGGCTTCGGCGCGGTTTGTGCTGCCGAGCGTGAAACCATCCACTGTGACGCGAACGCCGCCACCGGATGCGACGCTCACGCTGGAAGCGGTGTTACCGATCACTTCGCAGTCAGCCAGTTCGAACGAAGCCTGGTTGCGGAGAATGACGTCTGCGCCTGCTCCATCGGTTGCAAGACCGTCGGCGATGCGCAGGTAACGGATCAAGACATCACCCTCCGTTATATCAAGCGACAGCACACGCGCCGCCTGGGTCCCGGTCAGCACGGTTGCGCCAGGATCCAGAACGCCTTGCGAAAACGTCTCGTTCCATCCACCGGTGATTTCCAGAGAAAAATCTTCCGCGTGCGTAGCTGTGGCCGAAGTCTGGAACTGGCCGGAGCGAATTCTGATTTCATCATTTTCGCCGTTGCTGACCGCGACGTTCAATGCGGCCTGCAGCGATGAAAAGTCACCACCCGGGCCGACTGTCAAAACCTCGGCAAACGAAATAGACCAGCAGGCAAAAACCAATATCCCAGAAAGAATGGACCGAATCATCGAAATACCTCTAAGTGAAAATTGAACACGCTGAACAGTGGATTACAGTCAAGATCCTGATAAGTCTACTGCCGACCAACCTGGATCGGTTTGGTGCGTTGCCAGCAGCAAGCGCACGGTTCGCTGCCGGGTCATTCTACTTCTTGGTGATCCCGCGGCGCATATACGGTCAGCTCGATTTCCACCAGCCCGGCGTCTGAAAACAATTCGCTGACGCCAATCGCGCTCCAGGTTGGCGTGTGATCGCCCATCATTTCGACCTTGACCTGGCGCACTGCCTCCATGTGTTCAAGTTTGCTGCCGTTGAAATAGTCGCTGTCGAATACGTGATAGGTGTTGATCTTGATGACATCTTCGAAGGATGCATCCAACGCTGCCAGTGTTTGCTCAAGTGCAGCAAATGTCCGTCGCAGCCCTCGCTCGAACGCAGCAACATCCGTGCCTTCATCCGGCGCCGGACCGGCAATCACGCCCGACAGATATATCCAGTCTCCGGCACGAATTGCCGGTGCATAGCCCCAGCGCTGCTGGAACGCCCGCGCACCTTCATTCGGTGAAATCAAGACCTGCGTGCCATTCGCGCCCTCGACAACGCGGCCCTCAGAAGCCTGATTCGGGCCGGCATTCGTTTGCGCAAAACCATGCAATGCCATCAGCATGACAACCAGCGCAGTCAGTGGTCGATACACGCGAATCGTGGGCATAGCGTTATTCCTTTGATTCAGAGATTGAGCAGTCATAGGTCATCAGCTCACTGATCGATGTGCGGTTCAAGCCGCGGCGGCATTAATCAGGACGAACACGGTAGAAATCAACCAATCAACTCGATGGAGAAGCAAGATGCACTATGCCAAACACCGTTCCACAGTTCAACGTATTCATGCATTCGTATCCACGCTGACAGCAATAGCCATCGGGCTATTGATCTCGGCCAGTGCCAGTGCTGGCAGCCTGCTGTACCAGGCTGAATTTCCTGATCAGAGACCGGATTATGTTCCGCCAGCAGTGCTGGTCGGCTTCAATCCTCAACCGGAACCCCCCGCACGCTTGGTCATTGCTGGTGACCTGGGCGCCGGCAAACCCGGTGTCACCATTTCCGGCATTGAAGATGAACCCACTGAGCTATTACTCGGTGTCGGCGGAGGCCATCAGCGACTGGCAACGCTGACGCTGGTGGGTTCATCGTGTGGCGTCGAGCGGAATACTCGACTATTCCCATTATTTCGAGAGGTCATCATTCCGGATGCCTGCGAAGGGCAGTTTCAGATTCGCGCGCGCTTCACTGATCGAACAGTGCTGAACCTTCAGGTCAATGTGCGCGCCGCTCGTGGCGACTTTGTGATTCCACCATTCACCCTGGTCGGCTTCAACCCTCAGCCCGAACCCCCGGCCGTTCCAGGATTCGGCCTACGCGCCAACCTGGTCGGTACTGGCGCTGACGCTATTACCATCGAGCTTGCGCTGTCAGACCGACGAGGCAATGCCATCGCCCTTCGATAAATTGCAGATGAACCCGTCCGCTGTCGCCCAGTAGCGACAGCGGCCGTGGTCGTCTGATTATTGACCAGTTCCGGCGACTGGTTGGTGCACGGTCCTGTTCGACCGTACCTGTAGATCAAGCCTGCGGGATCAATCCGTTTGGCGGACAATAGGGCATCTTGGATCCGATCGCTCTGATGTCACAACCACCTGCAAACCGACCGCCAGAAAGCAAGCCGAAGCGGAGCCCCCGGCGTTGGTTCTGGTGGGTGCTTGGTATCGCTGTAGCCATTCCACTCATCTGGATTCTGTGGACTGAACAGCAACCCGAACAGGAAGCCTGGCTGCGCAATGAAGCACAGGCGCGGCTTCAATCCTGGTTCCCCGAGGTAATGAAACCCAGGCCGTCAGAAGTCGGGTTCCATCCAGTGCCAGCCGTTGACCGGGGCCAGGTCCTGGTCGTGTTGATTCATGGGCTGGATGAACCCGGAGGCGTATTCGATGGCTTGATCACGGCGCTCGAACAGGCCGGCTATACCTACAGCCATTTTCTCTACCCGAACGACCAGACCATACCGGACAGCACCGACCTGCTGGCGTCCCACTGGCCTGAACTGCCCGATCACCAGCCGGTTGTGCTGCTGGGTCACAGCATGGGCGGGCTGGTCATACGGGATTTTGTCACGCGCTGGCGGCCCGCGCTTGATGCTGATTCAGCCGAGGTGATCGCCGCTCTGCTGATTGGCACACCGAACCAGGGCTCGGAATGGGCGCGGCTGCGCATCTGGCTGGAACTGCGGGATTATCTGGGCGCCGAATCGACGGACGAATTCAGCCTGTTTAAAGGGTTACGCGATGGCACCGGGGCCGCCAAAGTGGATTTGCGCCCCGGCAGCCGGTTCTTGATCGACCTGAACTCGCGACCATGGCCAGACGACGTGCCCATGCGGATATTGGGCGGTGCGGTCAGCGTTGAAGAAGACTTGCAACGGGCCGGTCTCGTCGCGCTCGAACGCAGACTGGGCGATCCGGACTGGAGTCGACGATTCGAGCGCTGGTTGACGAGCGGTAGCCGACAGCTTGGCGACGGGGTCGTGCCGGTTGACGCACTGCCCGCGCCGGGCGCGCCGGAACCGGATATTGTCCAGGCAACCCATCGTGGCCTGCTGAAGCCGGATCTGATCTACGAAGGGGAGCCGCCAGGCATTGCATGGACGCTAGACCAATTGGCCCGAATCTCAGGGCCGGTTGAACGTTAATTCCGGACGAGTATCGAACACCCATCCTTCGTCAAGGGGTCCAGCGGTCGACTATCGATACGCGAGTGAACCGGACACGTATTTCGTCAGCTGCTGCATTTCCTTTTCCTTGCGCTGGATCGTACGCTCAACCGCTTCGACCTTGTACTGAACCAGCTCACCGATCCCCAGCACGCCGACCAGACGATCTCCGTCTGAAATCGGCAGATGACGAATGTTGTGATCTGTCATCAATGTCAACGCATGATCCAGTGAATCACTCAGATTAACGGTCACAACGTTCGAGCTCATGATGTCCGACACCGGGATGTCAGTCGATGCTTTATCCTGCAATATGACTTTACGCGCATAGTCGCGTTCAGAAATAACGCCGACCAGGTGTTCTTCCTTATCCAGAACCATCAGCGCGCCGCAATCTTTCTCAGCCATCAGCTTGAGCGCATCAAACACCGGCGCGTTTTGATCCACGCTCCATACCTCCCGACCCTTGTTGTCGAGAATTTCGCGAACGCTGTACATCAGTTATACCTCCAGAACTTCAACATTTCTTTTGATCGGGTCACCATGCATCCGGATCGGTGAATGGCTTGTGAGTCACAATAGCGCTAGTTGGCATTACGCTGCGCAGCTTTCGTCAAGGCCAGTCGCAGCGGATGAAGGCCGCAGGTCGGGCCATGCAAGCCTGGGGGCGTCAAGCCATTGCCTCGCGACATGGCCAGCACCAGGTTGCCGAACGGATCGAGGCCGTCGACGCCAGGCCTCGCATGACCTGCCGTTGAATCCGCTCCGCGAGTGAAGATTCGTTGCCCATCATTGATGGTTTCCAGCACCTTGAGCTGATCCAGCGTTTCCGGATCGACGGCCGTCGGGTCCGCCGACAAAATCACCAGGTCAGCCTGTTTGCCGGGCTCAATCGACCCTTTGCTATCTTCTTCAAAATGCTGAAAGGCCGGCCAGAGCGTCATGGCTTTCAATGCTGTACTCACGTCCACCCGGTGATGTGGGCCAAGGATGTCGCCCGAGCGCGAGCGCCGCGTGACCGTCGCATCGAGGATGCGCATCGAATCCGGAAACGCAACGGGCGCATCGTGATGGCTCGAAAACTTCATGCCGCGCTCCAGCACCCACCCCGTTGGCGAGATGTTTTCCGCATTCAGCGGGCCGACGGTGCGGTCGCGGTGCCAGTCGCCCCAGTAAAAGGTATGCATTGGAAACAGGGATGGGAACACGCCGAGGCGCTGATAATCAGCGACCTGGTCCTTACGCAGGAACTGGCCGTGAATCAACACCGGCCGACGATCGTCATTGCCATGCTTGTCCGTCGCGGTCTCGAGCGCAGCAATCAACAGATCGGACGCGCCCTCGCCGTTTGAATGAGTAAGGATCTGAATGTCATTCTCGAACGCCCAGTCGATGGCATCGAACACCTGCGCATCGGTCACCGCGGCATAGCCTTTATAGCCCGCCGGCAAATGCTCGGGCGGCTTGAAATAGGGTCGATCACGCAGCGCAGTAAAGCCCTGCGGCGAACCGTCGATGGTCAGCTTGGCGCCGGCCACGCGCAGCCTGTTCTGGTACTCACGCGAGTGATTGGCCGCGATGAACTCCCGATCAATCAGAACATCGGGATAAACCACCACATCAATGTCGAGCCCGTCGCCTTCGGCCACTGCGCGCATAGTCTGCGTCTGGTCTGGCGAGGCGCGGCCCTCCTGCGCCGTGGTGTAGCCATAGCTGGCAATCAGCTCGGTACCGGCGCGGAAGATGGTCGGCATCGAGGCCGGGTCCAGCGTGCTGACAAACTTCACCAAGCCGCTGAAAAACGCCGACTCTTCGAGCACGCCATTCGGCACATTGCCCTCCCCGCGCCGGATCACACCGCCGGGAATTTCTTCGCTATTCGCGTCATAGCCCATCACGTCAAGGCCTTTCGAATTGACTACGCCAATATGACCGGACTGGTGAATGATCAGCACCGGCAGCTCGGTCGACACGGCGTCCAGCTCATCGCGCGTCGGATGACGAAGCTCGGCCAGCTGTGCATCGTCGTAGCCGAAGCCAATGATAAAACCAGCCGCTTCGATGCGGTTCGGATAAGTCTGCGCCCACTCACCGAGCACTCGCTGAAGGTCTGCTATGGAATTGACCTCGCCATCGGGCGCCGGCAGTGTATTGGCCGACAGTGCCTGCACGCCAATCATGAATACGTGGCCGTGTGCGTCGACAAAGCCCGGCACGATTGCACGTTCACCCAGTGACACGCGCTCGGTGTTCGAGCCGATCAGTTCATCGGGTGGCTGGCCCACACCGACCGCGGCAATTGTATTGCCCCGCACAGCGACATAATCTGCGCGCGGGAGCGCATCGTCCATGGTCAGGATCGTGCCGGTCCAGATGCGGTCAACAGGTTCAGCCAGTGCCGAGTTACACAACAAACTCAGCGCAAGCAGAACGGTTCCAGATAGAAGAGATAAAACTGGCTTCATGATGTACTCCTGATTCACGATCGGCTCCTGGTGTATTCAGCTTCGTCCAGGATCATCAGACCTACCAAGCTGAATCTAAGTAGCCAGTTGACGCGGATTGCTACCGCTGCGCACATTCAGCACTCAAGCGTTCGGGACGATGTCGGTATCGCAGACGATTGAGCGCGTATGGCCATGCATCATGCTTCGACAAACGCATGACGTTGATCTGACTACAGGAACCATCATTACGCTTTGCGCATCACGCGTCAAGCCCCCCCGGTGACCGCGCTGCACCCGATGGCGCCCCGCCCAGTGTCGCCCTTCGACGAATCAAAGGATCGAGCGCAGCCAACCTTGGACACGGGCCGCTGAAAACATCAACTGTCAATGACCTTCGCTTGAGTCACGCTGTAATTTCAATCAACCCGGCTAACGGTCAGCCGGCTGCGATGCCAGCCGCTCAGCCATGGCTTCAACCTGGTCTTCAATCTGCGCCAGAACCTCCCCGTCTTCAGACGCATCAGCCGTCGCATCGTTTTCCTGCGCTCAACCAATACCCGCGAAACCGAGCAGCACAACCACAAAAACCAACAAACCTCGAACCATCATCCAACTTCACGAAATAAACTCAATTGATATTCTTCCGATATACGCTCAACGTGCAATACCAATATTAGTTGACGAAGCTTCAATCGCGCCGACTCATTTTCGGGGATTCTTCCAGGTTCAATCCACTCCTGAGTCATTCCGGACCAAGTGAAACGCAAATTCAGAATCCAACCCCTCCAGTCATTCCGGACGAAGTGAAACGGAGATCCGGAATCTGCTTTTGATTCCGGGTTCCGATACGGTCGGCCCCGGAATGACAAGGCCCATTCGGTTTCCGAATCCTGACCACAAAAACGAACAACGAACAGTTTTCCTGAAACCCGAAACCCGAAACCCGAAACCCGAAACCGGTATTAACCAACAACCAACAACCAACAACCAAGCTTTACACTTCTAGCCTGATCTTCCCGAGTCCAACACCATGCGCCCAACTCTCGTCACTACCGTCGCAGCGTTCATCACCATAGTGCTTTCTGCTTGCAACACCATGCCTGAGCCGATGGCGACCGAAACGGCCGATGAACCCTGGCTGCAAGGCGTTGACCTGGCCGCCTATCTGGACTGCGCACGCGAGCAAAACGTGACCCTACTGCAGGCCCATCGGGCCGGTGACCGCCCGGGCGCGGCAGAGAACAGCATTGGCGCCATCGAAGCCTCGCTGGCGGATGGCGCCGTATTTATCGAAATCGACGTTATCCAGACACGTGATGACGCGCTGGTGTTGTTACACGACCGCACGCTCGAACGCACGACCACTGGAGCAGGTCGGGTCAGCGAAATCACATTGGCGGAGTTTTCTGCACTGCGCCTGGTTGACCTGAACGGCCAGACGCTGGCCGAAGCACCGCCGACGCTGGCTCAAGTCTTCGATGCACTGGACGGCCGCGGCATCGCCCAAATCGACCTGAAGGGCGTGCCCATCGACACCATTGGCGCTGCCATTGAAGCGGCCGATGCCGCGGATCGCAGCATCGTCATCACCTACTCCATCGATGACGCCATCGCCCTGCATCAGCTGTTGCCGGACGTGATGTTTTCGGTTGGTATCGATGACCTGGCTGAACTCGAACCCCTGATTGACGCCAACGTCGACCTCAGTCGCATGACCGCATGGCTCGGCGCCAACGGAACCGGCAACCCAACCCTCGACGTCCAGCTGGCCGAACGCGGCATCGAAACCAGCTACGGCGATTTTCGCGGCGAGCGCGAGGGCACGGTCGACTACGAATTCATGGCCAGCAACGGCGCCGAAGTCATCAGCGTGGACAACGTGCCGGCCGCTGCTGCAGCGCTGGATGCCAACGCCAGAGCCCGAGTACTGCTGGCCGCTTGTCCTGCATCACGTTGAAAGCGCGCCACTAGTTTTAAGTACTCTTTTCTGGAAGACAACGCTATGTTGTGCCTACTTGACGTACGTACGTAATTACGTACAATCAAGTCTTTCACTAGTCTCATCTTCAACTATTGGATGAATTGCCATGAGTTCAATTTCAGTTAGCGAGGCCCGCGCGAACTTGTATCGCTTGGTCGACGAGGCAGCGTCCTCACATCAGCCGTTACTCATTACAGGCAAACGCAACAAGGCCGTGCTGATATCCGAAGAAGACTGGCACGCAATCCAGGAAACCCTGTTTCTACTCTCAGTACCCGGTATGCGCGAATCCATTCGAGAAGGTATGGCAACGCCCGTTGATGAGTGCGAGCAGGGTTTGGATTGGTGAATTGGCGACTGGTCTACACCAGCCAGGCACAAAAAGACGCAAAGAAACTGGCTTCAAATGGGCTAAAACCGAAAGCACAAGAATTGTTCGCGATTCTGGCCAAGGATCCGTTCCAACGTCCACCACCCTATGAAAAACTCGTCGGTGATCTTGCGGGGGCCTTTTCACGGCGAATCAATATCCAGCATCGATTGGTTTACCAGGTACTGGAAAACGAGCGCATCGTGAAAGTGATTCGGTTGTGGAGTCATTACGAGTAATGCCAACACGATGTACTTGTTCATTCTGATGTACTTGTTCATTATTATGAATAGCTGTGTTTTCTATCAATATCGAGGTTCACCGATAGGAGTATCACCGACAGGCGAATTTCGCTACCAACAGCACCCAGAATCTCGCAATCAATGTGATTGGCCAAAATAAGGAACAAGACAACGCGCGGGTTCCACCATTGGTTTCGAACCAGATCGGGTATCGTTATGCCTGCACCGCGAGGGCTGTATTGACCAGCCTGGTCTAGATCAATCGTAAGGAGAACCCATGCAAACCACCGATTTCGTAGCAACCCTTTTTGACGAAAAGACCAACCCCGATAAGGTCACCGTGGCCTTCACCATGGCCCTGAAGGCCGTCAGCAAAGGATATTCAGCAACCGTTATTCTGATGTCCAAGGGTGTCCACATGGGCCGTCCCGGCTACCCCGACGACATGGATATCGGCGCGCCGTTCCGGCCCGTGCCGGACTTGATGAAAGACTACCTGGAGCATGGCGGACAAGTAGTAGTGTGTAAGTCGTGCATGGAACACGGCGGCCTGAGCGCCGAGCAGATCGACCCGCGTTTCGAGATCATTACCGCAGACGATGTCATCGACCTGGTCATGCACGCCAAAGGCAACCTGCAAATCACCTGATTGCCAGGCATTACATCAGATCATCGTCATCCCGCGGCTGGCAAAGACGGGACCGGAACTTCCAATTCAACGCGCCTTGTCATTCCGGGGCCGGCACCGCCGGAACTCGGAATCTTGTTTGAACTTCACTTGCTCGGATAAAGTATTTTGTAGGAGCCTGCTTGCAGGCGAATTCGATCCGGGTTCCAAACGGTTCGCCTGCAAGCAGGCTCCTACGGTGAAGGTCGTAAATTGTGATAGGCGAAGCGCATCATTCCAGGCCGACATCGCCGGAACCCAATATCTAGTGTTGGTTAAAAGCCAAGGGAATACCCGCTGAGGAAACAACGGTGAACAATGCGAGCGGGCAGAAAAACCAAACGAGCATCGGATCGATTGGCCCGTGAATCAAACCGGCCCGTGGCGGGCCGGTTCGCAAATCGAGCAATCAGCTGGTGCGGCGCGCCATGACACGCATGCCGAAGAAGAGCATGACACCAAGCAACAGTGCCAGGCCGAGTCCAGTCATCGTCGGCACCGGCTGCGATTCCGGCACACCGGCCGGGCGGAAGCTGGTCAACAACAGCGACTCGCCGCCACCCACGCTAATCTCAAAGAAAAACACGCCGTTCGGCGGTGAAGCCCCACCTTCGGTTGGTAGCTCAGGATTGTCATAGCGATCGTCTCTGCCATTGCCTCCGCCGGTGAAGATGTTGAAATCACCACCGTCTCCCAGGCTCGGCGGACCCCAGGGGTTACCATCTGTCGGCTGGCCGACCAACTCGATATCGAAGTCCAGCGTTCCGCCGTTGGTATCAAGAATGATCTCGTCATAATCATCGATGGTCCACGTGCCGTCGCCGGACGCAGAACCGGTGACGGTGATGCCAAAATCCAGCACGGTCGGATCAGGCAGTTCCCAGATATTGAATCCCGGATTAATGATGAGATTTCGGTCCAGAACGATAAAGCCGCTGGCCGTTGCACCCGTGGTCGAGCTGGCCCATTCGAGCGTGTAGGTGGTCGGGTCCGGATCACCAGCATGTGCATGGCCGATCATTGCAGCGAGCAACAGGCCCGCGAAAAGACGTAGTTTCATTGAATCTCCCTCACTTGATATATAAACGCACACAGCATACCCGATTTCGGCTTTCGAGCGCCCGATCGGATGTCCCGGGTGGATCTGGGCACATGTTCCTACAACCATCACCGCAACACATTCGGCTCCAGTATCGCAAAAGGTCTGTTGGGTTTTTGGATTCGCTATGTGCTTATCGCCGCAGGTCGATCACGGTCTTCAGCACGACCAGCACGAACAGCAGCGGAACCAGGTGCTGAACCTCCAGGACCGCCATGATCGCGGCGCCGAACAGTACGGCCAGGTTTCGCTTTCTTTGGGCCTGATCGAGAACCCTTCAGTCAGTTGCGCCGAGGTTGGCTGTGTGCTGCAGACACTGAAAGACCAGGTACCGGCGATCCGAGCGGAAACCGTGCCAGCGCAACGCAGCCAGCGCGAGCGAATGGGCCGCGTTGTAGGCCAGGTCGAACTGACTTTCCAGGCTCAGTTCACGCCGCTGAGCATCTCGGAGACGCTTCTCGCCCGAAGCCAGCAAACCATCGAATTCTCGTCGCGATGGCTGCTGCTCATGCAGCTTCCCAACGCGCGCCAGATTGCGAAGCTTCTCCAAGCTCACTGCAGTGACCCGATCAGTATCTCGTACTCGCCCTCGAATACCGCCTTCAAAAACGGGCTGCCGTCGGCTCGACGGCGTTTGAATTCATCGATGGTATAGAGCGTTGGGTTCACGGGCCGAGCCAGAGCCTGCTCGGCGTCGGACAATGAATCAAAAATGTCCTCCAGCAACAATTCGTCAGAAACGATTAACACATCAATATCGCTTTCGGCGCGGTCACTGTGTTGCGCCACCGAACCGTAGAGCAAGGCCAAGTCGATGCGGTCGGCCAGTGGAACGAGCGCGGCCCGAATCGACTCGACCGGTCCGAGAATCTTTTGGGCGATGCCCTGCAGTTCCTTGAAGATCGGCGCATCGGCGTTCGCGCGATAGAGCCGGCCCCGGTTTCTGCCTTCTGCCTTCACCAGCCCGGCAGCCACCAACCGCGCGGCCTCGCGCTGGACAGCGCCGCGACCGGCATTGGCCAGCTCGATCAAGTCCGTCAGCGTATAACCGCGGCCCGGATGACCGAAAAAAAGTCTCAGCAGTTTCTGTCGAGTACCGGAAAACAACGCGTCCGCCATGCTGACCCGCTCGCCGTACTCGGAACCTGAATCCTGCACCTTTGAAATACCCATATCAGGTAATTAAATACCCTTATTGGGGATTTGTCAAGCCGGTCAAGCGTTCCAGCTCACGCACGTGAAACCGCTCATCAGTACGCAGATACAGCAATGCCAACACTTGGCGACGGCATGGGCTAAGAATGAAATCGGTCGGTTGTTTGGGCATTGAGTACAAATATTCTCCAATTCGCTACGATTGCAGCTTAATTGAGAACACCTTTGCAAGGAGTGTCTGGGTGTCCAGGACTGTGCTTCCAGTGGATGAAGTGATCAAGAGCCAATGCAAGAAACAAGACCTCCCTTCGTGTTGGACACCAGATCGTTGGGCTGCGAGTACTCAAGTTCAGAACCGTGATGACTGTTCCGCGAGGGCGGATTGAAGTCTGGCAGCGCACGCTCAACGCACAAACGTGGCGTCGAAGGTATTGTCGAACAGCGGTAGTTCAGTCTGGCAGGCCGGGGCCGGTCGGGACGTCTGATCCCAACGGACGCTGAGCTCCCCGGCCGCATTCAGTCGCAGGAAAAACAGGTTGTAAGAGCCTGGCCCGATAGGGGTAAACATGTCGTAGCAAACAGTCCCCGTTGCAGCCGTCACGTCCGAGGGCCATGGGTTCACTGCAGTACCTGGCGTGGGATCAATCATGCCTGAAAACTCCGATTCGGAAGCTGGATTGAGCCCGCCAGGATCCAGCAGCGCCAGCGGATCCGAACTGCCGAAGACCAACCGTAGATCCGTTTCAGGAAGCTGATTGAACGGAATCAGCACAAACGCGGCTTGCTCGGTATCCAGGGCCGGCTCCGGCAAAGTATCGAGTGCAGGATTGAACCAACTACCCTGAAGACTGCCGGCCACGTCGAGTTCAAGAGAGCCACAACCTTCAGGAAAGCGCAGTATGCTGGCGACCCAGTCATTGCGAATGCGGTCCGGCAGGTAATCGACAAAACAGCCGCCGTTGTACGCACGATGACCATTGAACGGGAGAGCAGCAGCGGGCACTCCCAGTAAATCGAGGATATCGGCAACGCTGGGAATCCGTCGAATGCCGCGGCCCAGCTGACCGTTGTCCAATTGGATATCGACCACGCCAACATCCAGTGTGCCGCCATTGATTCGGCTCATCCCAAGGAACTGCCCGGCATCCAGAATCAACGGCGGTGGTGAGCCGACATCGTCTAGCACCAGCAGTCTCGAGTCCTCAAGATCAATCCAGGCATCCGGTAGCTGCTCGATGTAGAGCTGAATATCCGGCGCCAGGCTGCTCAGGTGGTCAATTTGCGTGGCCAAGCGCTCGGAATGCCTGATGAATAGTTCATAGTCCGGGTTACCCAGATCTTCGGACTCGACCACCATGGTCAGCTCGCCCGGGCCCATGGCAACTACCGGCTGTGCTGTAGTGGCATCGAACTGAACATACAGGTGGTCAACCGGAATTACGTGGGTACCGCCGTCGACATCACCCTGGGGCAGTATTGCGCTGACTCGCGTCAAGTCCACCGGCGGGTTCGCCAGAAGCCCGCCTTCCATACCGTCCACCCAGATAAATTCTGCCGTCTGAGCGTTCACCGCAGCACAAGCAGAGGCCAAGCACAGCACGAGCGTCAGCACCATTCGGACAGCTTTCTTTGTTGCTTGCAATTGCGGTTTGTCGGTCCTGGACATCTCTGGTTTACACCCAAGCAGGTTGGCCCCTCTACCACTTGAGTATAAATAGCCTTTTGTCGAAACTCCAGAACTATCCCCAGCCGATACTCCAGCGTCAACGCTGATTCACAAAGCTGTTTCAGGCTCACATGAAGCATGATCAGTCTAATGAG
>JGI12210J13797_10130387_pt1 | contig 14295 bp, 10 predicted proteins | sample ElkSlonscriptome_3_FD_13797 | JGI IMG/M metagenome (IMG submission 13797)
GGCCCAGGACGAGGACCCCGCGCGCCGCTACTGGTCCGAGCGCCTCGGCGGCCTGTCGCTCCCGACCGCGCTCGGCTCGAGGGCCGCGTCGCCGAAGCCTGTGACCCCCGGCGTCGCCGAGCTCGTATACGAGCTCGACGAAGCCGACACCACGGCCTTTCGCGAGCTGTGCGCGCGCGAGGGTGTCACCCCGAGCACGGCGGTCCTGGGCGCGTGGGCGCTGTGCTCGAGCTGCTACGCGGGCGAGCGCACCGTGGTGTTCGGGGCGACCGTCTCGGGCCGCCCTGCCACGCTCGCAGGGGTCGAAGGCATGGTCGGGCTATTCGTCAACACGATCCCGGTCCGGATCGATGTCGCGGACACCGGTGAGGTCTGGCCGTGGCTGCGCGAGGTCCAGGCCACCCGTGCCCTCGATGGCGCTCACGAGCACCATGGCGCCGGTCGAATCCACGAGTGGCTCGAGCTCTCAGGCTCGGCGGGATTGTTCGAGAGCATCGTGGTCTACGAGAACTACCCGGGCGCGACGCTCGCGTCGGGAGGCCTCGACGTGACCATGAAGGTGCCCGAGGTCCGCTCGCGCGGCGCACAGACCCGACTCCCCCTGACGATCTTGGTCATACCGGACGCGAGCCTGAAGCTACGATTCGTCCATCGGCTCGAGCGTCTCGAGCGAGCACAGGCTGAGCGCATCGCAGCTGATCTACGCGCGACCCTGCGCGCGCTCGCCCGCGGCGAGGTCGAGCTCGCGCAGCTGTGTGCTCGCCTGACTCGAACCGCGCCCCCGATCATCAACCCGCCGCTGGAGCGACGCGCTCGCAGGGGTGGGGCCATGACCGAGCTCCAGCGCGAGCTCGCCGCGCTGTGGTCGAAGCTGCTCGAGGTTCCCGAGGTCGGGCCCGAGCTCGACTTCTTCGCGGCCGGCGGCCACTCGCTGCTGGTCTTGCTGCTGCTCCGAGAGATCCGCGAGCAATTTGGCGTCGAGCTCCAGCTCGCCGCCGTGTTCGAAGACCCGACCTTGGTCGGGTTGGCCGAGCAGATCGAGCGCGCCCAGGCCGGGACGCTCGAGCGCAAGCCATTGCCCAGGCACCTGGTCTTGCTGCGTGCCGGTGGCCCGCGCCCGCCGCTGTTCCTCGCTCCGCCCGGAGCGGGCAGCCCGGTGTGCTACCTCGACATGGCCCGAGCTCTGAGCCCGACGCAGCCCGTCTATGGCTTCGAGTCGCCGGGCCTGGTCGACGCGCACGAGCGCCTGTCCACGGTCGAGGACATGGCCGCACGCCTCGTCGAGTGCGTGCGCGAGCTTCAGCCCCGGGGCCCCTACTCCATCGCCGGCTGGTCGTTTGGGGCCATGCTCGCGTGGGAGGCTGCGGGTCAGCTGCGCGAGCAGGGCCAGGACATCGACGCGCTGATACTGGTCGACGCCGGCCCCGAGGATCCCCGTCGGGCACGCCGCGGGCTCGGCTCTCACCTCCGCGGGCTCCGCTCGCTCAAGGACATCGCGGCCTGGGCTGGCCTTCCTCGCAGCTGGGAGCAGGTGACCATGCTCGCCCAGCTCATGGGCGTCAAGCTGCCCGACTCGCCTCGCGAGCTGACGCTCAGCACGGCCACCGCCGCGCACCACTCGGTCGCGACCTGGTGGGCCAACGTCCAAGCTTCGCCCCGCTACGTGCCGCGCCGCTACGATGGACCCATCACCCTGATCCGCGCCGCCGAAGCCGCGACCTCGCCCGACCCCCTGCAGCGATCCCTGCGCTCGCTGACCGCGGGAGAGGTCCGGGTCGTGAGCGCGCCCGGCAATCACATGACTATGATGCTCAATCACGCTCACGCAACTCGCTTGGGTGAGCTACTCCAGACCGTGTTAACCAGGCCCCGTGAACGAGAGTAAGACCAATGGCACAGACAGATACAACCCGCATCGTCACCTTTGATGGCACCCAGGCTACCGGTAGCACCGGATACGTGGCCGCGGGGATGCTCCGTGAACTCCACCGGCGGCTGCCGGACGAGCACGCCCGCGACCACTTTCTATCCGACACTGACGTGTTCGCCGGGACCTCAGCGGGGGCCGCCAACGCGCTGTTCTTCGCCATGGCCGACGACGCCGACGCGGCCCTCGACTACATCATTCAGTTTTGGAAACAAGCGACCATCGTCGCCGCCAAGAGCGGCACTGACCTCTTTCGCATGATCGGTACTGTCCTCGGTGTGAGCGCGGTGCTCAATACCGAGGCGATCAAGGGCGTCTACATCGACTACTTTGGCTCGGCGAAGCTAGGCGATCTCAAGCGCAAGGTCGCGATCACCAGCTTCCAGCTCGACACGCCAAACAGGGTCCATCGGAGCTGGCACCCGAAGGTGTTCCACAACTTCGACGAGAACGACCCGGATATGGATGAACTCGTCGTCGACGTGCTGATGCGCAGCGGGTCACCGCCGCTGCTCACTCCTATCTACCAGTCGAGCAATAACGACGGCCCCGGCTACATCGATGGCGGAGTGTGGGCCAACAACCCCTCGATGGTCGCGCTGACCCAAGTCCTGAGTGATCGGAGCTTGCTCTCGACCGGGCCCAACACTGACGGGATCACGATGCTCTCGGTCGGCAACGGCAACGCGCCGATCTATGCCGCGCCGAGGTTCCGCAACGGCTTCGGCAACTGGGGCTACTTCCGGTGGTTGCTCGACCCCTTCCAAATCGGCCTGGTGCTCGACGTCCTGCTCGCCGCTGACGAGGCCGCCAACAACAAGCAATCGGAGACGATGCTGGGCGACCAATATCTGCGGCTCAACCCGCTGCTCCCCAAGCCGATGGTCGGGTTTACCTCCGAGGCCATCGACGAGGTGATTGATAAGGTGCTCAGTCTCGAGAACACCCAAGCCCAGATCACCGCGACCATGGACTGGCTCGATCGGGTTGGCTGGTACCGCGACTCGGCCGCGGCCGTCGCTCGAGTGAGCTGAGCTCAACCCCACCCGGCAACATCATGAACGCACTCACTCAACTCTACACCTACATGTTCACGGCCCCGGCGTGGGTTCGTCGAACCACGGCGCGGCGCATCTACCAGGCCATCTCGAACGGCTATCGAGTCAGCTTGGACATCGACCCCGAGGACCCGAAAGCATCTCCGGATGTCGTCGAGTCTGCGTTCATGAACTACGGCTTCCTCGACGCCGACGCCGGGCCCATCGAGCTCGATCCACGCTACGAGATCGCGCGTTACCCGGTCCAGCTCTATCACCACGTCGCCAGTGCCGTTGGCGTCGCCGGCAAGGACGTCGTCGAGGTCGGCTGCGGACGGGGCGGTGGAGCGGGCTACATCGCGGAGAGCCTGGGGCCGCGCTCGATGACCGCGATCGACCTCTCGCCCGAGGCCATCGAATTCGCCCAGCACTGTCACCAGTCTGACAACGTGCTCTTCCTCCGCGGTGTCGCGGAGGCGCTGCCGCTGGCGGCCGAGAGCGTCGATGTCGTCGTCAACGTGGAGTCGTCGCACTGCTATGACATGGCCAAGTTCCTCGCCGAGGTCGGGCGCGTGCTCAAGGTCGGCGGGCACCTGAGCTGGACCGACACCCGCCTCGCGCATCAGCTCCCCGATCTGGACGCGGAATTTCACGCCAGCGGCCTCGAGCTGGTCGAGGAGCGGGACATAACCGAGGAGGTCCTCGCCGCCCTCGCCGCGGTCGCGCCGCGGCGGGTCGAGGTCATCGACACCTCGCTCCCCCGTCCGCTCCGGGGGACCATGAAGGCGATGCTCGGTGTACCCGGGACCCTCGTCTACGAGGCCTACGAGCGGCGCGAGCTCGTCTACCTGAGCAAGGTCTTCCGCAAGACCGAAGACACCCCGGTCCACGATAGGAACGAGTTTGAGAACTCCGACTGGATCGAGCTTCAAAACGGCCCGCTCCTGCGCCGGATCGAGCGCAGCAACAAGTGGATAGTCCGCTACCTTCAACACCGCTTCGACAACCGAATCAAGTAGGACGACGATGATCCCAAATCAGTGGTACGCAGTGCTCGAGAGCCGCCAGGTCACCAGCCAACCCGTCGGGGTCAAGCGGCTATACGAAGATCTCGTCTTTTGGCGAACACCCTCGGGCGCCGTCAGCTGTGTGCCCGACCGTTGCTCACACCGCGGCGCCAAGCTGAGCCTCGGCCGGGTGTGTGGCAGCGGGCTCGAGTGCCCCTACCACGGCTTCGTGTTCGATGAATTTGGCAAGTGCAGGTTCATCCCGGCCAACGGCCCCGACGCCGAGGTCCCCAGCAGCATGCACCTCAAGCCTTGGCCGACGCGCGAGCAGTTCGGTCTGGTCTGGGTCTGGTACGGGGACCCCCGCGAGACCTACCCACCGGTCCCGTGGTTTCGCCAGACGCTCACCGACGAGCACAACGCCTCGCAGAAGTCGGGGGTGTGGGATTTTCACTATCTACGCGTGATCGAGAACGCGCTCGACGTTCACCACTTTCCCTTCATCCATGGCTCGCTGACGCCCAATATCGGCAGCTTCGTGGCACCGCTGGAGGCCAAGATCGATGACGCGGGCATCATCCGGATGACGGCCGGGCTCAAGCGCTTGCGCAGCGATCCCGACTCGGACGCCGTCCAGTTTCACATGTCGGTCAAGATGCCGAATGTCTTGCACATGAAGATCCACGAGAAGATCCATATCCAACAGATCGCGACACCGATCGACGATGGACACTCGTGGATGTTCGTTCGCTACTACCAGAACTATGTCAAGGTCCCGATCCTTGGGCCGCTGGTCTCCGCCGCCTTGATGCAAGGAGACTGGTTCGTTGCCCAGGAGATGCAGGACTTCCCGATATTCGCCACACAATCCCCGAAGGTCCCGACAGGCAAACTCGACTGTCGCTTCATCGAAGCCGATCTCGGCGTCGTACTCTACTTCCGCGAGCGCAAGCGGCTCACCGAACAAGCGAAGTCCAACAATGCAAAAACGTGTCACACTAGTTGAGTTTGTCGTCTATCGCGGCATACTACCGCTCGTCTCGGGGTATCTCGAGGCCTACGCGCGCGCTGATGAAGCGCTCGATCGTTCGTGCAGCTTCGAGAAGCTGACTTGGCACGTCGATGACCCCGCCGATGAACTGCTCCGCCAGCTCATCGCGCGCGAGTCCGACGTCTATGCGTTCAGCGTGTACATGTGGAACAGCGTGGTCTCGCTGCGCATCGCCCGGGCTCTGGCCGAGGCCCTGCCCGACGCCCACATCGTGCTCGGCGGGCCTCAGGTGCTCAACTACGGTCACAAGTATCTCAGCCCCGAACAGCCCCGCGTCGTGATCTGCAATGGCGGCGGCGAGAACATGTTCCGCGACTTTCTCCGCGGCCCGGTGCTCGGGGGGACCGGGCTCGAGACCGTGCCAGGTGTCAGCTTCTACGCGGACGGCGAGCTCGCCTCGACCGGAAAGGCTGTCGACGTCACTGATGTCAACACCATCCCCTCGCCCTTCTTGACCGGCCTGTTCGACGATCTCAAGTTCTCGAGCACGACCTACGAGACCAACCGCGGCTGTCCCTATACGTGTACATTTTGCTTCTTCTCCAAGGGTGACAACCGCAAGCTCTTCAAGTTCGACGTCGAGCGGATCAAAGCAGAGCTCGCTTGGTTGGCTGACAACAAGCTCACCTATCTGTTCTTCGCCGACGCGAACTTCGGCATCTTTCCGCGCGATGAAGAGTTGGTCGACTACATCTGTCAGTTGCGCGATCAGACCGGATACCCTCGAATCGTCAACTTCTCGGCAGCCAAGAACAAGCCCGAGCGGGTCTCGGCAATCACCGAGCGTCTACACGGGGCAGGGGTCGTCGTCTCGCAGCCAGTCTCGTTTCAGTCGCTCAACGACGAGACCCTGACCGCGATCCGCCGCAAGAACATCAAAAACGAGAAGTACGCCGCACTCCAGCAAGATCTCGGCCGCAAGGGCATCCCGACCATGATCGAGCTGATCTGGCCGCTGCCCAAAGAGAGCGTCGAATCCTTCGAGAACGGGCTCAACTCTTTTTGTCGCAAGCACGCGGACACGATCTCGATCTACCCGCTGTGCCTACTCAACAACACCGAAATGAGCAGCGAGCGCGAGCGCTTCGGCGCGGTCACTGTCGACATCCCCTCGGACACGACCGAGGTCGAGATCGTCGTGGGGACCGACACCGTCACCCGGCAGGAGTACGACGACGGCGTGCGCCTGATCTACGGGGCCTATGTGATCTACAACATGCGCTCGCTCGGCAGGCTCGCCCACTACCTCGACGCGGCCCACGGGCTGCCCTACACAAAGCTGTTCCGGGCCTTCGTCCGCTACGCCGCCGACCAGCCAGAATTCGTGTTTACGCAGCGCATGGAGCGAGACCTGGCCAGCTTTCGCTACTACTACAGCTTCACCGCGCTCGGTGCCCTCGCCTACGAGCTGCTGCATGTCGATCGTCCGAGCTTCATCGCACACCTGCACGCCTTCGTCGGCTCACAGCCTTGGTTCGAGGATCCCCAGGCCCAGGCGCTCTTCGACCTCGATCTGGTTCACTTGCCCTACGTCTACGCCAACACCCCGATGACCGCGATCGAGGAGCTGCGACCCTATCTGTCTGCGCTCGACCTGCGCGAGGTCGAGGAGCGCCGCTACGTGGTCCACGTGCCCGCGCAGCTGCGAGACTTCCTCGCGGGTCAGCTCGGCGTCGAGCTGGGGGTCAACGACGCCCTGTGGTCCGTCGACCACTTCGGGGAGCAGTTTCGGCACAAGGAGCAGCGGACCCTGCAGCACAAGGCCGAATATTGCTACGGAATGGTCAAGCGCCCCAACGCGATCCGGCCAAAGGTCTCCCGGTCCCCGAGCCCGGCGAGCCCGGCGAGCTCATTCGCGAGCGTGTGAGCGGCTCACCTCGAGACCTGACCCAGACAGCGCGCGGCCAGGAAAGTGGACCACTGCTGCGGTCACTTCGGCGCGCGCTCGAGTCCCTTGGAGGCCAGGATCTTTCGCCCCACTCACCCGACCCAAAGCCCCCGCGGCAGCACCTCTTGCTCACTCGCCAGCACCGCCCGCTCGAGCTCATTGGCCCGCTCACTCGGATCACTCATCAACCGCTCAAACACCGCAATCTCCTCTTCGCGAAGATCCGGATGCCAAAAATCAGTCAGCAAGATCACCCGAGCCCCCGGCCCGTCATTCCAGACCTCATGAAAAAACGAATCATCGAGCAAACTACAGCGCCCGGCCCTCCACCGAAAGCTAAGCTCCCCGACCTTCATCCCACACCGCGCGGGAACCTCGAGACCCAGGTGGCAGCGCACGCGATAGTTGCCCGGCCCATGGTGGCCCCGGACCCGAGTCCCCTCGGCGTGGGCAGAAAAATAGGTCACCCCAACCCGATGCCCCCCATCGAGCAACAACCTCGCCGTCACGGGACAGGCCGCGGCGTTGTCGTCGAGCACCCGCCCCTGCACACGCAGGTGCAGCTGCCCCCAGGTCCCGGCCTCGACCAGGCTGGCGTCGGTGTAGCGGCGCAGGGCCTCGGCGTCGCGCAGGGCTCGGTACTCGGCGAGGATGGCCTCGAAGTTGTCCTCGAGGGCGGCGACCTCGGGGAACAGCTCGCGCTGATCGTCCCACAGGGGCTGACTGCGCAGGCCGGGCAGGCGCATGGTTCGGGAGCGGCTGGCCTCGCCGTCGTCGAGGACGGCCATGAACATGACCTCGAGGCCGGCGCAGATCCGCTCGCTGCCGCGCGGACCCACGCCGATCTCGTCGGCGTAGGCCCGGACGCTGGCCTGCTTGTCTGCGAGCCGATCGCGGATGAGCTGCTCGCGGCTCACGAGGGGCCTCCCATGCGTAGGACTCGGCGCGACCACAGCTCGAAGACCTCGGCGCCGATGATCTTGGGGTCGTGCTCGGGCCCGAGCAGCGCCGACAGGCTGCGCTGGCCGTCGGCGCGCTCGAGCAGCTCGTAGAGGGCCGCGGAGATCGGGACGCTGGCCTCGCCGAAAAAGCCGCTGGCGGTGCTCTCGATCAGGCAGGTCCAGGCGCCGTCGCGGGCGCGGCGACGGACGAGCTTGTGCTGGCGATCGACACGCGGAGCGAGGGCGAGGGCGATCGCGGCGGGCTCCATGGGCCGCTTTTCGATCAGCAGGTCGCCGATCGCGAGGTAGCGCAAGTCGGTGGTCAGTAAGGTTGCGAGGCCATCTTCGGCGCGGGTGACGATCGGCTCGGCGTTGTTGTTGAACGAGGTGTTGAGCAGCGCGGGCACGCCGGTGCGCTCGGCGAACTGACGCAGCAGCGCGTGGTAGCGCGGGTTGTCGTCGGCGCTGACGGTCTGGACGCGCGCGGTGCCGTCGACGTGGGTGATCGCGCCGAGGCGCTCGCGCTGCTCGGGGCGCACGCGCAACACGGTGATCATGTAGGGGTGGCGGCGGCGATCCTCGGGCACCTCGAACAGCTCGGCGCAGCGCTCTTCGAGCACGCTGGGCGCGAACGGGCGGTAGCCCTCGCGCTTTTTGATCAGGGCGTTGATGCGATCGCGGTTCTCGGCCGGGCGCGGGTCGGCGAGGATGCTGCGGTTGCCGAGGGCGCGGGGGCCGAATTCCGCCCGGCCCTGAACCCAGGCCACGACCTCGCCGGCGGCGAGCAGCTCGGCGACGCGGGCCTCGATGTGCTCGGGCTGCTCGACGTCGATCAGCGGCGCGTAGCGGTCGAGGATCGCGGCGAGGGCGTCGTCAGTTTCGACTTCGGGGCCGAGGTAGAGGTGGCGCAGGTGGGCGCGATCGGGGCGCAGCTCGGCGAGGGCGTAGGCAGCTCCGAGGGCCCCGCCGGCGTCGTGGGCGAGGGGCTGGACGTAGATGTCGTCGAACAGATCGGCGTAAAATAGCTGGCCGTTCATCGAGCAGTTGTGGGCCACGCCGCCGGCCAGGCACAGCTTGCTCAGGCCGCTGGCCTCGCGGTGGTGGCCAAGCAGATGAAAGACCGCGCGCTCGAGCTGCTGCTGGAGCGCGGCCGCGAAGTCACGGTGGATGTCCTCGAACGCGTCGCCGCGCTTGCGCGCGCGGGCCAGCAGACCCTGCTCTTGCAGCATGCGCAGCTCGAGCACGGCGCTGATCTCGACCGAGGAGCCGCCGAGAAAGGCCAGGCGACCCTCGGGCTCGAGCGTGATCGTGCTTGCGAGCAGCTCCTCGAAGCGGCTCGGATCGCCGTAGGGCGCCATGCCCATGACCTTGTACTCGTCGAAGCGGTAGTAGCCGCAAAAGGCCATCATCCGCCGGTACCAGTGACCGAGGGACTGGCCGGCGCTGAGGTGCTCGCGCAGCTTCAGCTCGCCGCCGCGGGCCTCGAGGATCATGCCCGAGAGCCCGTCGCCCTCACCGTCGAGGGTCACGACCAGGGCCTCGTCGAAGCCCGAGGGGATCCACGCGCTCCAGGCGTGGGCGATGTGGTGGTGGACGAAGTGGAGCTTGGCGGCGATCGACTCGGGGGCGCGCTCGAGGGCCGCGGCGATCGGCTCGGCGAAGTAGTGGCGGGCGTCGCGACGCGGGCGGCGAGGATCGCCGCTGGCGCGCAGGGCCATGATCTCGGCGGCGGCCTGCGAGACGTTGAGCGCGATGGCGTCGACGGCCTCGATGTCGACTCCGGCCTCGGCCAGGCACCAGCGCAGGGCCTCGCGGGGGAAGGCGTTGCTGTGCTTGACGCGGTTGAGGCGCTCGTCCTCGACGGCCGCGACGAGCTCGCCGTCGCGGATCAAGACGACGGCGGCGTCGTGCTGTGAAAAGCCCTCGGGCGCGTCGCGGTGATCGGGGTGGCGACCGCCGTGGATTCCCAAAATCAGCATGGTGGTTCCTCGTCTTCTTGGTGGGGGGCAGCAGCGGGGGCGTGCTCGAGCAGGTACTGGGCGCCGGCTTCGAGCAGGAGCTCGGACAGCGAAAGGCCGATGGCGCGGGCGTGGGCCTCGGGGTTGGGATCGAGCACGCCGAAGCGCGCCGCGTACCACTCGAACAGGGCGACGGGATCGAGGTCGAGCTCGGCGGGCGAGGGCGCGAACAGTCCGCGCTCGTGGACCTCGGTCCAGGCCCCGCGCAGGCGCTCGAGTGTGGGGCCGCGCGGGCCTCGGCGGTCGAGGGCCGCGGGCAAGAACAGGTCGAGGCGGGCGCCGAACACCGCTCGCAGGTGGCGCTCGAGCCTGCGGACTTCGGCCTCGACGCGGGCCTCGGCCTCGGGATCGCCGAGCTGCTCGCCGAGCGAGGTCAGGGCCTCGAAGCCCTCGATCCAGTCGCCGTAGATCCCGGCGCGGACGCCCTCGACGCTCAGCAGCATGCGGTAGAGGCAGTCGGCGTAGAGCTCGTCGCGGGCGGGGTCGACGGCGCGGACCATGCGCCCGAGGCTGCGCGCGCTGCTGCGGTGGCGGGTCGCCGGGGTGGCCGCGAGGGCGTCGGGGGGCAGGGCGGTCTCGTCGAGCAGGGTGCCCATGACCGCGGCGTGCTCGAGGCGGAAGGTCGGCGCGTGGGGGCGGTCGAGCTGGCCGGCGCGCTGGTCTTCGGCGACGCGCGCGAGCACGGCCCGGGCGTCGGCGGCCTTGGTCTGCGGCGGCTCGGCGCGGACGAGCTCGCGCAGGCCGGCGACGCGCTCGTCGGTGAGGCCGAGGGCGCGGGCGTCGTCGAGGGTCTGGGGCCAGCTGCGCTCGGGGTAAAAGCGGGCCTTGGCTCGGGCGACGAGGGCGTCGTGCTCGCGCGCGTCGAGGAGCCCGCGCTCGCGGGCGCGGGCGAGGCCGTCGCGGAGGTTGACCATGGCCTCGGACAGCGGGCGCCAGCCGCTGTCGGCGTCGGCGTGGCTGACCGCGACCTCGTCGTCGTCTTCGAGCAGACCCTCGCAAAAGCGGGCGTAGATCGAGCCCACGCCGATCATGCCGAAGGGGTCGAGCTCGCAGGCCCGCAGCGCGCCCATGCTCGCGCCGCCGTAGACCCAGACGCCGCGCGAGAGCGCGAGCAGGATCTCCTTGTGCCAGACCGAGGGCGTCTGCTCGAACAGCCCGTCGACGATCACGATCGCGCGGGGGTTGCTGCGCAGGGCCCGGTAGACGTCGCCCATGGCGACCGGCGGGCGGTAGTCGGCGTCGAGCAGCGCGCGGGCGTCGGCGAGCGCGAGGCTCGGGCCGAGGAAGACGACGATCTCGCTCATGAACCGGCTCCTGTTGGGCGTGCTTCGGCCTCACGCGCGGCCCAAAACCGGCGCGCGCGGGCCCCGGGGGGCGCGTGCATCGACTCGAGCCCGGGGACGATGACCTTGACCACGGGCACGCCGAGGTCCTCGTGGCTGAGGTCGACGACGACGGCCTGGTGAAAGTCGGCGCCGCGGAGGCCGTCGAGCAGCACCTGGAGGTCGGCCTCGAAGCAGCCGGTCGAGCGATCGCGGGCCCGGTCGAAGCTCAGCTGCGGACGGCCGTCGCGGATCGCTCGCCAGGTCGCGGCGTGGAGGGCGGGGTTGCGGCTGCGGGCGTAGTGCTCGCGCGTGAGGTTGTCGCGGGCGCCGGCGACGAAGGTCACCCGCGCCTGCACGGCCTCGGTCAAGGCGCGGAGCAGGGCGATGCGCGGCGAGAGGTGGACCCCGCTGCCCATGTCGGCGGTCATCACTCGCAGTCGTCCGTCGGGGGGCTCGACGGCCAGGCAGGCGTAGGCGGGCACGCCGATCTCGGTCGCGATGTCCCACACGCCCACGGCCAGGCCGGCGTCGCGCATGGCATCGAGCACGCGGCGGCAGGCCGGATCGTCGACGCTGTCGAGCTCGACGCGGCGCGCGTCGGGGGCCTGGTGCAGACCTCGCTGCCCTCGCCACAAGACCAGACAGTCGCGCTCGATGACCTCGCCCAGCGCGTGGCAGCTGGCCTCGAGCAGGTGGTTGCCGGAGGCCAGCCCGTTGGTGTCCTGGACGAGGCCGCCGAAGGCCCGGCGCAGGCCCGGGAGCAAGGACACGGCGGGCCAGGGCACCCAGGTCGAGCGCTGGGCGAACAGGTCTCGACCTTCGACCCACAGCTCGGGCTCGTGCTCGTCGGGAGCTCGCCCGGTGCACGGCAAGGTTCGTGGATCGATGCAGGCGGCGCGCTCGCGCATGGTCGCGAAGCTGCGCATGCGCAGCGGACAGTCGACGTGCTCGGCGTGCCAGGTCTCGATCGCTTCCATGAGCGCGGAGACCCGGGCGGCGTCGAGATCGAGGCCCTTGCCCAAGGCCGTGGTCGAGGCCGCGCCGTTGGGCCGGATGGCCGCGACCACGGGGATCGCGATGTTGTCGAGCCCGGTGATGTTGGCCAGGCGCGTGATGCCCAGCGCTCGCATGAGCGGGCGGAAGCGACGCAGGGTCTCGGCCGGCGTGCAGACCCGGTGGGTGCCGCGGGTGCAGCCTTTGTCGGTGCTCACGGCCGGTCCTCCCCGCTGAGCTCGGCGAGGGCGACGCGACGGACGAGGCCGCTGGCCTCGAGCTCGGCGAGGGCCTCGGCGCCGCAGCGCCGCTCGATCTCGTCGCGCTGGTGGAGGCCGTCGGCGAGCTCGATGACCCGCGCGCGATCGCCTTCGAGCTCGAGGCCCCGCTCGAGCTCGGCCCGCAGCGTGGGGTCGAGGCTGGCGAGGGCCGGGAACAGTAGGCTCGGCGACGCGCCCTCGCTCGGAGGCAGGCTCAGGCGCAAGCGCGCGGGGCCGAGGCGGCGGGCGATGAGGCCGGCCCGTCGCGCGAGCACCGGCGCCGACGAGCGCGAGAGGACCAGGGCCCGGGTGCCCTCGGCGTAGAGCAACAGCGGGAGACCCTCGCCGACGTCGAGCTCGAAGCGGGTCGTCGACATGGGCGCGAGCTCGTGGAGGCTGGTCTCGGCGCCGCGCGAGCGCGGCCGGGCCAGGCGCACGGGGACGGCGACTCGCGCGTCGTTGGCGATCTGGGCGTGGAGCCGACCGTCGCGCTCGGCGAGCTCGACCACGCGGGGGCGATCGACGAACAGCTGCTCTTTGTGGACCATCGGCGAGGCCTCGAGATCGGCCGAGCCGGGCCCGGAGATGACGATCAAATAGGGCCCCGGTCGGGCAGCCGCGGGCACGCGCCACTGCCAGTAAAAGTGGCTGGAGGCCCGCATTACGGCCATGTCGAGGGCCAGGCGCCGGGTCGCCGGCGGCGGCGCGAACTGTTTGACGAGGCCGTGGATGAGCTCGTCCATGCGCGCGTGCTCGTGCTCGTCGAGCACGCCGCGCTCGCGCCCGCGGTGGATGAGCGCGAACAGCTCTTGCTCGCTCGCGTCCGACTGCGGCCCGCGGTCGGGCGGCGGACGGCGGAAGTTGAGCAACAGCGGCGTGTAGGCGAAGCGCTCGCCGCTGCCCTCGTCCGTGTCTCGATCGGCCAGCGCGGGCATGAACGACAGGAGCTCGCGCTGCTCGTGGACGACGCGCTCGCCTTCGGGATCGAAGATCTGCAGGCTAAATCGGGTCAGGCCCGGGGCGCTGTCGGGCAGCAGCAGGTGACGCAGGTGCACGGTCACCGCTTGACCCGGCGCCGCGCGTTTGGGGAACAGGCTCATAGATCGACCCCTCCAGGGCAGCTGGCGACGAGCTCGCGCAGGGCGTCGAAGTCGCGGGCGCACTTGCGGTGCAGGCGGCCATCGGACGCGTCGTGGTAGCTGATGCAGTGGCGCGGCCAGGGCATGCGCGCGGCGCTGTCGAGGCAGGACTTGGTCGACAGCGGCATGGCCAGCAGCTCGGGCAGCGAGCTGCGCACGGTCACGCAGACCACCGGGGGGTGATCGTCGGGGCTCGCGCCCGCGTCGCGCTCGCGCGCGGCGAGCTCGTCGATGGCGGCCAGCACTCGCGCGCGCGAAGCTGGGGGCTGGGCGAGGGTCAGGGCGCGGGCGCGCTCGAGCCAAAATAGCTCGCGGGCGAGCGCGGGTCGGGGGTGGCGCGCCGCGCTGGCGAGGGCGAGCGGCTGCCAGGCGGACAGGCGCTCGGCGGGGGTCGAGTCCGGCCGCGCAAGCTCGACGCGCAGGGCGATCACGTCCTCGATCTGCGGCGGCCCGACCTCGGCGACGAAGCGGGGCATCAGCCGGGCCATGTGCTCGGCGAGGCGCACGAGGTAGTGATGACGAAAGCGCTCGACGCGGGTGTGCTCGCGGTAGGACCGGAAGCGATCCGAGACGTCGGCGTCGAACACGTAGGCGTAGAGCGCCCGCTCGAGGGCCGCGCTCGCGGCAGCGCGATCGCTCATCGCAGCCGCTCCCGCACGGCCTCGAGATCGCGCCGCATGCCCTCGTGGTCGTCGAAGTTGGCCTCGCG
>JGI12210J13797_10498603_pt1 | contig 14291 bp, 15 predicted proteins | sample ElkSlonscriptome_3_FD_13797 | JGI IMG/M metagenome (IMG submission 13797)
CTCTTGTCGGGTGCAACGACCGACCACCGGAGATTGTCGCTGATGAAGCTCTTCCAAAAGACCCTGACCGCGCTCCTGATGAGCGCCTCGCTTCTCGGCGCGGCTTGCAACGATGCGCCGCCCCCTGAGAGCATCCAGAACCAGACGGACCAGTCGCTTCAGGGTTTGATGCCCGACGCGCCCGAGGCTCCGGGAGCCTTTTCCATCGACCGTTACGCAGACGGACAGTGGGCATTCCGTCTCATCGGCGCCCATGGGGACATCGTCCTGGAGAGCGAGAAGTACGTCCAGAAGGAGTCGGCCTACAACGGCATCCTCGCGATCTACGAGAGCGGCGTGGTGGAGACACAGTACGAAGTCTCCAACGACAGCGGTGCCTGGAACTTCTACCTCCAGTCGCTCGGCAACAACGAGTCCATCGGTCATAGCCGTCGCTTCGGCTCCGAGGACGAGGCCACCACGGCCATGGAAGAGGCGCGCGAGCTGGTCATTGCCATGGTTCAGTACAAGGCCGCCATCACCGACGGCGCTCGCTTCGATCTGTGGCGCGATGCCGACACCAACGATTGGCGTTTCGTCCTCCGAGGCGACGACGGCAACATCCTCCTCGAATCGCAGGGATACACCGGACGTACAGCGGCTGTGAACGGCATCGACTCGGTGCGTGAGAACGGCCGCCTCGAGGGCCGGTACATCACCGAAACGACCGACGAGGGGGTCGACCTCGTCCTTCGCGCCGGCAACTGGGAGGAGATCGCCCGCATCGGCCCCTTCGCCAGTGAGGACGAGGCGCTCCAGCATCAGGCCGCACTCATCGAGCTGGTCGCTTCCGAGCAGGTGGCCAACCCGTGGTGAGCCCCGAGAAACCCGAGACGACTTCCCTGAAGGACAAGACGATGAACAAGAAAGCACTCTGTCTGGTCAGCCTCGGCGCCCTCGCGATGGCGGCCGGCTGTGAACAAGATGCCTACGACGGTTCGCTGGGTCAGGCCCAGGACGAGATCGTCGATGTCGCTCACAGCGACGTCGAGAAGCAGTCGATTGGAAACTGCTGGCTCTACTCCCAGGCGACCTGGGTCGAGTCGCTCAACCTGACCTACCTCCAGGCCCACCCTGCCGGTGGTGAGCCCGAGAACGTCTGCGTGCACAGCGTGTGCGATGAGGGCGAAGCGATGAGTTCTGATTGCAACTCCTGCGCGACGAAGATCTGTCAGGCCGACCCCTACTGTTGCGAGACGGCTTGGGACGACCTCTGCACCGGCGCGGTGCAGACCCTTTGCGGGGCCGACGCCTGCGACGCGCAGCCGGCGCCCACCCCCTCTCAGGCAGCCGAGCCACTCGACGTGTCGCAGTCCTACTGGACCTACTGGCATTGGTTCGACCAGATCACCGACAACTTTCATGGCAACGAGATCCAGACCGGCGGCTGGCAGTGGAAGAGCAACGCCATCGTCCGCGACCGAGGCGTCATGCCAGAGCTCGCCTTCGTGCCCGAGGATAGCAACCAAGAGAGCTCGCAGCGGCAGTCCGAAGCCCTCCGGAAGATCAACGAGGCGCTCAAGAGCGGTGAGCTCTCCACTCAGGCCGCGCGGCGCGATGGTGAGACCGTCCGCAAGGTCTTCGACGAGGCGTGGGGCCTGAGCGAGGAGGTCCGCGCCCATCTCGATTCGGCCTTTGGCATCGATGGCGAGACCACGCTCCGCACCGGCGGGACGGTTGAGGGGACGCCGATCATCGACCCGAGCACCATCCCGGTTCGCTACACCGTGCGCAGCGGCGACGGATCGGAGATCAAGGACACCAACCTCGTCGAGGCGATCGAGGACTGGTCGGTTGCGCGCTACCCGGGCTACGGCTCGGCCAACCAGCGCCGCGCATTCCAGCAGCGCGTGCAGCGCGCATTGCACGACCAGAACCCGGTCGTCATCACCTGGGACGTCGACTTCAATGCCATGGCGGAGGGCGCCTTCAACATGGACAACCTCGCAGCCTCGGGCGGTCCCGGGCGCCAGGGTGGTCACATGACGGTGCTCGCCGACTACGAGGGCATCACCAGCACCTTCGGTGTGCTCGAGGCGGGCGAAACGCTCGACGAGCAAGATCCAGAGTATCAGGACAAGGTCGATGCACTCATGGGCGATTCGGCCGAGATCAAATTCCTCCGAACCAAGAACTCCTGGGGCACGGGCGACGGGCAGCCTCCTGGCTACCATCAGCTCTACATGGACTACCTCGACGGCCCCATCAAGTTCTGCCCTGGCGAGGACAACCCCGACAACTGCACCGGCGAGAGCAACCCCTGGCGCGACGCCATGCTGCCCCCCGGCTACTAGCCCGTGAGTGGCCCGGCAGACCTGCCGGGAAAGCTGAGCCCCATCCGCTCATCGACCAAGAAACGCCGGTCTCCCCCTCGCGGAGCCGGCGTTGGTGCGTTGGTGGGCCTGTGCGACGGCTCAGCCGACGGCGGTCTCGTCCTGCGGGCGGCGCCGCATGGCTTCGACCACTGCCTCGACACGACTGAACTCGGCCGGCTTGTCGAAGAAGCGAATCGGTCGATTGGTGGGGGGAACGAAGGCCCAGACGGGATTGCGAGCCGCGTCGCCGTCACCGGAAACGCAAACAGTCGGAGGTGGGGCGAGGTTGCGTTCGGAGAGCGCCTTCATGAGATCGGCGGCGCAGCCATCTGGCAACCACATGTCGGTGATGAAGGCATCGAAAGGACGGGCCTCGAAAGCCCCGATGGCCTGCTGGAGATTCTCCACCGTCACCACGTCGAAGCCGGCACGCTCGAACCAGCGTCGCGCGACCTCGAGGCAGTTGCGGTCATCGTCGAGGACCAACAATCGCGGGAGGCGCTGAACGGTCCCGGAGTGAGCACCCCTTCGTCTCGCATCCGCCATGCCTCCATGAAAGCCCCAAGCGACGTCCCCTGTCACTGAAAAACCTCCATAGCGGCAGAAACGGAGGCCAAGGGGACGGGGGGAAGGGCCCCGGGCGACCACATCGATGTGGCATGCTCGGCGCCACATGTCCGTCTTCGTCAGCCTTCCCGAGCTCCCCTCGTGCTCGCCAGAGGTCTACGCCGATGCCTTGAATGCGGTCATCGCCCAGCAGGTCTCGGAGGCGGCGGCGCCTTCGGTGGGACCGCGTGCCCTGCTCGGGCGGTTGCCCAAGGTGGAGAAGGTGGAAGGCGGAGACCTCTTCGAGACGGTGCCACCCACCAGCGCCGAGGACGCCGAGGCTGGCAAGTACTTCAGTGCCGTCGTCGAGGCTTGCTACCTGGTAGCGGCGGCGGACGGCATGGCCGAAGTGGAGCGGGCGGCGGTCCGCCACCTCATTCAGTGTGCGACCGGGGGCGGACTCGACGAGCCCGATGCGGTCTTCGATGCCTATGGTCAGCTGCTGGAGACACAGGGACTCGAGGCTCGCCTCGATGCCGTCGCGGCCAAGCTCGACGACTTCATGGCTCGCGAAGAGGCCATGGGCTTCGCCGCCTCGATAGCGGTCGCGGACCGTGAGCTCGCTCGCAACGAAGGGGTGGTGCTCATGGCCTTGGCAAAGCGTTTCGACTACTCGCCGGGAGAGGTCCAAGCCTCCGTGTCTCAGGTCGCCAAGAAGCTGTCAGTGGCCATCGCCGCAGAGTGCGGCTGACAGATTCAGGCTGAGCCCACCCTCGAGCGAGGTACCAGGGCGCCAGGGAAGGCTTCGCCGAAGCGCCTGAGGGCGTTCATCACCGCGCCGACGGCTGGTCGACGGCGAACCCCGGGAGGACAGAGCAACCAGAGTTCGGGGCCGCGGTCGGCGGGGAGAGCTTCGAGGCGTATGAGACCCTCGGCGACGAGCTGGGGAAGGACGCCGACCCCCATTCCGGCTCGGACGGCGTCTACGGTTCCGAGGCCGTGTTCGGAGACGGCGACGGTTCTGCGTTCTGGATGAGCCTCCGACAGCCACTTGACCGCTGGCTGGTCGCTACAGCGCTGGTTCCAACCAACCCAGCGATGCGCTGGCGCATCGAGGGGCTGGTCCAACATGGCGTAGGACGGGCTCGCGTATACTCCGAGCGCCAGCACGCCGAGGCGCAGCCCGACCAGATCGGGGGCGGGGTCCGAGGTCATGCGTAGTACGACTTCGGCTTCGCCCGAAACGAGGTTCAAGCGCCGATCGTCGCCAACCAGCTCCAGCGTGACCTGCGGATGGGTCTCCGCGATGGGGGTGAGCAAGCCATGAACGGCCTCGCTCAACAGCTGCGGAAAGGACACGCGGACCGCTCCTCGTAGGCTGCCATCGGCACTGTCGGCCAGGCGCCGAACCGTGGCCGAGAGCTCATGGCTGACCGTCTCTGCGGCAGCGCAGAGCTCTTGTCCCGCCGGCGTCATGTCGAGTCCACGACCCGAGCGCTCGACCAGCTCCGTACCCACCTGCGTCTCGAGGCTCTGGAGGCGACGGGAGACCGTGGATGGGTCGACGCCGAGCTCGCGCGAGGCACCGCGAATCGAGCCGGCCCGGGCTACGGCGAGGAGGTAGCGGAGGTCGTCCCAGTCGTCCACGGGGATGAGGGTAGCTCACCGCCGCCGCCCTCGACCGAAGGAAAGGCGCAACGGCCGTTGCAGCTTCTCCCCGCCTGGCGTCGGCGCCTCGGATTCAGGATGGGGACATGACGAATCGACAGCATGCACTCATCACCGGGGGAACATCCGGCATCGGCCTCGCCACGGCCTTGGCACTGGCTTCGGGTGGCTACCAGGTCGCCGTCTGCTCGCGTTCGGGCCGGCTCGTCACCGACGGGCTCACCGACGACGAGCGGAAGCTTGCGGACGAGCTCTGGGTCTCGAGCTGTGACGTGAGCGATCCCGACGACATCGAGAGGCTGATGGCAGCGCTGAGGGAGCGCTATGGCCGTCTCGACGCCATCTTTGCGAACGCGGGCGTCGCCCGGTTCGAGCGCACCGAACAGGTCACCCCAACCTCTATCGACCAGACCCTCGGCATCAACGTCAAGGGGGCCTTTCTCACCGTCCAGCGGGCCATGCCGCTCTTGGCCGAAGGAGCGCGCGTCGTCTTCTGCGGCTCGGTGGTGGCCAACCTCGGCGCGCCGCACGCTGCCCTCTACGCCGCGAGCAAAGCAGCGGTCGAGGCCCTCACGCGCTGCCTTGCGGTCGAGCTCGCGCCCAGAAGGATTCGCGTCAACTGCCTCTCCCCCGGTCCCACCGAAACCCCCATCCAGTCCAAGCACGAGCTCGACGAGGAAGGCCTCGCCGAGCAGATGGCGATCATCGGTCCTCGCCTCCGCGCAGGTCGTATGGCCGACGCGCGTGAGCTAGCCGAGGCGGCGAGGTTTCTCCTCACCGAGGCCAGCAGCTTCGCCTACGGGAGTACCTTGACCGTCGATGGGGGCCTCGAGCTCTGAGTCGTGCCCGCCATCGGCCGCCATGGGGGGGCATGTTAGAACGGCCGCGTGAAGCGCTACGACGTCGTCGTTCTAGGAAGTGGTCCGGCTGGAGAGGGGGCGGCCATGACAGCCGCCAAGGCCGGAAAGTCGGTGGCGGTGATCGATCGCCGCCACGAGGTCGGCGGCTCTTGCGTGCACCACGGCACCATCCCGAGCAAGGTACTGCGCCACGAGGTGGAACAGTACCGCATGGTGCGGAGCCACCCCCTCTACGCTCACGCGCTCGAAGCGCTCGACATCGAGTTTCCACACCTGCTCCAGGCGGCGCGAGACGTCATCGGACAGCAGTCGAGCATGCGTCGTGACTTCTACGAGCGGAACGACGTTCGATTCTACGACGGCCACGGTCGATTCTCGGGGCTCTACGCCCTCGAGATCGTCAACGAGCAGGGACAGGTCACCCCCATCGAGGCCGACCATGTGATCCTCGCGGTCGGCTCGCGCCCCTGGCAGCCCGACGACATCGACTTCGAGCATCCGCGGGTGCGCGACGCGAACACCATCCTGTGTCTCGAGGAGACACCGGGCAGCGTCTCCATCGTGGGTGCGGGTGTGATCGGCTGCGAATACACATCCATCTTCCGGCAGCTCGGGGTGAAGGTGAACCTGGTCAACAACCGCGAGACCCTGCTCGACTTCCTCGACGACGAGATCAGCGACGCACTGAGCTACCACCTGCGCGACCAGGGCGCGATCATTCGACAGAACGAGCAATACGCCTCGGTGGAGACCCACGACGACCACGTGGTGCTCAATCTCCAGAGTGGAAAGCGCCTCAAGGCCGACTACCTCTTGTGGGCCGCCGGACGCTCGGGGAATACCCACTCCCTCCAGCTCGATCGCGCGGGACTCGACGCCAATCGCCGCGCTCAGCTCGACGTCAACCCCTACTACCAGACGTCGGTTCCCCACATCTATGCGGTGGGCGACGTGGTAGGGCGACCGGGCCTGGCCAGTGCGAGCTACGACCAGGGGCGCTTCGCGGCTGAGCACATCGTGCGAGGACGCACCGACCTCTCGTTGGTCGAGCACATCCCGACCGGGATCTATACCTCACCCGAGATCAGCACCGTCGGCGCCACGGAGCGTGAGCTCACCGAGCAGAAGGTTCCCTATGAGGTGGGCCTGGCCAACTTTCGCAATCTCGCCCGTGCACAGATCGAGCGCACACGTGTAGGAATGCTCAAGCTGCTCTTTCACACCAAGACCTTCGCGTTGCTCGGCATCCATTGCTTCGGGCACGACGCCTCCGAGATCGTCCACATCGGCCAAGCGATCTTCGCTCAGAGAGGCGGCGGGAACGACATTCGCTACTTCGTGGATACGACGTTCAACTATCCGACGATGGCAGAGGCATACCGTACCGCGGCCCTCAATGGGCTCAACCGAATGGGTTGATCGGCGAAGCGGTCGGCAGAGGGCGCGACGCTCGCCGACAGGCGAGGGCGAGCGTCACTCCTCAAACGCTAGGCTACGGCTGCCATCGGTAGGCGAAGACGACGCGTCGTGAACGTCCGCCGCAGAATTCGTCGCGTCCAACGATGTCCACGCCCCTCAGCTGCAGACGAAAATCACTCCCGATGAACGCGTTGGCCATCGACGTTCGCATCATCTCCTGACGGCTGACGTCCGAGCTCATGACGACCCGCGCGCCGTTGGGGAACACGCGAACGAGCCTCATATCGATGGCATCCAAGTCGCCACGGGTTGCGTGACGCCGGTTGAAGAATCGCGCTACGGCGACGACGGGCCCTCCTACGGCTCCGACTTCCGGAAGCGGGATTTCGACGGTCTCGTCCTCACGAACGCAGACCTCGCCTGCACGACTGGATCGCTCGAAAACGCCGGGGGATGTGGGGATCTCGAGCGGTTTCAGGTGAAGCTTGCCCGCGCCCCAGGCCGCACCGAACCCGGAAGACAGGGAGGTGAGCGCAGAGCGGTCGGTCGTGGATGTTTGGCCCACCTGATTGCCGAAGAGCGAGAGACGTGTGTACATCACGAGCGGGTCATTGATGTAAGACGACGGGAACGCATTGTAGTGGCCTCGGTAGACCATGGCTGCGCTCGCCACGATCGGTGTCGAGATGGACGTTCCACTGCTGGTGACGTAGGAAGGGAGCCCGGGCGCGGTGTCCATCGTGTAGCGGAAGTCGATGCTTGCCTCGGCAGCCATGTCGACGAGGGTGCGTCGTGCCGTCGGGTCGCCATGGGAGCCATTGTCGAAGCGAGTGACGTTGTTGGCGCCCGTACTCGCTCCAAGCGTTCCGGCTACCGTGAACGCACCGATCGAGCCGCCGGGGGGCCCGACGTTGCACGCAAGCGCATCTCTCGCGGGGAATCTGTTGCTATTGTCGAAATTGCCTGCCGACTTGAAGAACGGAACACCGCCTTCTACGAAGGTCATGACGGCTTCGTCCATGAGGCGCCGACCGGAACAGCCAACCCCGTGCGACCTGGTGTCGCTGAGCACATCCGCGCCGAGTAGCAGGGTTCGCTGCAGCGCAACGATGAACGCCCCATTCATACTCTCGTAGGCCAGGATCCCCGCGGTGGCGCCACGAGCGAGGGCGGAGCGGTCTTCCAGTGGCCCCCGTGCATTGGGGTTAAAGGGCATTCCCAGGCCGCTGGGCGCAGGTCCGAACAAGGCTGCATCCCGACCATTGTCCACCGAGCCGACCAGCGATGTCAGCGTGGACCAGGCGTGGGGGGCGCTGCCGGGGACCGAGCTCAGGGTCGGGACCCGTCCTGCCGTGCATCGCGTAGTCCCGCCAACGCGGGTACACGCTTCGACAACGGGGGCCTTCGTGATCGTACCATTGGGTCGTGAAGCCGGCGTGGGAAAGGGTATGTGGGGCCAGCCCTTCGAGCTGTACCGCAAATAAGCCTGCCGCATCGCGATAGCCCCAGCGCGCCGTGTGGTTGGGGTTTACGATACGGTTGTTGGGTATAAATGGCGCTAAACGATGACCATTTCTCACCTCCTTTCCAGTCGCGTCGTCCGTTCCTGGCACCAGGGCGTCGAAGTCGAGGCATTCGACGGTGCCACTCGCCCATAGTGCTTCAGCCTCGGCGTCGGTGCAGTTCACTGCTGCAAAGGAAAGAAGGTCGAAGGTTTTCTCGATCTGACATTCCGAGCCGGCGATCATACCGGTGAAGTGCGCTATCACGGCTCCTGTCGCTGAAGCTCGTTCCTGAGGCCATTCGTTTCGGGCTTCATTCCAGGCCCCGGGCGGATGGCTGAGGCTGCCGTCGAGCTCTTTACGCATCCGAGCAGCCGCCGAGGGCACTGACCACGGGTCCTCGAGCTTGACGACCCAGGTGTGGACCTGGCCAGGTGGTTCATTCAACCACGCGTCTTCTGCCTCAGGCGTGAGGCGCCAGGCGTGCCCGCGACAGGCATACCCGGCTCATCGAAGTAGAGCACCGGGACCTGGTCGAGGCCGTCGCGTCCATCGGCCTCGACCAGTGCGACTCCCGGGGTCGGGTCGGGGGCCATTTGGCCCTAGGGGCTGGCCTCGCCTGCCGGGGGAGAGGAGGGAAGGTCGAGGTCATCGATAGAGCTGCACGCCGTCGGCGTGAGCAAGAACGCGATGACCCAAGGGGCGGTATTCATCTGCATGGGTGGCGCCGTTGCAACCGCTGCGCCATCCACGAATGGTCGAATGTCGGCGCTACTGGACGTTCCGCTGACCAATGACTGGAGCGGCAACGTTTCGTGGAACGGTCTGAGACCGTTCCACGGGCCGCTTGGGAGATGCCGGACTCGGCGACGAATCCTCTGAGAGGAACTGGTTGGTCGACGGTGCAGGAGTCGCGAGAAGCCACCGTCGTGGAGCTTCACGGTATGCAGGGCTCGATGAGTCGGAGACTTCCGGGCGTCGTCTTGGCGACGTTACAAGCCACGGGGCAGAGCTTCACCTGGTCTACGTCTGCAAAGTAGAAGCTCTTCGTTGCCCCACACGCGTTGGCGTTCACGACGAGTGAGAAGACCTCCGAGGGTTGGTTCGGGGCGCCCGGGTCGAGGCGCACACGGGTGGGATTGAAGCCGGCCTGAGGCGCGTAGGTGAGGTTGCATCGGTCGGCGACCTTGCTCTCGATACTGGTCGCAGTCTGGGGGAAGATGTTCGTCAAGTTGAAGCTGTTGCAGGCGCTGAACCGGAGCGCCTGAGTCCCCTTCGAGAGCCATTGGTAGCCGGTGCCTGGGGCAGAGAATTGTTGAGGGCCGCATTGGCTGAACTGGGTCGGGATGCCGGGGCCGATGCCGGTGTTGTTGGGATTCAACGGCTCGAAGCCACCGGCGAAGTAGACGCCATAGCGTCGCTCGGCCGTGGTGCCGAACTGCCCGGGGTGGGCGGCTAGCAGCGCGTCATCGAACGCTAGGGCGACCTGTTGGCCATTGAAGTCGTCGTCTTGGTCGTTGAGGAAGGTCATCCCGTCGAAGCATCCGACACCACTGGCGTCGAAGATGAGGAAGGCCTTGTAGGCGCTGGGCCGGAGCCAAGTCTGCCATCCGCTGGGCGCGAGACCGAACTCGTCGGGGGTCTGGCCATCGATGGTGTCGAGCACTCGGCAGAGCACGCCCCCTGGGGGCATCTGCGCAGAATAGTGCTTGAAGGTGGGGCTCGTGATGACGGGGGCGCTGCAGTTGCCGGTCCCCAGCGGGGGCGGCATGCAGATGTTGGTCTGGAAGGTTCCGTGGTCGCTGATCAGGATCGTCTGTAGGTCGACGCCAGCGTTCTCGAGAGGGGAGACGAGGCCACTGGCGAGGGACTGCTCGACGGCACTGATGGCGCCGCTGGTGGATGAGGAGTTCACGACCGTCACGATGAGGTCGACGGGCAGGGGGGGCGAGCTGAGCGGCGCCTCGACGTCCACGCAACCGCCGCCGGTTCCGGTGGTCGAGGAGGTGGTCGGCGCTCCTCCCGTACCGACGGTGGTGACCGTCACGCTCGGTGGTGAGCCACCGGTGCCGATGGTGACCACCGCATTCACACCCACGTCGGTCGTCGCCGTAGTCCCGCCGGCCGACGAGGCGGTGATCCCGCCGTCGTCTGGTGCCGGGCCGAAGACGACGGTGTCTCCGCATGCTGGCGCCATGGCCGCCAGAGACATGCTGAAAGCGAAGAGAAAGCGCTTGTTCATCGAGTACCCCAGTCTTCAATGTTTCACGTAGGGGTTCTGTCGTCACGTTTCCTTCGCCACCGGGTGACGAATTGATAGGCGATGACCGCGAGCACGGAGGCTACGGTCGCTTCGGTAATGTGGCTCGAAAGCCACGCTACAAAGGGCGTGATCCAATCGGAGAGAGAGTCTCCGAGGTAGTAGGTTCCCACTGCCCATGCCACCTGGCCGGGCGTGATGGCGACCAAGAAGCGCCAGAACGAGATGCGCAGCGCGCCCGCCAGACCGCAGACGCTGTAGATGGGAAGGAAGAGCACGACGAGTACGCCATGACGGGAGAAGAGCCGCTCGAGAGCGTCGATGAGCCGCGTGAAACGGGGGTATTTCTCCTTGGCCCAAGTCATGGCCAGTCGGCCGTAGAGCGCACCGAGGCCGAAAGTGATGGCCATGTTGAGAATACGGCGTGGTGTGGCGACGGCGATGAGCGACCAGAGGTCGAGCTGAGGCGCGACCAGCACCATGAGGCTCGCGTCGGGGTTCAATGCGATGAGCCCGAGTGGATGGTGGACGAGGAGGTAGGGGGTGGCGGCGCGTGCGATGAGCGCGGCAACCGACATTGCCGCCATCCCACCGAGGACGAGCTGCCGAACCCGCGGCGCGAGTGGTTCCGCCTGAGATGAGGCGGGTGCGTCGGGGCTTGGCTCAGCGCCCATCGTGGCTCGCACTCGGTTCGCGATCCGCGGCCCGAGCGACCTTGGCCCCACCGGTGCCTTGCGCACGCTTGATGGCCCGCACGATGACGCGGCTCAGCTCACGAAACGAGACGAAGGACACCTTGGGGCAGCGTTGCTTGCCTTCATCGTCGGGACAGCCTGCAGCCGCGAAGCGCATCGAGCGCTGAAGCGCTGCCCAGTAGGCTCCGTCGCGCCAGAGCGAGAAGTGATGGCCCACGTTCCAGGGGGTGCGCGCAGGTCGAGAGAAGCTGGCAACGAAGCTGTGCTGGTAGTCCTTTTCCATGCGCTGCCCGGAGGCTCCCACCTGGAGATAGTTGTAGTCCATCGGGATGGTGCGAGTACGTCGGTGTTGCATCAGCGGGAAACCGAGCAGCACGCCAGACCTGTCGGCGAGGGAGATGCGGAGCGGTGAGCCGGGCGGACTGAGCTGGCTCGCGTCGTAGATGTAGTCGTGGCTCAATAGGGCCTCGGTGAGCCCGTCGTTCCCCGCCAGAAAGGGCGCGCGATAGCCGATGATGCGGTAGGGCTTCAATCGCTCGAGGTTGGGCGATCCATCGGCGTCGAAGAGGGTCACGCCGCGGTGGACGATGGGGTGGACGGGGGGCGGGACGCACACGTCGGTGTCGTCGTTGAAGGTCGGGGCACCGCAGACCGTCGGGGCGGGACAGGGCTTCTTGCGGTTGCAGGGTTGGGTGCAGAAGCGCGCCTTCCCGGTCAATGCGAGGCACGAGCCGGAGGGGCAGTCGTCGTCCGCCTCGCATCGCGCTCCGGTGGTGCCGGGAGTCTCGCTCGTGGCGGAGAAGCGAGGAAAGACATGGTCGCCCGACGCATCGCGGAGAGCTCGAAAGAGGTTGCGGTCGGTCCAGGCGTGAAACTCGTCGAATTCGGCCTTCCAGCGCTTCGAAGACCACCCCATGCCGTTGTCGTGACGCACCCCGTGGTTTCCCACGTCGTGGCCCGCGTTGATGGCTAGCTGCGCAAGCGCGCGCCTGACGACCGCTTCCTCACGCGTGCGCGCGCGCCCGATCTTAGACCCCTTGATCGAGGGGTCGAAGTAGCAGGTGTTGATGAAGTAGGTCAGTCGGACCGGCGACCCGTGCTCCCGTCCCAGCTCACGAGCGAAGCGCATGGTGTCGATCCACATGCTGTAGCGCTGGCTGCCGTCGAAGGAGGCGGTGAAGAACAGCGGGGCCTGGGTGAAGTCGATGCCCACGCGGCGGACCATGGTGCGCGCGAAGGGCTCCTCGGATCCTGATGAGGCGCTCGTGGTCACTGTAGCGCTGGGGCTGGTGGCACTGGAGCTTGTAGCGCCGGCGGCGGCCACGGGTTCCGTCGTGGCACTGGTGGGGGCGCGTGAGGTCTCGATGCTCGAGGTTTCGGGAGGCGCTGCCGGCACGGGGCCCACGTCGTGAGGGGCGTCCCGGCACCCGAGGAGCAAGAGGAGTCCGAGCCCGGCCTTCTTCACGTGCGACCCCGTGGCCCGTGGAGGCCTTCCGCCGCTTGCTCTTCGAGCGTGCACTGCTCGTGTTCCGCTTCCTCGAGCATGGACCGCTGTCGTTCCGCTTCGGCTCGTCCGAGGTCTTCGATTCTACGAGGGGTTTCGACCCGCACCGCTTTCGCGCCGCGCTCCGCTGCCGCGACGAGCTGGTCGAAGATGGCCTTCAGGTGGGCCTCGCGACGTCGAATCAGGGCGGAGAAGCCCATGCGGACGATGAGCCAAACGATGGCGATCCAAAGGAGCATCAGCGCGACGCCGAGGGCAGGATGGATCAGTTGGGTAGCTGCGAGCGGGATCCAGACCCCCAGCCCGCCCCCGCCCACGCCGCCGACGATGCCCCCGAAGAGACCTCCAGCGACTCCCCGTTCATTCTCGGTGAGGCGCAGGCGAATACGACCGTCTCGCACCTCGCAGGTGAATTCGGGGGCGCGTTGGGCACCGTCGCGGGTGGGCCCTACGCTCCACGCCAGGGTGCCACCGAGCCTGTCGGTGCGGCCGAGCTGGTCCGTTCCGCGGCGAACGACGGCGACGAGCTCCTCGAGCGAGGTCTCGGGTAGCTCGCCTGGGACCTCGCGCTCGAAGACGAGGCGAAGAGGTGCGCCGAACCAGGGGTTGGCAGGCTGCCGCTCCGTGGCTTCAGATGGCCCGGCGTAGGCAGCGCGGACTTCTCGCAGCTCGCTCTCGAGCTGCTCGATGCGAGCCTGCATCGCTTCGCGTTCGTCGCGGTAGGCCATCCTGCCCGAGGATTACCCTCGTGAATCGCTCACGCCAACGCTCGCTTGTCGCGGGGCCTTTTGGCCGCCCCTATCGGGCAAAGCCTGTCATGGTGAGGACATGTCCTCCGAAGAAGTCTTCGTCGTGCTCTGCACCGCGCCGGCCGAGCCCGAGGTCACCGCACGCCTTGCCCGCGGTTTGGTAGAGGCCCGCCTCGCTGCCTGCGTCAACGTCATCGCCGGGCTCCGCTCATTCTACCGCTGGGAGGGCCAGGTCCAGGATGACCCCGAGGCTCAGCTCCTCATCAAGACCACGGGTGGCCGGCTCGAGGCTTTGAAGTCGCACCTCACCTCGCACCATCCCTACGACGTGCCAGAGATCTTGGCGCTACCGGTGCGTGAAGGAGGCGCGGCCTATCTCGATTGGGTGCGTGGGGAGACCAGCGGGTGAGGCGTGGCGTCTCGCTCTTGGCGGCCGTCTTCCTCTGGGGATGCGCGCGTAGCGACTGCGTTCGTGCGGACGACGCCCTCGTCGCGGCGAGCCACCGACTGGTGGAAGACACGCCCTCGGTCGGCGACGGAGATTCCTCTGCGGATGCTCGCCGCAAGTTGCTCGTCATGGCCGACATCATCGACGAGCAGCAATCCAGCATCGCTGCCTTGAGCTTCGACGACCAAGTCGTGGCGGAGGCGATGAGGGACTACGCCGAGGGGCTGGCGCGTATGAGCGAGACCGTGCGGCAAACAGCGAGCGTCACCGCGACCCTGACCGACAG
>JGI12210J13797_10020049_pt1 | contig 14290 bp, 9 predicted proteins | sample ElkSlonscriptome_3_FD_13797 | JGI IMG/M metagenome (IMG submission 13797)
TATAATCCGCTCTACACGCAACCCCCGGTAGTCTCGGCGCCTTCGATGCAAGCTCCGGTTGCTCCTTACGGGCCAAGCGTGGCTGCACCGACACCCCAGTATACACCGGCACCTCAGTACGCACCTCAATCCTTGGTCCCCATCGCACCGCAACCACGATGTGGTTTGTTCAATCGCATCCTTCCCAACCGAACGGCCGTCTCCCCGGCCCCGACAGGCCAAGTGTACGGACATGCGATGGCTGATTGTTGCCCACCCTGCGGCGATCCCTGTGCTAGCTGTTATAGCGGTTTTCACGATGAATGTGGTGCATACTATTCGAATAGGAGTGGCTGTGAGTGCGGCAATTGCGGTTCGGAAACCTACGATCCCTATCTGTCGGGAAACGTGATTCACGAAGGAATCGTTCCCTATGATGGACAAATTATCGGCAGCGAAGTCATCGGTGGACAAGTCTACGGTGGGCAAAGTTATCAAGGTAGTACCATGTATGGTGGGTCCACGACGATGCAGGACGATTTTGACGCTCGCGGCGACCGAATTATGAGCGCCGATCCACTGCCGCCCGGTGCTCAATTAATGCCGTAATGTCGCTCAGCTCTTTTGATTTTGATCAGGTCCACGGATTGGGCCGGCTTGACGTTTGCTTTCTCAATGGAAGACGTTTTCCGCTCGGAGAGCAGAACGACCATTGACGAACTATAATTGAATTGTGAGTAGCGACCGAAGTGGAGCAAAGGCAGATGCCGATGCATCACTTCGGTCGTTTCGGTATTCGCATTGAATCTGTAATTAGAGCCTATCCGAAAAGGGGTCTGACCCTCTCCGGCGAGGCCGAAAAAATAGTAAAAAATAGACTCGCCTCCAAAGGGTCAGACCCCTTTTCGGATAGGCTCTTTATACCGAACCCTATTTATCCCATGATCGATCGCCGACAATTTATCGCATCCTCTGCCTTCGGATTTGCGTCCTCCCTCGGTTCTTCGTTTGCACCTTCCTTTGCAGTGGCTCAAACCGCCGACTCGCAATCGCAATTGGAAACCGAGCCCGATTCCGAGACCGCTTTGTCTCGTATCGAATATGCGTCGCCGCAGATTCAAAATTGGCGAATTGGTTTGTTGCTCGAACCATCGGTGACATGTGCCGATGTTTTTGCAACCTTTCCGATACCAATCGAATGGCCGGAACAAAAGGTTACACTGACGAATCAAGTCGTGGATCCACTGGTCACCGCTTGGGAAGCGAAAGACTTGGCGGGTGGGGCAAAGCAGATTGCGTTGCGGATGCGGCATGTGCCTGCCGGAGCATCGGTGTCACTGATCCTGACCTTTCAGGTGGAACGGTCTCGGATCCTAGGGCCCGACAAAACAGACGACTTGGTGATTCCGACACGGCCCGACCGTGACATGCGAATGTATCTGGGAACTAGCCCTCATATTGATTCGGGGCATTCGTCGATCCGAGCGGCATCGCGAGAATTGGCAGAGCTGGAAGCGGAGAACGATTGGCAACGCATCGAACAAATCTACGATTTCGTTCGCGAAAAGGTTCAGTACGTCGAAGGCCCGATCAAGGATGCATCCGATGCGCTTCGCGAAGGAAAAGGGGACTGTGAGGAGATGACTAGCTTGTTTGTGGCCTTATGCCGGAACGCGAAAATACCGGCTCGCATGGTTTGGATTCCCGATCATGCTTACCCCGAGTTCTATCTCGAAGACGGCGAGGGCAATGGATACTGGTTTCCCTGCCAAGCGGCCGGAACGCGACAATTCGGAAAGATGGACGAATATCGACCGATCCTGCAAAAAGGCGACAACTTCAAGGTGCCCGAGAAACGAGCACGGGTCCGCTATGTCTCTGAATACTTTAAATGCAACAAAGTGGGAAAGGGGAACCCCAACCCGGTCTTCATTCGAGAGCAAACCGAGTAGCTCAACCGAACATCCGTTCGTGCGGGTCGGTCAATCCATCGGCTAATCGCCGAAGGGCTTCGGTCTCAATTTGACGGACGCGTTCACGAGTGAGGTTGAGCTCCGCGCCGATCTCTTTAAGTGTCTTCGGCTCGCATCCTCCAAGTCCGAAACGCAGTTTGAGGACGGTCGCTTCACGTTCTTCGAGATGCCCCACTAACTCCATGGCATGCCGTAAGATGTCGTGATCGAGCATCTCTTCGTCAGGTGCTTTTAAACGCTCGTCTTGCACCATATCACTCAGCGACCATCCGGCTTCCGTTTGATCGCTCTGAGGAGTGCTGTTGCTTATCCGAATCGCCTTGCGAATGATTGGAAGCTTCTTCTTCGGCAGTCCCAACAGACGTGCGATCTCTTCGTTCGAAGGAGTACGACCAAGCTCTTCATTGAGCCGAGCGGTCGCCCGTCGCCACTTACTCAACAGCTCGACCATGTAGGCAGGGATGCGAATGGTTTTCGCGCTGTTGATTAACGCACGCTTGATGGATTGCTTGATCCAATAGCTCGCGTACGTACTAAACCGCGTTCCGACGCTGGGGTCAAAACCCTCGACCGCCCGAAGCAAACCGAGGTTGCCTTCTTCGATCAAATCTTGCAAACCAAGACCTTTGCCAGTGTAACCGCGTGAGATATTGACGACCAACCGCAGATTGGCTCGAACCATGCGATCGCGAGCCAATGCGTCGCCTTGGGCGATGCGCTCGGCCAGTTCGAGTTCATCATCCGCGGATAATAATGCCGTTTCATTGATTTCGCGTAGGTAGGTCTCCAGTGGAGACTGAGCCGCATTGCTTCGCGACGTACGGCGAGTGGTACGCACACGGGACTCGGCCAATTCAAGCCTCGTGTCGACCAGGATTGGGTCAGTGTCATTTTCGATGGACAATAGATCAGATTCAGACATGGATATCTCGGCACGCGAACCGCCGGATTGTTCGGGCTCACTGACCTTCGATCTTATTTGGTTCTCGGTTGGAGGTGCAGCCGATTGGAGGCGGACTGCGGAGAACCAATTAAGGGGGGAGGGTGGAATGTCAGTGAGCCGAACCGTTCGGCAAGGATTGGGATCAGGGAATAATGCTAGCATCGTCAAAGTGCTTGCCGAATATCCAAGAAGTGTGAAAGGAAGCGGGTTGATCCGGTTATTCCGATCACGCTATTGGTGAGAACAGGCATCCTCGCTTGATGAACGCACCACCCCACCAAGCGTGACGCTGAATTCCGTGCCCGAGTGTTCGGCTCGATCGAGTACTTGCACACTGCCGCCGAGTGATCGAGTCACGTTTCGCACGAGATACAAGCCAAGTCCTGTGCCGGTTCGACTTCGTTCCAGCTCGTTTCCCAAGCGAACGAATCGTCCGAAAACCTTGCGTTTTTGATTGGCGGGGATACCGTTTCCATTGTCGATCACCGAAACGACCACTTGATCTTTTTCGGTCGTCTTGACGGTCACCATGACTTCGGGTGGCGTTCCCCCATACTTAATTGCATTGTCGATCAGATTGCGAAACAGAATCTCCAATTGCACCCATTGGCTGTATATTATCAGGCCAGCTGGACATTCGAGGGTTACGGTGTCCTCCGAGACTGTGTGCCGAAGACATGCCGATCGGCTGCATTGGGCTAACAAATCATCAAGTTCGATGCGTTCTTTTGTTTCCACCTCCTGATGACGATCAATCCGAGCGGTGTCGAGCAGATGGTTGATAAGTGAATCGAGTCGCTCGACATCCTCGAGCATGAACCGATGAAAATCTTTCTGCTGCTGCTCATCGACGGACAATCGGCCCAATGTTTGCAGATAGAGTTTTAGCGATGCGATCGGACTTTTTAGCTCGTGAGTGACGGCGTCAATAAAGTTGGATTGGCGGCGATTTAGATTGAACGCTTTCACCGTTAGCGTCAAATAGGCGATGACGCCTGCCAACATCGCAGCGAGGATCACCGAGCCGGTCGCCAAGATGGTGATAAACACCGAAGGCGACGCCCGTTCACCTTGCACGCTCAACCAGTTACCAACGACCCATACGATCATCAAAATGACGACAAGCAGAATCATGACAACCCCAAGGGTAATCGGAGCGGTCAAGGATCGGCGTTCAAACATATTGGGAGACCTTGTGGATGATGCGTGGCAAGAAGCGATGATGCGCGGTCCGCTTGGCAGGCGGTTAATCCGGCAACGCCGCTAAAAATGACAAATTCGTTAAAATTCGTGCCTCAAAGCTGAATATTTTGTTTTTATCCCGGTGACTTTATTTGACGAACCGGCAATAATACTTGTCGACAGACGGTCACTTTATTTCCTTGGCGGCAAGCGGAGTAGTAGCCAATGGGTGCAGAAACCAGGACAAAACAGTTTTCCGAGCGAACGATACGCCAAGTGCGTCTTGATTGCCAGCGCGCGATGACGCGTGCCCGGTTCTGCCCCGATCAAAGCGAAGTGCTTCAGATGCGGTGCGTGGATGAACGTGCTGAGACCGAGCCCGCGTTTGGAAACCAATTGTGGTACTTCGAAGGCATTGCGGTTGATGGCGAACAGCAAACCCATAGCATTTTCGGCGTGGTCGAGTATTCCATTCAATTTGGTTTATACGAATTGGTGGACGATGGCGTCTTTGATTCAGAACATCAACGGGAACGGTTTCGACATTTATACGAAAAAGAATTCCACCCACCGTCTTGGCGTCAACCCGCCCACCGGCTATTGGCTTTCGGTTTGATGCTCGTCGCGGTCATCTGGCTACTGTATCTGCTATCGAAAGACGCTGTCTAGTGAGCTCGTCGCGGAAGTCGTCGAGACAGCCTCCGAGAGCGGAGCGACATTCAACCTAAAGACCGCCTGACTCATGCAAAACCTAGACCCACAACGACAAAGTGTGGTCAATGTACGCAGTTTGACGAAAACCTACCACGCTCGTTCATTACGTGGCCGCTCGATGGTCGAAGCTCTACGGGGCGTTTCGCTACACGCCGATGCGGGGGAGGTTTTTGGGCTTCTCGGACCAAACGGTGCTGGCAAAACGACCTTGATCAAAATTCTGCTCGGCGTCGTACGAAGCACGTCTGGTTCCGCCTCTCTGTTTGGGCAGCCAGCCGGTAGTTCGGCGGCTCGAATGCGAGTGGGATACCTTCCCGAGTCATTACGTGTCGATCGACACCATTCGGCTCGAACCGCACTTCGCTACTACGGTCGAATGAGCCGTATGTCGAGAGCCGATATTCATCGGCGTAGTGACGAGTTACTAGAGCTAGTGGGCCTTCGTGACCGAGACCGTGAATCGGTTCGCCAATTCAGCAAAGGAATGTATCAACGCTTGGGTTTAGCTCAAGCTCTGATGCACGATCCCGATTTGTTGGTGCTCGACGAGCCGACCGATGGCCTCGATCCTGTTGGCCGAAATGAAGTCAGGATGGTGATTGATCGGCTAAGGGAAGCGGGCAAAACGATTTTTCTCAATAGCCATATCTTGCAGGAAGTCGAATTAATCTGTTCCCGAGTGGCGATCATGGCCAAGGGAAAAATTTGCGCGGTTGGTCGAATTGACGAGCTGACTCAGTCCAATCGCATCGAAGAGGTCCAGTTTCAAATTGCCATGCCATGGGTATCGGTCGATGTCGCGCGTGCCAGGTTGGCGGAGCTATTTCCGTCTGCTGTGGTGGACGCCCCGGTCCAGGCGGAAAGCTCTGTCAGCGAGACGATCTTGATCGGATTTCATTTGCCGCTCTCCTCCCAAGCCGAAGTCGACTCGGCAGTCGATCGGATTCGCGGTGGGGGATTGTCGCTACGGCGATTGGTCATCCGTCGTCAAACGCTAGAAGAAACCTTCATGAAGGCCGTCCGCCTGGGCGAAGCTGCCGTTGACGCAGGAAATTCCGCGAATGCTGGCGTGGAGGTACGAACGTGAAACCGTGTCTACCCTATCTCGCAGTCGTGGTTGATTCGTTTCGTGCCGCGTTATCCTCGCGAGTATTATGGATTGCGTTTGTAGCGATTTGGATTTTGATTGGAGCCTTGTCGCCGATCGGATACCGCGAAGATTACAATACTCGATTTGTCGAACGCGATCTGGAGAACGCGTCTCGGTTAAAAGCGATGCTAGCTCAAGGACTCGTCGATCCCAACCAAGCTGAAACACCGGTTGGCAAGCTCGCGGCTGCTTTGCCGAACGACTTGAAACGGTCGCTCGAACAGGTTGGTGAGGGCGAAGACGTTCGGATTTGGTTTAGCACGCTGTCGGATGGACTCAATGAATTGTTCGCCGATGATTCCTGGTATGACGCGGAAAGCTGGGCTTCGACAGTGCGGCTTCGCGAGCTGCGTCGTCTCGATGAGTTAGCGGCATCCGAGCTTTCCGAATCGCTGCGTGAACGTCGCACCAGGTTGCGAATTGAAGCGGCACTTCCGGGAGTGTTTCGTCTACGTTCTGCACGATCGATCTTGTTGACCTATTTCGGCGTCGACTTCCCCGCTCGCTTGGCGATCGATAAGGCACAATTTTTGATCGTATTAAATCAGTTTGTCATTCCGACAATTATTCAATGGCTACTCGGATACATCTTGGTGTTTCTTGGCATTTTGGTTACCGCATCGATCGTGCCCGACATGCTTCAGCCTGGATCGCTGCACTTGTTGCTGAGCAAGCCGGTCTCACGCCCGATGCTGTTGCTTAGCAAATATGTTGGTGGGTGCGCCTTTATGTTCTTGTGCGTTGTACAGTTAGTTGTCGGTCTCTACTTGGTAGCCGGTTTGAGGTTGGATGTATGGAACGCACGCATCCTGCTTTGTATTCCAGTCTCCGTTTTCGTCTTTGCCGTTTTCTACAGCGTCTCGGTATTAGCAGGACTGCGGTGGCGGTCTCCGATTTTGGCGATTGGCGTGACGTGCATGTTTGGTGCGTTTTGCATCGTCGTTGGTTTTTTTGGCGGATTCTTCGACGCTTTCGTGAAGCGTCCCGATACGATCAAAGCGGTCGCGATCTCGGGCAACGTTTCAAGCTTCAAGTCGGGAATGCGGAATCAGCAAGTTCTTGCCGCCACGCGAGGTGGCGGATTGTTACGTTTTGATAACGATGCTTTGCGATGGGACGAGATTTACGAATCCGAAGCGATCGGAGCCGATCGAATCGTGCCGCCGGTATCACTTGTCGATGGTACGATTGCCACCGCGCACGTTCCTGGAGGACGAATGAATGTTTTTGGGATGGGCGCATTCGATTTACTGCTGCTCAACCAGACAACCAAGTGGCGTCCCCAACCAAGTCTACGATTGCCAACCGCCACGACCGAACTATTGATTGCTGGTGACGAATTGCTTGCCGTCAATACGAGCGGTGTTTTTGTCGCCAATCAGAAAAGTTTGTTGGATGCGATTGAGTTGGAAAAAGAGGATGATACGAACGACGGGGGAACAAGTGAACCAACATCGGCTCCCCAGCCCGATTGGATGACAAAGTTGGCCAGTATGATGGGAGTGCCGACCAATGGTTTCGAGAATGTACTGCCAGGGGATATGTCGTTTTTGCCGCCGCGCAGTTTGGCGGTTGATCAAAGTGGAAATGCGTTGGTATTGCTGAGCGGCAGAGAGTTGGTTTGCATCGAGAGATCTGAAAGTGAAGCTTGGAAAGTCACTCGAAAACAGACACTTGATGGCGATGTCGCGCAATTTGCCAACATCGCCATCAGTGGACGATTGGTTCTGTTGGCGACGGACCAGCCCGAATTGCAACTGTTTGCGAAGGCTTCCCTGAAGCGGATCGCGACGTTGACACTTCCGAACCGTTTGACGGCAACGATGGTGGTCCCCCTTGGCGACAAAGGTCGTTTTGCCGTTTTGACCGATGATCGACGAATCCGAATTCTGGATACTCCCGAAAAAGTTTTGCAGTTAGCCGATCCGATTTGGATCGAAGACGTTGAGACGATAGCGTACGATCCTACGACAAACCAACTCATGGTCGCTCATTCAATCGACCGGATTGATTTGCTCGATCCGGTCGATTTCAGCAGCCATCGTTCGCTTCGACCGAGGCTAGGAACCTGGCGAAACGTTGACCGTTGGTTGATAACACCCCTGCGAACCATCACACCACAAACCGGTGAACTCGGTGGCACGGTCGCAGGGATTGTCAGCGGTGAATCCGCGATTCAAATGTCTAGCGAGACGACGGGCCCGATTGAAACGATTCGCTATAAGATGCTCGGCCCGCTGTTAAGTTGTGCGATCTTTATCATTGTCATGCTGACGTTGGGCTGCGTCTACTTCGTTCGCAGTGACTTTTAGAACGATCTCATTGTTTATTGAAGTGCAGCGTCATATTAGCCGGAAGTTTGCATGGGGTGGGCAAACTGCTGGGCCGTTGGCCCTATCGTTTCTGTTTCATTTCCTTCTCCAGGCCGTTGGCCTGGGTTAGGGAAGTGACTGGGCCTTTGGCCCGACAACGAACAAAAAGAAACGAACAAAAAGATGTGGGGGATAAAGAGGCGTAACCGCTACGCAGACTCCGACTTGAGTAGAGCAACGCCCGGACGTCCTTTGAAGATTTCCAACATTTTCACCAAGAAATCGACGCGGCCTGCGAATAAGCCTTCAATTGACGATCTCTCACCTCCACTGAATCCTAGGCGCCCTATGATTTATCCACCCCCTTCATTTCGATCGATTGTTTTTCTTGCCACCGCCACCATCGCCTTTTCCGCTAACGCGTTCGCCGAGAAGCCGGTTCGCTCCGATCCGACTGCGCCCGAACTGCTACCTCAAACGGTTGGGGTCTATCTGCAAATCGCGGATGCTGAGGCGACGATTGATCGGATCTTGAGTCATCCGGTGCGATTGCGTATCGAGTCAATGCCTGCGTATAAGGCGTTGGTCGAATCAGGTGAGTTCGACGAACTCAATCAAGGTGTCGCAGCGTTTGAAGCGAGTATGGGTGGGCCGTGGAATGAGGCCTTGGCGACATTGGGTGATCGCGGTGTATCGCTAGCGTTGGATTCTAGCAACGGCGGCGTCGCTTTGCTGATTCATTCGTCAAAGCCTAAATCGCTAGAACGTTTGCGAGGTTTTCTATTGGCCGTATCCATGATGAAGCATCATCAAGCAGGAGTGATTGAGCAAGATCACTATCGCGGGTTTACCGCCTATGCACTGGATGAAAAATGGAAGCTTGCCTTGATCAACGACTGGATGGTCATTGTGAATCAACCGGAACTTGGCAAGGCAGTTATCGATCGATACTTGGAACGTCCCGCTGACTCATTGGCGTCAAACGCAAGTTTTGCAGAAGGCTGGATCACAACCGAGCCACAGCGGCACGATAAGCCATTGATTGCCAGTTTTGCCGACCTAGAGAGGTTGCGTCATTTTGGAGTGCCGAAGGAATTGAACAGGGAAAAGACTGATCATCCGATAGCCGAATTAGTGTTTGGTGGCGTTTTGGCCAACTTAATTCATACGCCCTATGCGTGCGCTACCTTGGATTTGTCCACAACGGGGGTAGTGCTCAATGTCACGACCCCCCATGATCGCCAATGGCAATCGCCACGCGAGTACTATTTTGGTGAGGATCAACAAGGGATTGCACCGCCACTATTGAACGTTTCGGATTGCTTGTTCGCAGTCTCCGCCCATCGCGATCTGTCTCAGATGTGGTTGCGTGCTGGCGATTTTGTGGATGAAAAGGCGGTCGATGAACTGGCAAAGGCCGATTCAAACTTGACCACCATTTTCTCGGGTCGTGACTTTGGCGAAGATATCCTCGGTTCGTTTGAAAGTGGAATCCAGATTGTTGGCAGTGTTCAAGAATTCGAGGCCCTTCGACCAACTCCCGCGATCAAGCTACCTGCCGTTGCCGCTGAGTTTCTCATGAAGAATCCTGCGGAAACGGTTCCCGAAATGCGTCGTGTTTTCCAAAGTCTCGTCGGATTCCTTAACGTCGTTGGAGCGATGGAGGGTCAGCCTCAGTTGGACTTGGGTATGCAAACCATCGGCGATGCTCAGCTCATCACTGCAACCTACGTCCCCGTTCGAGACGATCGTGAGAGTCGTGAAGCATCGATCCATTATAATTTTTCGCCAACGTTAGCGTTTGCCGAAGACCGAATGATTCTGTCGAGCACAATCGCATTGGCTGCGGAACTCGCCAAGTCGGCCCAAGCGAAAGAGCCCCACGTAGACTCTGGGATGATAACCAATACGATGGCGACTCTCCATGCAGATACGTTCCAGCAGGTACTGGCTGCGAACACCGATCAACTGGTTGCATCGAACATGCTCGAAAAGGGACACAGCAAAACAAATGCAGAAAACGAAATTGCGATTCTCTTGGAACTCGTCGATTTTCTAAAAGACGCCAAAATGAAACTGGGATTCTCGGATCAACGAATGCGGATTCATGTGGCGGTCAATGTCAACACGGATGAAATCGAGTGAATGGTGATGGACATGCAAACCAAGATCGATCCGGCATGGGCTTGGCAACCCTATCAGCCGGATGAGAGCCAACCTTGGGACGAAGGACTCGCCGCCCATCTCTACCGGCGGGCGGGATTCGGAGCGGATTCGAAGATGCTGCACGCGGCGGTCAAGCGAGACCCGAGCGAGGTGGTTGACAACCTGATTCTGCGAAATTCACAGCCAAATGAGTTTCGCTCGGCTGCAGACGGCTTGACCGATACAATTCTTGCCACAGGCAACCCGAAACGATTGTCGGCTGCGTGGGTTTACCGCTTGCTGCAAACCCCCAGCCAATTGCTAGAAAAAATGACGCTGTTTTGGCATGGTCATTTTGCCACCAGCGCCGACAAGGTCAAAGACCCATCGATGATGTGGGACCAAAACAAGCTTCTCAGGCATCATGCTCTTGGCGACTTCTCTGCTCTAGTGCAATCAATTGCATGCGATCCAGCCATGTTGGTCTACCTTGACTCGGCCATCAACCGAAAAGCACATCCGAACGAGAACTTTGCTCGAGAGTTGATGGAACTGTTTTGCCTCGGTGAAGGAAATTATAGCGAACAAGATGTCCAGCAACTTGCACGTTGTTTCACCGGGTGGGAGATCAAGAACAAGAAGTTTCGCAAGAATCGGTACCAGCAGGACGTTGACGAGAAGACGATCCTTGGACAGAGGGGGCGATTCGATGGCGAAGAGGGTGTTCAAGTGGTTTTAAAACAGCCTAGTCTCGAAGTGTTCCTAGCCAAAAAGTTGTGTCGATTTTTCGTAGCCGATTCGCTGGAGCCTAGCGACAAACTTTTGCAGCCGCTTGCCGAGTTGTTTCGTGGATCGAATTTGCAAATCGCACCGGTTGTGAAAATGATGCTCAGCAGCAACCTGTTCTTTTCATCCCATGCGGTCGGTCAGAAAATCCGATCTCCTGTCGAGTTGGTGATCGGTGCTCTGCGTTGCCTGCAAGCGACGACGAATTCGCAGCTTGTAGCGGACGGATTGCTGAAAGCCGGGCAAGGGTTGTTCTATCCGCCTAATGTCAAAGGTTGGGACGGCGGCCGCAGTTGGATCAACTCATCGACACTTCTCGAACGATCAAACTTAGTGTCACGGATTCTCGAAAACGACGCAACTCGGTTTGGGGGGCTCTCTTTGGATCACTTTTTGCAAAGCCAGCAGGTTAACTCGGTCCATTCAGCCATTGATTACTTTGAACGGTTGTTGTTGGCTGTGCGATTGGACGACTCCGTCAAGTCGCTCCTTTACGAATCAGTCGCATCGGGCACGCAAAAGCCGGATCGAAAGTATCGCGCCCTGTTGCGTGCTTTTCTCTCACTTCCTCAGTGTCAAATAGGTTGAGTTCGTTATGCCAATCGTTATTAACAATAGTCGTCGTCGGTTTTTGCAGAGTTCAATCGGTGGTGCGGCGGCGATCGGAATCGGTTCGGCAATCCCCGATTGCTTTGCAGATGCGGCAGTCTTCGAAGGGTCTGGAAAGGATCGAATCCTCGTTGTCGTACAGTTGACGGGCGGGAATGATGGGCTCAATACGATTATTCCCTACGCTGATGAGAACTACCGAAACGCACGACCTGAATTAGCCATTTCAGCCTCGGATATGATCAGGCATGATGCCGACACCGGATTTCACCCCTCGATGACGGCTTTGTATGATCGATTGCAGGCGGGACAACTTACCGTCATACGAAGTGCTGGTTATGAGCAGCCCAATCGATCCCATTTCGAAGCGATGGATATTTGGCACACCTGCCGCCGCAAGAGCGAACAACGAACCGACGGATGGCTGGGCCGGTTTATCGAAAGCCAAAAGCTTTCGCCCGGTGGTGATGTTCCAGCAATCCATTTGGGCCGCGATCAGCAGCCCTTTGCGTTGACGTCGCAAAGCATTCCAGTGCCAACGCTGACGTCGCTGAAGGATTTTCAACTCCAAGGCCGCGGCCGAGAATCGCTGCAATTGCTGATGAAACGGACTCCCGCGTCACCGAGTGAGAATGAGCTGCTAAGTTTTGTTCAATCGAGCACGGCATCGGCGATTCAAGCAAGTGATCGAGTAGGAGAAGCGGCGAAGGGATACCGCAGTTCGATCGCGTATCCAGAATCAGATTTAGCCGAAAAACTCCGTACGATTGCTCAATTGATTGACGCTGGGCTAACGACTCGCGTTTACTATGTGCAATTGGATGGTTTTGATACGCACGCGGAACAGCTTTTGACTCATTCGATTTTGCTGCGTGATTGGAGCAACGCGGTCGGAGCGTTCGTACAAGACTTGGACGTCCATGGACATGGCGAACGTGTTTGCGTGTTGACGTTTAGCGAGTTCGGACGCCGAGTGAAAGAGAACGCCAGTGCGGGAACGGACCATGGAGCAGCGGGACCGATGTTTTTATGCGGCGGAGGCTTGAAGGCGGGGATGGTGGGGGAACGACCCGATTTGACCAATCTGCTAGAGGGCGATTTGAAGCACGAACATGACTTTCGTAGAGTCTACGCGTCGGTTCTACAGTCTTGGCTGGGCGTGAATCCTGATCCGATTCTCGGAGACGAATTCGAAACGTTGCCCCTGTTCGTTTGAGGGCGCGGTCAAATCGGTGTCAATCTGTTAGACTGAGTCAAGTGAATTCGAATGATCGCTAGAGGGTCATTCCACTTAACATGACTCAGATCTTAGCATTGCCAACATGTTGAATCCTCCGCTATCTTTCAAGCGTCCTGAAGCAGACCTCAGCATTCTGGAGCTGTTGTCTCAAGCATTTCCCAATGTCGATGCAGCAATCGCGGAAGTCACGCGTTTGACGGCTGTACAGACGTTGCCCCGCAGTGCCGTGCATATCATTAGCGACATTCACGGAGAGGACAAGAAGCTACAGCACGTGATTAACAATGCGTCGGGAACGCTACGTCCGCTGGTCGAAGAGATGTTTGCGGGCAGAATGAGCGAAGACGAGATGTCTGAGTTTTTGACGCTGACCTTCTATCCTGCCGAAGTGACACGACGTTTACAACAAACGCTGAAGCAACCTGAGGAGGTCAAAGCCTACGCTCACCGAATGCTGCAGCCGCAGCTTGAACTGCTTCGCGATCTGATTTCGAACTTTAGTCTACAGTTGGCGACAAAGTTGTTTCCAGTCGAGTACAGCGAACTGCTATTGGAAATGCTGCATGCACCATCGACCGAGCGCGGCCCCGAGTTTATTGAAGCGATGTTGGATGAACTGGTACGCCGCGGACGGGCGTTGCATCTGCTGCATCTGATCGGGCGTACCATTCGTAACTTGGCCGTTGACGAATTAATTATCGGCGGAGATTGTTGGGACCGGGGTCCGCGAGGCGATCTCGTCGTCGACTATCTTCGTCTTCAACCAAACGTAGCCTTCATTTGGGGCAATCATGATATGCTGTGGTTGGGGGCTTCGCTTGGAAACGAAGCGTTGATCTGTACCGTACTGAGGGTATCGCTGCGCTACCGACGTTTAGGCCAATTAGATGAAGGTTACAGCGTTCCGTTGACGCCGCTTGAGCATCTTGCACGTACCGTCTACGCGGACGATCCTGCAGAATTCTTTATGCCAAAACGCAGCGGCATGAGGCCCATGGAAGTCGTCGCTCGAATGCAAAAAGCGGCTGCTGTGATGCAATTTAAATTGGAAGGTCAATTGATTGAGCGAAATCCGCAGTGGGACCTCGATCATCGCCGTTTGTTGCATCGAATCAATCATCCGCATGGAACCATCGAGATTGACGGACAAGTCTATGATCTTCGCGACAAGCAATTTCCGACGGTGGATCCCGATCATCCTTACGAATTGACTGCGGAAGAATCCGCTTGTCTGGATCGTTTGAAGCACTCGTTTCT
>JGI12210J13797_11051845_pt1 | contig 14290 bp, 18 predicted proteins | sample ElkSlonscriptome_3_FD_13797 | JGI IMG/M metagenome (IMG submission 13797)
ATATGCAGGATGCGCGGATGTCCGCGACGCTGAACGAGGATTCATCGTTTTCGGAGAAGGACGAGAAGAAATACCAGAAGCTGCGGTCCGAGATCGTGGAACTGGTGAACTCGCTTCATCTGCATAACAACCGGATCGAGGCGTTGATCGACCAGCTCTATGGCATCAACCGCAGGATCATGTCGATCGACAGCGCGATGGTAAAGCTGGCCGACCAGGCCCGCATCAACCGGCGCGAGTTCATCGAAGCCTATCGCGGCCGCGAACTGGACCCGAACTGGCTGGAAGAAATGTCCGAAAAGTCGGGGCGTGGTTGGCAGATGCTGATCGAACGCTCGACGCCGAAGATCGAAGAACTTCGCGGGGACATGGCGCAGGTGGGCCAATACGTCGGCGTCGATATCACCGAATTCCGCCGCATCGTGCAGCAGGTCCAGAAGGGCGAGAAAGAGGCGCGTCAGGCCAAGAAGGAAATGGTCGAAGCGAACCTGCGTCTCGTGATTTCGATTGCGAAGAAATACACCAACCGCGGCTTGCAATTCCTTGATCTCATTCAGGAAGGCAACATCGGCCTGATGAAGGCCGTGGACAAGTTCGAATATCGACGTGGTTACAAGTTCTCGACCTATGCGACTTGGTGGATCCGGCAGGCCATCACGCGGTCGATCGCTGATCAGGCGCGCACCATCCGTATTCCGGTCCATATGATCGAGACGATCAACAAGCTGGTCCGCACCGGCCGTCAGATGCTGCATGAAATCGGCCGCGAACCGACACCCGAGGAATTGGCGGAAAAGCTGCAAATGCCTTTGGAAAAGGTTCGCAAGGTGATGAAGATCGCCAAGGAACCGATTTCGCTGGAAACGCCGATTGGCGACGAGGAAGACAGCCAGCTTGGCGACTTCATCGAAGACAAGAACGCGATCCTGCCGCTGGATTCCGCCATTCAGGAAAACCTGAAGGAAACCACCACCCGTGTGCTGGCGTCACTTACCCCGCGTGAGGAACGTGTACTGCGGATGCGGTTCGGCATCGGCATGAACACCGATCACACGCTGGAAGAAGTCGGCCAGCAGTTCAGTGTGACCCGCGAACGTATCCGCCAGATCGAGGCCAAGGCGCTGCGCAAGCTCAAGCACCCAAGCCGGAGCCGCAAGCTGCGGTCATTCCTGGACCAGTAGGACTGGCCATGGCGTGGTTTTCCAAACTGTTCGGTGGTGGCGACGGGGCGCAAACGCAAGCGCCCCGGCAGGAAATCCACAAGGATTTCGCCATCACGCCGCAGCCCCAGAAAGACGCAAGCGGCTGGCGTATCGCGGCGCTGATCGAAAAGGACGGTCAGTCGCATCAACTTGTGCGTGCCGACGTGCTGAACGATTACGATGCAGCGATCGCCGCGTCGATTGGCAAGGCCAAGCAAGTGATCGACGAGCAGGGCATGCGGATTTTCGGCTAGGCGCGGCGCATACCTGAATGATCGCCACGCGCATCAGGGCATAACCTTTTCTTGGAACTTTCTCTCGTAAGCTGGGTTGTCGGCTGAAAGAGGCGTTCCGCATGTACAGACTTTTCCTTTGCACTATCCTTTCTCTTGGCACCGCGATGCCCGCCGTGGTGCATGCCTACGGCATAGAGCCGGCAGCACCCTCCTACGCCGAAGCTGCCAGCGAAAACGCGCAGAGGGATGTTGAAGGGAACAGGACAGACCCGTGCACATTGGCATTGACGCCCGAAATCGTCGCCATGATCGGTCTGCCCCAGGATGTGCTGCGTCCATCACGTTTGAGGAAAACCGAAAGAATGGCCTGTCAGACCCGCTAGCGGGTTCTGTTGCCCGCGCAACGATCTTGCGGCACTCTGACCTGATGCAAACCTCTTTTACACTTCAGACCGACGGCCCGGGACTGTACGAGTTCACCGACACGCTGCGTGCATGGGTCAAGGGCGATGGTCTGCTGACGCTCTTCATCCAGCATACGTCGGCCAGCCTCGTCATTCAGGAAAACGCAGACCCCGAGGTGCAGACCGACCTGCGCAATTTCTTCGCGCGTCTTGTTCCGCCGACAACCGATCCGGACATGAGCTACCTGACCCATACCTATGAAGGGCCCGACGACATGCCTGCGCACATCAAGGCAGCCCTTTTGCCGAGCCACCTTTGCATTCCCGTCCGTGACGGTCGGATGTGTCTGGGTACGTGGCAGGGCGTTTTTCTTTTCGAACATCGCGACCGGCCGCATGACCGTTGCGTGGTGGCGCATTTGACCTGAAACCGAGTCACTTGTGCAACGCTTGCCGCCTGCGCACACGCAGCCCTATTTGCACACTACCCAAAGCCGGTTGCCCTACATATAGTTGTGAAGGACAAGTCGGGTGGCCGCGTCAGGCACGTCCGCAATCAACAGTGTGAGGATGCGCCATGCGTTGCCCGTTTTGTGGAAATGTCGATACGCAGGTCAAGGATAGCCGTCCTGCCGAGGATCACGTCGCGATCCGTCGCCGGCGCTTCTGCCCGGCCTGCGGTGGGCGATTTACCACTTACGAGCGCGTGCAACTGCGCGATCTTGTCGTCATCAAGACAAACGGCCGTCGCGAGGATTTCGACCGCCCCAAGCTTGAACGCTCGATCCGGATCGCCTTGCAGAAGCGGCCTGTGGAACCCGAACGCGTGGACCAGATGATCAGCGGCATCGTGCGCCGGTTGGAAAGTCTTGGAGATACCGACATCCCATCGGGCACCATTGGCGAGATCGTGATGGAAAGCCTCGCCCGTATCGATACCGTAGCCTATGTCCGTTTTGCGAGTGTCTACAAGAACTTCCAGGCGGCAGACGATTTCGACAAATTCGTGAGCGAGCTGCGCCCCACCGCGGGCGGTGACGAGGAGGTGTGACCTCTTCTCTTGATGAACGCTATATGGCGCTGGCCTTGTCGCTGGGTCGCCGTGGCATGGGGCGGGTGTGGCCCAATCCGGCCGTGGGATGTGTCATTGTCAATGAAGGCAGGATTGTCGGGCGCGGCTGGACAGCCGATGGGGGCCGCCCCCATGCCGAGCCCCGCGCCCTTGCGCAGGCAGGCGATGCAGCCAAAGGTGCCACTGTCTATGTCACGCTCGAACCCTGTGCGCACCACGGCCAGACGGGGCCTTGTGTCGACGCGCTGATCGCGGCCGGGGTAGCACGGGTCGTCATAGCCCTGGGTGATCCCGACCCGCGTGTGGACGGTGGCGGCATCAGCAAACTGGAGGCTGCGGGTATCAGTGTGACAACCGCTGTCGGACAGGCGCGTGCAGCGGCGGATCATGCCGGTTTTCTGCTGCGCGTGACCCAGGGCCGACCACTGGTCACGTTGAAGCTGGCAGGAACCCTCGATGGGCGCATTGCAACCGCCACCGGTGAAAGCCAGTGGATCACGGGGCCTGCCGCACGCCGCGCCGTCCATATGATGCGCGCGCGTCATGACGCGGTCATGGTCGGTGCCGGCACCGTGCGTGCGGATGATCCTGCACTGACCGTGCGCGGGTTGGGGATCGCACGACAGCCGGTACGTGTCGTTGTCTCGCGCGCGGCCAAGCTGCCGCCCGACGCCCAGCTTGCGCAGACGGCAACACAGGTACCGGTCTGGCTGTGCCATGGATCGGGCGCCGATGTCGCGCCCTGGACCGCCCAGGGTGTCATCGGCCTGCCATGCGAGACGCGGTCGGGCCAGATCGACCCGCTCTCGGCGATGCAGGCTTTGGCCACGTGCGGGATCACGCGCGTTTTCTGCGAGGGGGGCGGGATGCTTGCAGCCTCGCTGCTCAATGCCGATCTGGTGGACAGGCTGGTGGTGATTTCGGCAGGCTGTGCAATCGGGGCCGAGGGCACGCCGATGCTTGCGGCGATGGGTGTCGACCGGCTTGCTCATGCTCCGCGGTTCGTCTTGTCGGATGTGTCACGGCTTGGCGAAGACATCTGCCATGTCTGGCAGCGATCATCGGCGCCATAAAAAGGCATAGCCCGCGAACAGCCCCTGAAGCTTGGCCAGCAACCGGTTGCCGCGCGGCGCGGGGGGAATATCCCGGTTCTCGATGCGGTCGACGATCACCTCGGGCGGACAGGGTAGCCGTGTCACGGGGTCGAAGTAGCGTGGATAGGCGATCAGTGCCCCGTGCACGAGGGCTGCAAGGTCCAGCCGAACGGTCCGCCGCGGCTGCGGGATGGTGCGGTCGTCGGTCAGCCCCCAGCCCGCGTAGAACGGCATGCCGAGGCAGGTGACGGGCTTGCCCCGTAGCAGTGCCTCGAACCCGAGTAACGAGGTCATCGTCCAGACTTCATCCACAGCATCAATGGCGGCAATCGGATCGGCATGCCTCAGAACCAGGTCGGCCGTCTTTTCCGCATCCGGTACTGATCCCGGTCGCAGTCCGGCTTCGACATCGGGGTGGGGTTTGTAGATGATCCTGGCTGCGGGGTTCGCCTGACGTACTGCCTGCAGCAGGTCGGCGTTGGTGCGGACTTCGGTCGTGCCCAGCCGGATCGCGGCATCATCCTCGACCTGTCCCGGCACGAGGATACGGCGTCCTTCGGGCAACTCGGGCAGGGCGCTGCCGTCCAGATTGTATTTGCTCAGCCCGGCATCGACGATCCGCGCGATGAGCGCCTTGGCGCGATTGCGTTCGGCATCGCTCAGGGCATCACTGTCGTTCAGGATCGCTTCGAGCCGGCTGTGCCGTGTGGCATCGTAATAGATGCCCAGATCGTCGAGAACGAGGCTGAGCGGCGCGATGAGATCCGCACCCAGCCCGCGCGAGCGCAGAAAGCCGTCCTCGACGAGAACGCCGTGGGTGCCCGGCTTGCCCGCCCACCGCATCACGCGGCGCGTCTCGGCTGGCCTGGCTTTGCCGAAGCGCACCGGTTTGACGCTGCCGAAAACCTGTTGCAGCGGCCCCCGTTTCCAAAGGCGCATGTCCTCGGCCCGCCACCCCTTGTGATCCTCGCGCCAGGCGCGGGTGAGAGCTGCAAGTGTGGCGAAAGCCTCTTCGAAGCTGCAAAGCCGGTCATGATATGGGTCATACCATTTGGGATAGAGCAGCATCGCGCCCGCGAAAAGCTGCGCACGCGTCAGGTTGCGCTGGCGGCGTTGCAGCGGTTTGCGGTCCTCGGTCAGACCCCATCCCATGTAGAAGGGCTGGCCGAGAACGACGGGTTTGTGCCCTGCGAGTATCGCCTCGAAACCCAACTGCGAGCTGACCGTGTAGACGGCGATCGCCCCGTCGAGCAGGGCCCAGGGCGACACCGGACCGTCGCACAGGCTGATCCTTTCGTTGGCGTCCCGGGCAGTGAAATATCCCTCCCGCAGCCCTGCTGCGGTTTCGGGGTGGCTCTTGATGATCACCCGCGCTCCGGGGTGTTCGGTCAGCGCGAAGAACAGCATTTCGCGAAACGAATTGCTGTCGCAGCCGCTGGCCCTGACCGAAGCATCCTTGCGGGTCTGGTCGATCACCAGCACATAGCCCGGCGCAGGCGCGCCGAGTTCAGGGTCGTGCACGTTGTATTTCGAAATCTGGTGCTTGCGCATCATCGCGATGCCGGCGCGGGCGCGATCCAGCAGGGCGGTATCGTCCAGCGGCTCTTCGCTGAAGATCTGCTCGAGGTCCGAGCGGGTGGCGGGGTCGAAATGGAGACCACAGCGGTCGATATTGAGTCCGATCGGCGCATCACCTTCACGCCCCGGCCTGACCGAGCGCAGAAAGCTGTCCTCGACCCGGACGACATCGCTGCCGCGGCGGGCGGCGACCGCCTCGCCGCGCGGGGATGTCGGGCTTTGCCCCCAGACCCCGATCTTGTCACCCTCGCCCGGTGTCCCCAGCCTGATATCGTAGCCCGCCAGATCGAGAATACGCCGCACCCGCCCCTGCGTCAGGAACCCGCCGTTGTAAACATAAAGGTTCTGGCGTTTGCCGTCTGTCATGTCGCCACGCTAGTCGCGCCGTCCATGTCCTACAATGCGGATATCGGGCTGTGCATGCGCCGTGTCGTGGGTCAGCGCCTCATAGGGAGACAGCTGCGACAGCATCATGTCCGTCACCATCCGCAAAAGCTGCCGCCGCCCGGCGCGGGAATAATAGCCACCGGGCACCTGGCTGGTTTCAAGCAGGAACTGGCGGTAGTCGCGATACGCGCGGGCGTCCGGGCGGCGTGGACCGGCATAAAAGGCGCGCAGGGGCTGATCCGAGACGAATTCGGGTTTGTTATAGACGGCGGTGCCGAAGCTTTTCAGCGGGATGCCCCGCCAGAGGGCCTGTTGTCCGGCGGTCGAATTCACCGTGACCGCACTGCGCGCGTCGCCGAGAACCTGTGCCAGCTTGCCGCCGCGCAGGTAGTGTACACGGCCGGCGATCCCGCGCTCTGCCGCCGCCTGTCGGATCAGGCGCGGCATCGGGGCATTTCCGTTCTCGAGCGGGTGCGCCTTGAAGACAAGGTGATGATGCGCTGGCGCGCCGTCTGCGAAACCTTCGATCACGAGCTTGATGAATTCCTGCATCCGGGTGAAGGGAGAATGCGCCTGAAAGCTGGCGTCATGTTCAAGCTGCAGCAGGACGATATGGTAGGGAAAGCCCCCCGCCTTGATCGCACGCGTGCGCCACGATCGTTCGAGCGCCATGACAGGCATCAAGAGCAGCCTTCGGGTATAAAGTGCGGCCTCGCGGCTGACCGATAATGCGCGGTGCGAACGAAACGCAGGATACTGCCAGTTCCAGAACATCACGAACCAATGATATGCGGCCCCGTAGAAGACATGCTGGCGCATATCGCCCCATTGGGCAGGCGGGGTCGGCATGTCGACGTCCGAACGTGCGAGCCTGTCGCACATCTCGGGCACGCTGAGGTCCATCAAGGCGGAATTGCCGTTGCTTCCGTCGCGCTCGTAAGTGACCCAGTAGGGCCGGAGATAGCCTTCCTCGAAAACATGGATCCTCAGACCCAGCGCCCGGGCCTGCCGCAGGGCCTCGACATGGACGGGGCGTGTGTCACCGTAAAGAACGATATCCGTGACACCCTTTTGTTGCAGGATTTGCGCAAGCGCCACGGGCCAGTCCGCGATACCGGCCCGATAGGGCAGATAGCCGGTCGCGGGCCACCAGAACGCGCGATCACCCGCGTTGAAGCCCACCCGCCAGACCGTTGCGCCCGTTTTGCGCAGCATCATGGCCAATTGGCGAAAGAAGGGACCGTGCGGTCCCTGCAGGAAAAGAAATGTTCGGTGTTCGGCCATGTCAGCCCAATCGTTACGCGGCTATCTTGTACCTGTCGTTCGTGGCCGGATTGTGGCCCATTGGCAAGCGTCACGGCTTGCCGCAGCCTGACCGACGGTCTAGGTCTGGGCGATATACAAACGGGGTGAAGATCATGTTTACCGGCATTGTCACTGACATCGGCAAGGTTCTGGAACTAGAGCAGCGCGGCGATCTGCGAGCCCGGATCGGGACCGGCTTCGATGCCGCGGGCATCGACATCGGGGCCTCGATTGCCTGTGATGGCGTCTGCCTGACAGTGGTGGCGACGGGCACGGAACCGCAGGACTGGTTCGATGTCGAGATCTCGGCCGAAAGCGTCGGCCTGACGAATGTCCGGGACTGGAAGGTCGGTGTGGATGTGAACCTCGAGCGCGCGTTGAAAGTCGGTGACGAGTTGGGCGGGCATATCGTGTCGGGTCACGTCGATGGCGTGGCCGAAGTGATCGACCTGCGTGACGAGGGCGACAGCACCCGTGTGCGTTTCCGCGCCCCTGACGATCTTGCAAAGTTCATCGCACCAAAGGGGTCGGTGGCGCTCAACGGAACCTCGCTGACCGTGAACGAGGTCGATGGCAACACCTTCGGCATCAATTTCATCCCGCATACGAAAACCGCCACAACGTGGGGCAAGGTTGCTGTCGGGGATCGCATCAATCTCGAGATCGACACGATGGCCCGCTACGTTGCGCGGCTGCGCGAATTCGCCTGATGCCGGTGATCGGTCATAACTCCGGTCAGGTGATCGAGGCGGGCCATAGCTGGCGGAAACACGTCTGGACGAAAGCGCGCGCAGAGCTCTTGCCGAAGCTCCCGGTAGAGGTGATCCGCCTGCGCGTGAACCGCGCGGCAGAGCTTGGTCTGCCCTACAAGACCTATGCCGGTATCCGTGCCTCAACGGGCCATGACCTGATCGGGTTCCTGTTTTCGTCAAACGCCCTGCAGGTCCTTCGCGACCGGCAGCCGATGCCGCAAATGCGGTTGGACAAGCTGGCGACCATCCGCAACGCACGCAGGACTGCGGTTGCGCATCGTCCTGTTAGTCCGGCGTACCTGGCACAGATCGACGTTCTTGACCGGGCATTCGCCGCGCCGGCCTTTGCCGACAGCTGGGCAGACATGCGTGACAAGATCGGACATATCATCACCGTCGCGGGTGGCCCCGCAGATCGTCTGTTGATGGTGGGCGACACCGCCTTCGAACGCGAATGGGCCGAAGCGGGGCGCATGGCCGGATATGTGCGTGCCGAGGACTACTTTGGCGATCGCCCCGTCGCCCCCTGACGTCACACCGGCGCTTGGGTGCTTTCCAAATTGGGCAGGCTCGGCTATCTGGCCTGCGACACTACATTCGGGACCTGCCATGAACCAGAGATTCGAAGAACCCGGCCGCGTCGAGCGCGATTGGTCCGATGCTATCAGTTCGACCGAAGAGATCATCGAGGATGCGCGCAATGGCCGGATGTTCATTCTGGTCGACCACGAGGATCGTGAGAACGAGGGTGATCTGGTCATTCCCGCACAGATGGCGACGCCGGATGCCGTGAACTTCATGGCGACGCACGGGCGGGGGCTGATCTGCCTGTCACTCAGTGGTGCGCGGATCGATGCGCTGGGCCTGCCGTTGATGGCCTCGCAGAACTCTTCCCGCCACGAGACCGCCTTTACCGTCAGCATCGAGGCCCGCGAGGGGGTGAGCACCGGCATATCCGCCCATGACCGTGCCCTGACCGTCGCCACGGCGATCGACGCCTCGAAGGGGGCCGAAGACATCGCGACGCCCGGCCATGTCTTTCCTCTGCGGGCCCGCGAGGGTGGCGTGCTTGTCCGCGCCGGTCATACCGAGGCCGCGGTCGATATCGCGCGCCTGGCAGGGCTTAACCCTTCGGGCGTGATCTGCGAGATCATGAAGGAGGACGGCGAGATGGCCCGCCTGCCCGACCTGGTCGCCTTCGCGCAGTTGCACGGCCTGAAGATCGGCACGATCAGCGATCTGATCGCCTACCGCCGCCGTCACGACAATCTGGTCCGCGTGCGCGAGACCAGCACGGTGCGATCCGAATTCGGCGGTGAATGGGAAATGCGGATCTATACCGATGAAACGCAAGGGGCGGAGCATATCGCGCTTGTCAAAGGCGACATCACCACGCCCGAACCCGTGCTTGTGCGGATGCATGCGCTCGACCCGATGCTGGATGTCGTGGGCGCCGGCCCAGCCGGCCGGCGGAACGAATTCGGCGATGCGATGGACCTGATCGCCAAGGAGGGACGTGGCGCACTGGTGTTGCTGCGCGACGTGCATATGAAACTGCATGCCGATGGCGAGGTCTCGCCGCAGACGCTGCGCCAGTATGGTCTGGGTGCGCAGATCCTGTCGTCGCTGGGCCTGCATGAAATCGAATTGCTGACCAACTCGCCGCAGCCCAAGGTCGTGGGCCTCGATGCCTACGGGCTCGAGATCGTCGGCACCCGCAAGATATCGGAGATCGGGTAATGGCCGGACCATCGCATTACATCATGCCACTGCCGGAGTTCGACAAGCCGGTGAAAATCCTGATCGTGGCCTCGCCCTACTACAAGGATATCTCGGACAATCAGATCGCCGGTGCCAAGGCCGAAATCGAAAAGGCGGGCGCGGACTGGGACATCGTCGAGGTGCCGGGCGCGCTGGAGATACCGACCGCTATCGGTATCGCCGAGAGGATGAGCAACTTCGACGGATATGTTGCCTTGGGCTGCGTGATCCGCGGCGAGACGACACATTACGACACCGTCTGCAACGACAGCAGCAGGGCGATCCAGTTGCTGGGCTTGCAGGGGCTTTGTATCGGCAATGGCATCCTGACGGTCGAGAATTACGATCAGGCGGCCGTGCGCGCCGATCCCGGCGGGATGAACAAGGGCGGCGGTGCGGCAGCGGCGGCCTTGCACCTTACCGCGCTCGCCCGTAAGTGGGGCAGGGCTGAAAAGGGTGTCGGTTTCACCCGTGAAATACTGATGGCCGGCAACAGCGGCGACAAGACCTCTGCATGACACTTTCGAACAACCAGTTGCGCAAGATGAAATCCGCCGCACGGCTTTATGCGGTGCAGGCGCTCTTTCAGATGGAAGCCGCGGATCAAAGCGTCGAGGCCGTCGCGCAGGAGTTCGAGGACCACCGCTTCGGCGCCACCTACGACGAGGGCGAAATGGCCGAAGGTGACGTGGATCTCTTTCGCGCCATCATGGATCAGGCCGTCGATGAACAGGCAATGATCGACCAGATGACCGACCGTGCCCTTGTCGTGAAATGGCCGATCGCACGGATCGACCCGACGTGGCGTGCGCTGTTCCGCGCGGCGGGAGGCGAGTTGACCCTCAAGAACACCCCGCCAAAGGTCGTCATCAGCGAATTCGTCGCTATTGCCGAGGCGTTTTCATCCGATGGAAAAGAACCGAAATTCGTGAACGCCGTTCTTGACCACATGGCACGTGCGGCGCGACCCGAGGCGTTCTGAAACCGACACCCCTTGCTTTGCGTCCGCCGGGGTCTATCGTTCTGAGCATGACTGAAAAGCATCCTTCCGCCACGGAACCCCGCCTGATGCGGCTTTACCTGGGCCATTGCGCGATCGGTTTCGTGCTTTCGGCCGTCTTCGTGGCACTTCTGCTGTATTTCGATATCGCGGGACTGGGCGGGCTGATCATGGGTTCCGATATCGGGTTGCTGGCATTATTCCTGCTGTGGTTTTTCAACGGCACGGTTTTTGGAAGCGTGCAATTCGCGATCGTGGTCATGAGCCAGGCGGACGATAGGGATCGTCCGGACGATCGTTCGGGTGGCCATGGACAGGCCGTCACAGTCCACGCGGAAGCGCGCAAGACCAGTCGCAACCTGTAGGTGACTTGCTGCTGGCGAAGTGACGGGAACCACGGCAACCGTAGAGGTAACTTACCCCGAGGACCTGTTTATACAGGTGGGCGCCAGATAATCGAACCACGGTCCGAACAGAGCCAGCTCCCTCGGATTTGCTTAAGGCCACTGGATATGTACCTATGGTATACGAGAGGCGCAGAACCCGTCGTGGAATGACGTAGGCCCGTGGCGCCGGAACGACAAGCCTTTAACCGTTTTTATTCGTCGATGTCCGAACGCAAAAGCAATCCGTTGCGACCGACGAGGGTAGCGGGCGCGTAGCCCAGAAGCAAACGCTCGGCACAACCCAGAAACAAGAGCGCCATTGCGACTTCGAAGAATGTGATGGAGCTGAGTATGGACATAGGGAACATCTCTTACTTGGTATGAAGAAAAGCTAGCTCTCAAAGCAGACCAAAAATTGACCGCGGCGTGACGTTTCGTCAGTGATCAGCGAAAGCCGGTCGGATTCCGGTCACATTTCAGCGGCATTTCGATGAACGAGGGTGGCAAAAGTCGTTCAACGGCAGTTGATTACCTGCAAAGGCGCGAGAAGGCGCATATTTTCAGATGACGTCCGCCGGTCTGATGGCCGCGTTCACACGGGCGCGATTTCAATGCCGATTCTATTTTGGACTTGAGGTGTGTTCATGAAATGTTCATGCTGCCGACATGTCACAGATCATGACCCCAACGATGATGCCTGGCCAGCTTTTGGCGCGCGGTGTCGGTCGCGCGCTGCGTGGTCTCGACTTCGTCTCGGTCGAGGAACTGGTGCCGACCCCGGGTTTGCGGGTCGACGTGATGGCGTTGGGGCCAAAGGGCGAGATCTGGATCACAGAATGTAAGTCGAGCCGGGCCGATTACGCAGCGGACCACAAGTGGCAGGGCTATCTGGAGTGGTGCGATCGCTTTTTCTGGGCGGTGGACGCGACATTTCCGACCGAACTCTTGCCCGATGACAGCGGACTGATCATCGCCGATGCCTACGACGCGGAAATCGTCCGGATGGGCCCCGAAAGCAAACTGGCCCCGGCGCGCCGCAAGCTGATGGTGCAGAAATTTGCCCGTCACGCAGCAATCCGCGCGCAGACCGCCCGGGATCCAGGGTTCGTCAGCGTCTTTTGACGCTACGCGCGGCGACTGCGGCCGCCCTGATCTCTTCCGCGATCTCGTCGGCCTCTTCGGGGTCGAAATCCATCGGAACTTCAAGGCCATCGGCTTCAATGAAGATGCGGACCATGCCTTGGTCGGTGGGTCCGATCTGCAGATTGGCCTCGATGTCGGTTTCGTTGTTGATACCCATGGCGACCTTCTTGAATTGTTCCTGACGTCGTAGCGCGGGTCCGGCTTGATTGGCAAGGGGCGGCGGCACAGCCCGTCTGGGGTGCGACATCGGCGCTCTTGATGCCAGTGCGCCTTCGCACAGTGGCAAAACCGGTGCATTCTGCCGGTTTCGACCCCATTCAGAAGACCCCCGGAATTGAGTTCCGAAAGGCTTGCAATCATTTATCCGAGGGGCTAAATCCGCCCCTGTGCCGCCTTAGCTCAGTTGGTTAGAGCGCTTGATTGTGGATCAAGAGGTCCCTGGTTCGAGACCAGGAGGTGGTACCACTTTCCCCACCTTGCGCATTTGGCCTATGCCGGAGCCTCCGGCGGGAGTATTTCTGGCAAAATGATGGGCGATATGCGCGAAACCTTGTCAGTCGAATTTCAGATCGGCGCGTCGCCGCCGCCACGTCTGGACAAGGCTTTGGCGCGGGATGTCCCCGCAGAGGCCAGTCTCAGCCGGTCGCGTCTCGTGAAGCTGATCGCGGATGGTGCCGTGACCGTGGACGGTGTCCCCGTGCAGGATCCGCGCTTCAGGATCTCGGAGGGTGCGGAAATCGTCATTTCCGTCGCCGAGGCTGCCGAAAGCCATATCGGACCCGAGGACATCCCGCTGGAAGTCGTTTTCGAGGATGCCGATCTGATCGTCGTCAACAAGCCGGCAGGTATGGTCGTGCACCCGGCACCCGGCACGCCGTCAGGCACGCTGGTGAATGCGCTGATCCATCATTGCGGTGACAGCCTGTCGGGCGTGGGCGGGATGAAGCGGCCGGGGATCGTGCACCGGATCGACAAGGACACCAGCGGTTTGCTGGTCGTTGCGAAGTCCGACCGTGCGCATCACCATCTGGCCGCCCAGTTTGCAGAACACACGGTCAGACGCCGGTATCTTGCGCTGTGTTACGGTGTGCCGGATCGGAATGACCCGCGCCTGAAGGGAATCAAGGGTACCGCCTTCGAGTCCGGGAACATCCTGCGGGTGCAGACGTTGTTGGGCAGACACAAGACCGAGCGGCAGCGGCAGGCGGTGTCCTTCGCCAGTGGACGTCATGCGGTGACACGGGTGCGGGTCGTAGAGCCCCTCGGCGCGCCACCTGTGGCCGCTCTGATCGAATGCTGGCTTGAGACCGGTCGCACGCATCAGATCAGGGTGCATCTGGCCCATTGTGGCCATGCCCTGATCGGTGATCCGGTCTATGGTGGCCGGCGCAAGCTGTCAGCGAAGGCGGCGGGGGATCAGGCGGTTGCCGCTGTTTCGGCGTTTCAAAGACAGGCTTTGCATGCCGCGACGCTGGGGTTCGTGCATCCGGTTTCGCAGGAGTTGCTGGAATTTGCGGTGGATGTGCCGCCGGATTTCGGTGCTTTGCTGCAGGCTTTGCAGCGGCAGGCCTGAAACACGCAATCGCATGTGCGTGACCGCACGACAATATGCCTCGCATCGTGGCTTGCGTGTGTTTATACAGAGGTCGAATTTTGCATTTGTGCTGACTTGAAAACAAATGTGAGCGCAACCATATCTATGTTAAGCCTTGTTACATGAGGAGGCACTGACAATGAGCAACTACAACAATCTTCCTGCGCCATCCCCCGAAGGCGGGCTCAATCGCTATATGCAGGAAATTCGGAAGTTCCCCATGCTGGAACCCGAAGAAGAATACATGCTGGCCAAACGCTGGGTCGACCATGAGGATACCGAGGCCGCGCACAAGATGGTGACATCGCACCTGCGTCTCGCCGCCAAGATCGCCATGGGCTATCGCGGTTACGGTCTGCCCCAAGCGGAGGTGATT
>JGI12210J13797_11185754_pt1 | contig 14290 bp, 11 predicted proteins | sample ElkSlonscriptome_3_FD_13797 | JGI IMG/M metagenome (IMG submission 13797)
CGGGCCGTCGTATCCGCTGAGCTCCCCCGAGTCACGTAAAATCACGGGAAAAGGAGAAGCCGGTTTGCGTCTTTCTCCGCCTGCCATAAATTCCCACATGGTCTTGGCCATTCCTTTGGCGTCCATATCCATGGTGGTCTCGATGAGATTCTGAAATTCGTTTTTTTCATAGTGACCCGAATCGGCATAACGCTCTTTGTCCTCAGAGCTGTGGCTTCCGCCAAACTCAGGGCTGAACTTGATAAACAGCACGGCTACCGCGGCAATAATTGCGACAATAGATAAAATGGCGATAAGTAGCATTTTGAGAAATTTCTTCAACGATTGAGAATTTGATCGGCGAAGATAAGTCGTTTACGACTTTGTGAAACCACGGGTGCTAAATGAGCTTGTTCGTCCCGAATTTATTTGACCATGACCTTGTTGGATGTGAGTAAAAGGTATTGTTCTACTGCCTCAGCTGCCGTCAGATCATCGGGTAGATCGGTGATAGAATTCTTCACGGATGTGAACAGAAAAGGCCAGTCACTTCCTTTTAAGTACCTCGTCTTCATTTGAATAGCTTCGATGGAGTCCGCGTATCTTTCACGACGAATTTGATTGATTTCTTTCAATTCTGACTTTGAGAATTTCGGTGCCCATTTCGCATAGCTCATGCTGTCGGGTAGGAGAGGGTGGCTGTACTGCCATGTTGAGTAAGTTTCGAGTCGTCCATATTCGGGGTCTTCTTGGTACTTCACGTACTCTATTCCCAACTCGGGATCGAGCCTTCCTTTTTTAATTGCTACTCGAATGATGGGGTCCAAATCCATGACAGATTTATCATAACTTCTTTGATGAGCGGTATGGTACAAAACGATATGGTGCGGTTGACTTCTCAAGTTTTCCGAATAGCCCATTTCCATTTGTGCCGGAAATTGCTTTGCTGCCGTAATTTTCAGAAGCCGCTCGAGATTCAGGATGTGTAAAGCATTGATGGTATCTTTATAATTGTCGTAGTCGTAACGGAAGAGTTGATCGCGGTTTCTAATCTCATTCATCTCCGCTCTAAATGCAGCATCGTATTCTTGCTTGCGATTACTTTCTATAATTTCCCACTCCTGCACCGACATAAAGTTGGCCAAGAAGGTAGATTTAATGAAGCCCAAATCATCGGAGCCATTGACAAGCTGTTGAAGGTATTGGTCTCTCTCAGCGCGAAAGTCAGCGGCGTGTGCCGCCAATGCTGCATTGTAGACGTCTTTTCCAAAGGGGCGCTCAATTTGTCGAAAGGCAATGCCATAATTATCCAAAGCGTTGCGGTAGTCTTCCCCGCAGATGGCCAGCTCAGCCTCGTCTACAAGCTCTTGGTATTTCTGTATATCGATTTGACGTTTCTGCTCGCATCCGGTAAATAAGAGTATCATCAAAACCAAAACGGTGAAAGAAGATACGGAGGGTTTTAAATTGTACATTTCCAAGGATTGAGTTAACCTTCTTGTGTTATGACCGGTCGACACCTGCTTCTGCAAATATTGCTCGAATTTGAGGGTCTATCGGGAATGCTTTAAATGGAGGCACATTTGCTCCACCCGGATTTCCAACGGGTACTTTTCCAACGAAGGATTTGATACCTCCGAAAATAAGTCTGGGAATCTGTCCGAAAATTTCTTTAGTGCACTTGATGTGAAAACCGAATTGCAGCATTTTCCAATGAACGTAAGAGTGTGCGTATGGGTAACGCTGGCCAATGATATGTGCTCGTTCCAAATGCTCCCAAGCAATGTGAAGTCGTCGCTGTGCAAATGCTTGACGAAATTGGGCCAACTCGGTTTCGAAATACGGCTTCAGCTGATCAGGAAGTTTTGTATATACTTTCATGCTGCTTTATTCTATTGCTGCCATGCCTCTCGCAAGCAAATGAGGTCACGGCTTTTTAGAATTATTCTACGCATCGTTTGCCGGATTGTTATGCCAACAGGATGCTTTTTTTACAATCATTTCAGTCGCGGTAAGTCCACCGTGAAAAGCCATGCCTGATTTTATTACCAACCCTATGTCCAAGGGTTTTATCTTTAGCGCAACCAATGCACGCTGAATGAAGGCAACCACCATCAATGAGGTCATCTCCCTTCTGGGTCGAATAATCGAAGAGTCGAAAAAAGAGGATTCGTTCATGGGCTATTTCCCTGCCCTTTATCGTAAGGTAACCATCCGGATAAAGCAGGGAATAGAGAACGGTGAGTTTGAAGACGGACCACGCATGGAACTACTCGATGTCCATTTTGCCAACCGCTATTTGAATGCATACTTTCTATACCAGAGCAATGCGCACGTGACCAAAAGTTGGGCTTTTGCTTTTGAGAAAACCAAAAATTGGTGGCCGCTTACCCTTCAGCATTTGCTATGGGGAATCAATGCACACATCAATCTCGACCTAGGCATAGCCGCCGTGGAAACCATCGGTGAGAAACCGATCTCCGAATTGAAAAATGACTTTGATAAAATCAACGAAGTGTTGGCCGAATTGGTGGAAGAGGTACAAGATGAACTATGCGAAATATGGCCATTCTTAAAAGTGTTTTTGAAGCTATCGGGAAAGCTGGATGATAAGCTCATCAATTTCAGCATGAAGCTGGCCCGCGACGGAGCGTGGGAATTTGCCGAAGAGCTTGCCGCCACTCCTCAGCAAGATCGCCCTCAGGCTGTAGTCAAAAGGGATACCCGCATTGCCCAAATAGCCGAATACGTTTATCCCGCCAATGTTTTGGCTAGAATTCTCTTTGGCATCATCAGAGTCGGACTCAGAAAATCGGTGGCAAAGCGGATTGAGATATTGGAGTAGATTTTCGAGGATCGATGATCGTAGCTCGGAAACACGTGGTCGGGCCGTGTTCGCGTTCCTAAGCAGTTCGTCTGCATTCTTCTCTCAATAAGAATCATAAACCTCTTCGATCTACCGAATAAACTCTACGCTCAGCGCATAATTAAATACGCACTACGCATTACAATCTACGAGTAACGAGTATCGAGCTACGACCCAAAAGGTATTGTACTCAGGACGTGATTGATTGCTTCAAGTCTGGCCTTTGATTTTTGATTGGCGTCGATAATTTTCCAAGGGGCATGATCGGTATTTGTCTTGTCAAACATCAATTCCTTGTACTTGGTATATTCGTCCCAAAGCTCCTGAGCCCTTTCATCCACGGGAGTCATTTTCCATCGTTTCAGTGGATTTTCTTTGATATCTTTAAATCGTCGTGCCTGCTCATCTTTGGTGATGGAAAAGTAAAACTTGATGAGGTAGGTATCCGATTCGATCAGCATCTTTTCGAACTCATTGACCTGCGACATGAAAATTTCGTATTCCCGATTGGTGCAGAAACCATTTACGGGTTCTACCACGGCGCGGTTGTACCACGACCGGTCGAAGAGAACAATCTCTCCGGGCTTCGGCAGCTGATTGATGTACCGCTGAAAAAACCACTGTTGGCGCTCGTCGTCCGTAGGTTTATCAAGGGCCACAATTCGAAAATGACGTGGATTGATGTACTCCGTTATTCTTCTGATGGCGCCTCCTTTTCCCGCTGCGTCACGCCCCTGAAAGAGTAGTACGACTTTCTTGTCATTCTCAATGACCCACTGCTGCATTTTGATCAGCTCCTCTTGTCGCTTTCGAAATTCAACGGCGTATTTCGTTTCCTTGAGTGCCTTGGCGACGTTTACTTTTTTTGTGCGAAGAAGTGAGTGGAGACCGAGTTTTGAGTTTAATAGTTCGAGGTCTTCTTTGCTTATATCGTCCGTGTTCATTGTGTTCATATTGGTGCTGAAAAAAGACATCAATTGTCGATTTGAATGGCGCTGCGGTGATACCGCATAATCACGTTAGGGTCGGGGAGGAGGGTCACATCTTGTTCGCCCTTTCCCTCGTAGTCGAATTGAGAGAGGATGTATCTCATGCTCTCCAATCTCGCTTGTTTTTTGTCGTTGGTTTTCACAATGATCCAAGGGCTGAAAGCTGTATGTGACTTACTGAACATCTGCTCTTTGTAGTGGGTGTATTTGTCCCAAAGTTCTTGTCCCTTCATGTCTACCGGGCTGAATTTCCACCTCTTCAAGGGATTGTTCAGTCGGTCGTTAAAGCGTTTTTTCTGTTCTTCCTTTGAGATGGAAAACCAAAATTTGATGATTTTCATGTTGTCCTCGTAGAGCAGGTGTTCAAATTCGGGTACCTGCACCATGAACTTGTCGTATTGCGGTTTGGAGCAGAAACCCATTACCGGCTCCACCACCGCGCGATTATACCAGCTGCGGTCGAAGAATACCACCTCACCCTCATTGGGCAATACCTTGATGTATCTGCGAAAATACCACTGACCTTTTTCCACCTCTGTGGGTTTGGTTAGAGCCACGACACGCGATGACCGTGGATTGAGGTGTTCTTTGAACCGCTTGATTGAGCCTCCCTTTCCGGCTGCATCCCTTCCTTCAAATATGATGGCTACACGCAGCTTTTTGTCCACGATGTGTTTTTGAAGTTGAACGAATTCTGCTTGGAGTTTTTCCAGTTCAGACAGGTAGGCAATCTTCTTGAGCGTTTTGCGAATGCGAATATTCTTTTCCGTGGCAATGGAGATTAAGTCTTTTCGCGTTTTGGCTTGAAGGAGGTCTTTGCTGCTGTAAGTCATAAATTTTGATTGAAAAAACGGTACGAATCTACAACCTTCGAAATAGATGGATGATATTCATCTTTTGCAAACAGATTTCTATTCGCGATTACCTTGTTCAGCAGCATTGTTTATAGAGAGAATACCAATCTAAATAGTCGGTATTGACCACGTCATGTCGGAAACAAGTATCGGCATCGGGTGAACTGCTGAATGTGCGAGATTATCAGTTGACAAATTGGCATAGTAAACTGAATTTCTTTAACTTGCTATAAGCATTAAAGACAATCAGTCACGACCAATTTATTATGTGTAGACCAATACTTTCCACTGTTGTTATTTTTATTCTTTTTTTCGGAAACTCTGCGTTTGCCCAATCCGAATCTACCGCCAGAAAATGGAATGAGGAGGTACTGTTTGCTATTAGTGCAGATTTTGCGCGTCCCACCGTTCATGCCAGGAATTTATTTCATGCGTCTATTGCAATGTACGATTCTTGGGCAGCCTATGAGCCGGGAGGAAACACCTACCTCTTAGGTAAGTCGATTGGCCCATACACGAGCGAATTTGCGGGGATTCCTCTTCCCGAGAATGCCGATTCTGCGAGGGAAATGGCAATGAGTTATGCCGTCTATCGGATCATTGAGCACCGTTACGCGCAGTCGCCGGGAATTATTGCCATTTCCAATTCCATTGATGCGCTGATGGATGAATCCGGATACGATACTTCCATTGAGTCGATTGATTACGCCAACGGGGGGGCCGCAGAGCTTGGAAATTACATAGCCGCACAAATCATTGAATTCGGAATGCAAGACGGTGCAAATGAACAAGGTGATTATGGAAACCTCTATTATGAACCGATCAACCCGCCAATAGCTGTTGAAGAGCCGGGGAATCCCGGTATTGTGGACCCGAACAGGTGGCAACAGATTACCCTTTCAGAATCCATCGACCAGTCCGGCGAGATAGTTGCCAATACTCCTGATTTCCTGAGTCCTGAATGGGGTGATGTTATTCCTTTTTCGATGACTGATGAGGACATGACGATTCAAAATCGAGATGGATCTGATTACAAAATTTACTTCGATCCCGGACCTCCTGCCTATATCGATACAACGAATCCTGCCGGTCTTGAATCATTCTATAAATGGAATTTTTTGCTCGTTCCCATTTGGCAGTCTCACCTGGACGTGGAAGACCCCACTCTCTGGGATATTTCTCCCGCATCAGTTGGTAATCTACAGACTTACCCTGACCTCATTGAAGACTATGACGATTTTTACAATTTTTTCGATGGCGGTGATGGAAGTACCGGGTATGACATCAATCCCGTGACGGGAGAGCCATATGAGCCGGTATTGGTGAAGCGAGCTGATTACGCCAGAGTTTTGGCTGAATTCTGGGCGGACGGCCCGAGTTCGGTCACGCCTCCCGGACATTGGTTCGACATCTACAATGAAGTCAGCGATCATGAACTATTTGAAAGAACTTGGATGGGGACAGGGCCCGAATTGGATCCATTGGAATACGATGTACGCGCTTATTTTGCCTTGGGCGGAGCCATGCATGATGCTGCTATAGCAGCTTGGAGTGTTAAGGGTTATTACGATTACCTAAGGCCCGTTTCCGCTGTAAGATACATGGCAGACAAAGGACAGTGCTCCATTCCGTCAGGACCAAACTATCATCCTGCAGGAGTACCAATCATCAGTGGATACATTGAGCAAGTGGGAGTCGGCGATACATTGGCCGGTGCTAATAATGAAAACGTCGATAAGATAAAGTTATTCACTTGGCGTGGACCCGATTATATCGATGACCCCGAAGTAGATGAAGCAGGTGTTGGTTGGATTTTGGCCGAAAACTGGTGGCCTTACCAGCGCCCCAGCTTTGTTACGCCGCCATTTGCCGGGTATGTATCAGGCCATTCTACCTACTCCAGAACAGCTGCTGAACTCATGGAGTTAATGACGGGCTCAGCGTTTTTCCCCGGAGGTATGAGCGGATTTGTAGTCGAACAGAATGAATTCCTCGTTTTTGAAGAAGGACCCTCTCAAACCTTTGAGCTTGAATGGGCAACGTACAAAGATGCTTCTGATCAGTGCAGTCTTTCCAGAATTTGGGGAGGAATTCACCCGCCCATTGACGATATACCTGGTCGAAAAATTGGGATCGAATTGGGGCCACAGTCCTTTAACTATGCAAATGAGATCATTGAAGAAACCAAACCTTATGTGACCGAATTCACAACGGATAACTCCGAGTTGAATGCAGATTTTATCGGAAACAACCTGATCGTGAAGGTAATTTATAATGAGGAAATGGACCAGTCCTTTATGCCTGAATTAAGTTTCTTGCAACCTGATGTCGCTGCTGCTCTAACGGAGATAAGTTCCGGATGGGTCAACCCGCTGCAATTTGAATACACCTTCCTTTTGGAGGATGTATTAATCGAAGGAACACCTACCACTGTTTCCATTAAGGGCGCGAAAGCCTTGAACGGAACGGAGCAAAATCCTTTACTTATTGTCAACCCTTTCCAATTGGACACCAAAAACCCCGAGCTCATGGATATAGAGCTGACCGACTTGATAATTAATGATCAAACAATCGGGGAGACTGATTTCTCAATTACTCTCAGTTTTAGTGAGCCATGCAGTGAAAATCAAAATATTAATCTTGAGTGGACATCTGCAACAGACATTGGCAATAGCTTCATTTTAAATACGGGAAGTAGCGGCTGGATAAATAGTCAAACCTATATCGCTTTCTACGAACTGACGGATGAAGATGTTTTTGCCCAAAGTATGAATGTGTCCGTTTCTATGGGTATGGATTTACTTGGTAACGAGATGGATGTCGCAGTTGAAGAAAATATCCTTGTTCTCGACACCAAAAACCCTGTTGCGGTTGATGTGTCGGTAAACGATGACCTACTTAATATTCAGGATTATGGCAATACCAATCTTACCGTTACCATAGAGTTTGACGAACCGATGGATGAAGGAGTGATGCCGTTATTATCATTTACAGACCAAAACCCTCTCGAAACAAGCTTAATTTACAATGAGGTAAGCAGCGCTTGGATTTCTGAAAATGCCTGTGAAATTCACTATCTTTTTCAATCGAATGAGGCCGAATTCATCGATGTCGATGTTTCACTCGATAATTTTCAGGACATCAACGGAAACGGATTAGACCAGCTTGAAATTCCCGGCTTATTCACGATTGATACCAAAAGGCCGACCGTGGAATCTTTGAATCCACAAAGCGCGATAGTTTCGGACCAGAATGTGGATGCAGGCCAATTCTTGGTTAATGTGGAGTTTTCTGAAAGCATGAATCTCGATCAGCTTGCCTTGGTGACGCTGAGTGGCAACGGATGGGAAAATTCTCTGAATATCAATTTTGGCAATAGCTTTTGGCTGAATGACACCGTTTTCTCAGCAAGCTTTGATGTAAGTGATCAAAACATTGAGATCGAAAATATCGGAATCACGGTCGATTTGGGATTGGATGCAAACGGAAATTCACAAACTGCATATGAGCAGGCCGAGGTTTTTGATTTGGATACTAAAAATCCTCAACTCCTTTCCTTTTCATCTTCAGATTACCTGATAGATCAATCGGATATTGGAACTGAATCATTCAATGTCATTTTGATTTTTGATGAAGAAATGAATTCCAATGGTTCGGTTGACTTGTCCTTTTCTCCAGAAGATCCTGTGAGTTCGATCCTGCAGGTCAATCAAAACGTATCCGAATGGCTTAACCCCTTTACATACCGGGCGGTCCTTGATGTAATTGAGTCCACCGAATCTGTTCTTTTCGTAAACGTTGACGCAAGTAACGGACAAGACCTGGCAGGGAATCCTATGCCTTCATTCGGATTTGAAAATATGTTTTCTATAGACATGACGGTACTTAGCTTGGAGGCCCTATCAGCCAATGGCGATGTGAAAGTATACCCGACGCTGATTCATTCCGGAGAACAATTGAATCTGAAGATAAACCGCAATCTAGCGAAGGTTAATTTCAAAATCAGGGATATGCGTGGGAGGACGCTTCAGGAAAATAACCTGGGAGACCTTTCAGCAGGCATCTATACTCTCCCATTGACTACCTACAGCAAAGGAGTTTACGTTTATGAATTGGCTATTGAAGATAAATTTTACTCAGGGAAAGTGATTATCCAATGAGTCAGCGATTGGTTATGTTCAGAGACCGAATGATTTTGGGTCTTCTATGTACCGGCTTCATCATGCTGGAAATTTCCTTGTACAGTCAAATATTCGTCGACGAAGCACTCGAAAGAGGTGTCGATGCGGTCGTATTCGCCAATAGCCTGAGCTCACCCGGGATATCAGCGGTGGACTTTGATCAGGACGGAGATGATGACATCACTATGATCAGCGATGGAGAGGCATTCTTTTACCTGAACCAAGGCGGTCAATTTGAGTTGATAGAACTGGGAATTGATCCCCCGCCGGGAGACGGGGGTGGCGCAGTGTGGGCCGATATCAACAACGACGGTCACCTCGACATACTGCTGACATCGTTCTTTGGGGGGATCAGATTGTTTAAAAATCTAGGTGAATTGTCATTCGTAGATATAACTGAAACTTGTGGAATCTCGAATGAGGTCACCTCCAATTGGGGGGTCAGTTTTTCAGATGTTGATCGAGACGGTTTCGTTGATTTACAGCTATGCCGGTACGAGACCGAGCCTGAAATCCCCGACGACCCTTCCATTCTGCCTGAATTGTGGACCAGGCTGTACAGAAATAATGGTGACGATACGTTTACCGATTATACCCAAGAGAGTGGACTTATCATTGAGCCTTCCCCCGCATTTCTGGGAGTCTTTCTCGATTTCAATAATGACTTATGGCCGGACAACTATACGATCGTTGACCGAATACAAGGCAACAAGCTCTTTGTTAACAACCAGGGTACTTTTTCAGACATAACCGACGAATATGAAGCTTCTTATCCCAATAATGACATTATGTCAAACACGGTAGGCGACTACAACAACGATGGGTATCTCGATATTTTTATGACAAACGATGCAGAGGAGACCTTTCTCTTAGAAAACGACCAGGGTCAATCTTTGACCAATGTCGCCGAAGAGGTAGGTGTGAGTGTTGATGTATTCGGGTGGGGTGCAGTTTGGATTGACGCCGACAACGATGGTTGGCAAGATCTTTTCTTCGCTATTCCCGCCTTGGCACCCAATTATTTTTTCGTGAACAACGAAGGTTTCTTTATCCGGGATGAGCTTGCTATTGAACAGCAGGATCAAGTTCCATCTTATTGTGCTGCCAAGGGAGACTTTAACGGCGACGGTTACTACGATATGATCGTTCAAAGCAAGTCTCCCTATCCCGCTTCTGTATTGATTAATCTGGGGGGCGAGAATCACTTTGTAAAACTCACTCCACACGGCACCGTTTCAAATAGCATGGCCATTGGCTCTTGGGTTAAGGTGTACGCCAACGGACAGCAATACGTGCACTTCACGCTTTGCGGAGAAGGCTACATTTCTCAAAATTCGCAACACCTTATTTTCGGTTTAGGTGAGGAAACCAGTGAGGTTGATTCCGTGACAATCCGTTATGCTTCAGGTCATTTGGATTCCTATTATAACCTCCCGACAGACTCGGCTTACCACTTTTATGAAGGAGAAACGTATCAAGTTAATATCATTCCCGATGACTCATTGATATGTGAGGGCGATCAAGCAATATTGGATGCGGGAGAGCACTTCAGTTATTTGTGGAGTACCGGCGACACCACCCGTTCCATTTCGGTTGATACTGCGGGAGTGTATTCGGTTAATGTTATAAACGCATTTGGAGTTTCTGCATCGAATAACTTCGAGCTTACGTTCCAACCCTTGCCGGTTATTTCAGAAAGTGTTTCTCCTAATATTTGCTTCGGTGATTCCACTGCGGTAATTGATTTGGAGAACTTATTAGAAACTCCTGCTGAATCGGTTACTTGGGAAAACGGTATGACAGGTGCTTCAATTGATTCGCTCTTATCAGGAGAATACACCTATGTATTTACCGACGTAAACGGTTGTGTAGACTCAGGGTCGGTTTCGGTTATTGATCCCTCAGAATTGGTAGTTTTTGCCACGGGTAATCCTGCAGATATCGGTGAGTCCAATGGATCCATAGATGTAACTGTTTTTGGCGGAGTTACGCCATACGTCATTGCTTTAGATGGGGATACCATAGTGGGGAGCATTGGAGAACTTACTGCGGGAACGTATACAATTGCGGTAATCGATGCATTTGGGTGCGTTGTGGTAGTCGAGGTTGACGTGGATAGCACGCTGGGAAGTACGGCAGGTGATATTCAAGAAAGCGTTGTGATTTACCCGAACCTTCTTCATTCAGGTCAGCATCTTAACATGAAGATTAGACGAGACGTAAAGAATCTAACCTTCAAAGTTCGAGACATAAGCGGGAAATTATTATTCGAAGAAGAATTTCAAAACCTAGCCATAGGTCAACATATGTTTGCCCTTGCAAATTTTGCCAAAGGAATTTATATCTATGAACTAAGTGTTGATGAAAATTTTGGTTCGGGTAAATTGATTGTACAGTGATCGACCGGAAAGATAATACGTCGCAAGTGTTACAGCGTTTGATTCTTGCCGTCATTTAATTTGGCACAAGTAATTAAACCGAACTCTAGAGTGCCTGCGGGACGAGTTTATAGCGTACCGATACTCTGTGTTTTATGATCTCATAGCATTCAAGAACAATCATCATGCTTGGCTATGTAAAAATTGATCTGTTCACTTCATTCTGTAATGCGGGTATAGCTCAAAAAATATTCGAAGATTGCTGCTGCATTACATAGCAGCACATATGATTGCATTGTATCTTGAAGTGCATTTTCACCCTTAATTTGTGCGTTTTCCACTGCACTGACAAAATCATTTTTTGTCCAAGATCCAACACCGGTTTCAACCTCGGGAGTTAAGTTAGCGGTGAACATTATTCTACTTTGTAAATCTAAAGGCTTTTTTCATGCAGGGACTTTTAGGAAGGACCTTGGCGATGAATTGAGTTGGGCTATGGAGAGATGCTTCTTTTACGACATATTTCGGCTAGGGGTGTAAATGAAAAGCTACCACTTTGCTCGATTCAATAGGCAATTTACCTTTGGCAAAAAAAAATCGGATGATCGACCGCTACTTTAAGCTTGGAGAGAAAGAACAATCCATCACACTCGACAAACTTTTGAAATTGATGAACCTTGTTGGATCGGGCAGCGAAGCCCGAGCTGCTATTGTAGACGGAATGGTGTCAGTAAACGGTAGAGTCGAAACTCAAGGACGTAAGGATATTAAAGTCGGGGATAATGTGATTTTCAATGAAAGCTCTATCCGAGTGGTCTGAGGACTCCGGCGAAGAAAGGTTGGCTTAGTGAGAACTCTATTTACTCCGAAAGCCGCGATTTGTCTTATCGTAAGATTTACTCTACACGCTTCACCATCATTCCCACCCATTGGTTTGTAGTTCCGCTTTGAGCTCGACCAAAAGCTCTTCGTAGTCCGGTTGAGATTGCTCAAAAGCTTCCGCTAATTCATAGGATTTTTTTAAGTGCACCTTGGCTTTTTCAGGATTCTTTTCTGAATAAAGCACGTACAGCTGTAAGTGAAAATCATAATGATTAGGGTAGTGCTTCAGCCCATCTTTGTAAACGGCAATGGTGTGGTCTTCAAAGTCGCTGTTCCAATACCTACTGGCAAGGCCGTTGATCTCATCTATCTCGGGGGGATAGTAGGTGCTGCCGATTTTTGAAGCCTCTTCAATTTTCTTCATCTCTTCTTCAACGCTTCCGGGTTTTTCCGCCAACTTATATTCCAAATCTACCATTGCAATATCTGCGAATCTTCGGCTAAACGGGTAAAAGAACTTTTCCATAAAATAGGGATTGGCAACGATAGGCACGGAATTGTGTGAAGACTCGTTTGCCTCGTAAGTTAAGATCGATTCGAAAAAGGAGGGATACCTCGTTTTTACCCCGTCGTAAAACTCTCTATGGTATTTATCCTTATCGCTATCGGGGCTGCCAATGGAAACGGCGATGGACGAAAGATCAATATTCGGATTGCGCTCCAAGGCTTGTGTCAATTCTTCAAATTTATTGAGCGGCGAGTGTGCCAGAACCGCGCTGTAAAACCCATTGCTCCTCAGCTGTGAATACAGCGAAAAGGAGGCCGTGAAGGAGTGACCGATTATCATCCGATACGAACTTGGGTGATATGGAGTCAAGGCAGCTTCTATTTCTTCGGTGATAAAGGTATGCAAGGGCAGAGCAGGGCCATCGAGGCTATCAATGGCGCATTCGGCGTAACGATTATTGTGGGGAATAACCACCACGAGGGCATGCGGAATTTCGTGGGTATATCTGAGGTAGGTGATATTGTTCAATACGGGGTTGACAAACCACTCGTGCTGCCCGTCCAATACATAAATTACGGGAACTTTTACGTCGTCTGATAGGTATTTGTTGAATGAAGGTTTGTGCACGTAAACGGGGCGTTGCTCATCCAATGCCGTTGAATGAATGATCAAAGTATCAATTGATTGGCCAAATACAAGGCAAGGAAACAGAAAGAAATAAAATAGGAATGACTTCATGGGTTTTCAGTTCTTCTTTAAAAGGTCAATTTATAAAATTAAGGGTTCAGGACGTTTATTTCCAAGGGAAAAAGTGAGGTGAAAATTTTGGTCATGATCTGCATGAGGCCTCAGCCAATTTTTGAGGAGTGTCAGTTTACCGAGTGATACTCGCTCTTTTTCCAAAAGATTTAATTTAAAGTTGATGCCTCGGCAAGAAATTTTCAGGGTGACGTGCAACCATATGCCCTTTACCTGGTCGAGGCTGTGGGTACATCTATTCTACACATGATCCCGATTTGCATCCGGTCCGTTTGGTAGAGAGGTTGAAAATTCTCTCTTCTCCTTCTTTGTAAGCAACTGATCTAAGGCCGACATGCAATCATCAATGTTTTTCGGAATATAGAAACCTTCGAGCGAATCCTGCCTGATTCTGTGAAGTCGCTCCTGTCGTTCTAGCTCTTTTTTATCATTCTGCGTTTCGTTCCGCTGCAAGTTGGCTTGAGCATCGGCTTGCAATACAGTCAGCGTCATTACAAGAATTACCGTTAGTAACCTATGTCGTCTCATTTTCATTGCCACCAACGTCCCGTGCATGTTACGTGTCGGTATTAAAGTGTATTGTTTTGCGTGCCACAGAGCCGCTATTTTTGACGACTATTAATTTAATCAACTTAATCGTCCAGTCAAAGCAGAGGTGAACACCTTTGAAACAAACCGCTCAAAGACCACTAGCCAGAGATATGGACTGTAATACCTTGTTGTGAGCGGTCATTCTTTTTTACCCATAAAGTGCTGGTAATCAATAAATAATCTGAATCTCCTTTTGATTACCGGTAAGTTCTCTTTTTTTTAAATCTTATTCCCTATTTGTTGGCCCAAAAAAGTAAACAAAAAAGGCCCCGAAAAATCCAAATTCGAGCTTGTCCTTTACCCGCAGCCCTCCCATAGGCCGGTCAACTCGAGTTACAGAAGCATACTGCATTTAGAGGAATC
>JGI12210J13797_10207491_pt1 | contig 14288 bp, 12 predicted proteins | sample ElkSlonscriptome_3_FD_13797 | JGI IMG/M metagenome (IMG submission 13797)
ATCCGGCTTCTTCCAATCCCTTTTTGTAAAAGATAAAAAGGCGGTCTAATTTTTCTTCAATTGTATCGGCAGAGCCGAAATTTATTGTGTGTTTTCCCACTTGAGGGAAGGCTACAAAATCGCCATATATGTTTAAGTCCGTTTGTTGGATCTGTGCAGTCCAAAATGGATCTGCCGCTATTGCCGAAGCATATCGGTAAATGGGTTCGAGCGAAACATGCGCAATTGAATCCGAAAAATGTCCGTTTCCGGAAATAGTCCCTTTGGCTAAAGAAAACTGTCCGGTAATAACGGGAAGCCTCAGAACCGTATTGCCCGAAAGGGGCATCAAATAACCATCAACATCAAGAATAGCAGTTCTGCCTGAGCTATCTATCAACCTCACCAAAGGCTGCCGCTCCTCAAGCTCGATAATCAGCTTCTTATTGATGGTTTCATATACTTTGGCCGACTTGATAAAAGGGATCGACATAAGTTCACTTTCTATTGCTCCGGTGTTGATTTTATTCAATGGTTCGCCAATAACGACCCCTATTTTCTCTGAAATCTGATTTTTTATATCCGCTTCCGTCACCAAATTTTTTCCTGAAACGGCATGAACATGGATAATAAGCTCCTCGCAAGATGCGGATGAACGCATGCTACCAACAAAGCCCAGCAAAGCCATTACGGCTATAACCGACACCATAAACCCTATGACTTTCAGAATCTTATTCATCTTTTTCATTGAGTGCAGATTTTAATGGTTCAATCATTTTATCAATATCGCCTGCGCCCATAGTAAGCAGTACTTCAGGGTCTAATCTTAAAATTTCATCAACGAGATTTTCACGGTCAACCAACTTTTTATTCACCATGCGTACTTTATTAAGTAACCAGTCGCTGTCGATACCGGGTATTGGCTCTTCGCGAGCCGGATAAATCTCCATTAGCACAAGCTCATTTAACGCCTCAAGACTTTGAGCAAAATCATCACCAAAATCACGCGTGCGAGAGAATAAATGCGGTTGGAAAACGCCTGTAATTCTGCTGTTTGGATAAAGCTCTTTTACAGAACCTACACATGCCGAAATCTCTGTGGGGTGATGCGCATAATCATCGATATAAACGCGTTCGTCACGTTTGATGTGATATTCAAATCTGCGCTTTACACCGGTAAATGTTTTTACTCCATCTACTATTTTTTCCCAGGTCACTCCTAATTTCAGTGCAATACCAATAGCGGCAATCGCATTTTCTACATTGTGATGTCCAGGATAGGGAGAGTGTATCGTTCCCAGATTTTCTGTATTGTGCACCACATCAAATACATACATCCCATTTTCAATATGCAGATTGGTTGTGTGCAGATCAGACTCCTTGTCGTCAAGCGAATAGGAAATCTGGGGAGCTTTCGCCGAAAGGCTAATACCACTTTGCACAAACACAGCACCCTCTTCGCTTACCTTATTGGCAAACTCGCTGAAGGCATCTTGCATGGCAGTTGCGTTGTCGTAAATATCCAAGTGGTCAGCATCTACGGAAGTAATAACCGCCAGATACGGATTGAGCCTCAGAAAAGACCTGTCGTATTCATCGGCCTCAACCACAGCGTATTCCGCATTGGGATTAAGGATAACATTTGAATCAAAATTCAAAGCTATACCCCCTAAAAAGGCGTTACATTTTAATCCGGCGTTGCTAAGCATGTGCGCTACCATAGCCGATGTGGTTGTTTTGCCATGAGTACCGGCAATGGCGATTGTCTTTTGATTGCGAATAATTTCGCTAAGCACTTCAGATCGTTTAAGAACCTGATATCCATGCTGACGCAGATAACCCAACCCGGGGTGCGTAGCCGGAATTGCCGGCGTATAAACCACCAGCGCACTGTGGATGGGAAGCTGCAGAAAATCGGCTGAAATATGATCGGGATTGTCGGTGTAGACAATTTCCATTCCCTCTGATTCAAGCCTGGAAGTCAGAGTCGTCTTCACACGGTCGTAACCGTAAACTTCCTTGCCCATCTCTTTAAAATAGCGGGCAAGCGCACTCATACCGATACCTCCGATACCAACAAAATAAACGCTATGTACCTTATCTATAATCACTTTCGCTTCGCTATTTTTAAAACTTCTTCAGCTATTTTTTCTGCTGCATTTCGGTGAGCCATTTTTGCCGCATTTGCCGAAAGCGTTTCCTGCTTCTCTTTATCGTCGAGAAGGTTTTTCATTTCCTCGCCGAGCGTTTCTTCGGCATCTTTATCGGTCACCAGAATCGCGGCCCCTTTATCGGCAAGAGCCCGTGCATTCTTTGTTTGGTGATCTTCTGCCACATTTGGCGACGGCACAAGTATGGCAGGCTTTTCGGCCAAACAAATTTCAGAAACTGACATGGCTCCTGCGCGCGACACCACAACATCTGCCATAGCATAAGCAAGATCCATTCTATCGATAAACTTGAAGGTTTTAATTCCTTCATAATCCATTTCGCGCACAGCCTCATAGGCCGTTTCACCATAGAGCTTACCCGTTTGCCAAATAAGCTGGTATCCATTCTCTTTGAATAAATTCAAATTCTTTTGAATACTGTGATTTATAGTTCTCGCTCCAAGGCTTCCACCAACAACAAGCAAAGTAGGTTTATCGGTTTTGAGACCAAAAAACGTGCATGCCTCAGGCTTTTTACCTTCCAGCTGAACTACCTGCTCACGGACGGGATTGCCCGTCATTACAATTTTCTCTTTCGGAAACCATCTATCCATGCCGTCATATGCGACGCACACGGTATTCACTTTTCCGGCAAGCAATCTATTTGTAATTCCCGGAAAGGAATTCTGCTCCTGAATAAGTGAGGGAATTCGTTTTGAGGAAGCTACGCGAAGCAACGGTCCTGAAGCGTAACCGCCAACACCGATAGCCACATCTGGCTTAAACATGCGCACAATCGAATTCGCCTTTGCCATGCTGGAAATCAGCTTTAAAGGAAAAGCAAGATTCTTGAGTGTAAGACTTCGCTGGATACCGCTAATCCATAATCCTTCAATTTTATATCCGGCTTTAGGCACTCGCTCCATCTCCATTTTGCCCTTCGCTCCAACAAACAAAATTTCAGCATCCGGAACTCGGCGCTTTACCGCATCGGCTATTGCTATGGCCGGAAAAATATGGCCTCCGGTTCCTCCTCCACTAATTATTACTTTAAGCGACTGCATATTCCCCTCCCTTCTTTTTTACTCTGTTTACACCCGGAACTTTCTCTCCGTCATAGACCGACCGGCTCACGCTTAATATCATTCCCACTGCCAAACAGGTAAACCAAATAGATGTACCACCCATACTAACCAGCGGCAGGGGCTGACCCGTAACCGGTAGTAAACTCACGGCAACACCCATATTTATAAATGCCTGAAAGGCTATTAAAAAACTCATACCTATAACCAGGAGAGTCCCAAAATTGCGTTCACACTTTCGCGCTAATCTCAAGGCCCGATATAGAAAAATCAGATAAAGCAAAAGCAACCCGCAACCACCTATAATGGTTCCGTACTCCTCAATAATAAACGCATAAATCATATCAGAATACGGGTGCGGCAAGTAATTTCTTGAATCTCCGGTACCCGGACCTGATGGAAATACTCCTCCGGATTGAATAGCCATCATGGCGTGCTCTACCTGATAATTGGCTTCACTATCGCCACTTTCGTAGCTCAGCAATCGTGACTTCCAGGTTTCAACGCGTGGCAGCAAATCAGGAAAACTCGATGAGAGCACAAGTAGCAAAGCAAAACCTGCTCCGGCAATGGCAAAAACCATAATGAGATGCTTAAAAGGAATGCCGCCCACAAAAAGTAAAGTCACGCAAACCATAAATAACATGGCTGCCGTTGAAAAATTTGCCGGAAGGATTAAACCACAGATAATTACAATTGGAATTAAAATTGGCAGCAGACCTTCTTTAAAACTATGGAAATACTCCTTTCTAACTGTAAGCATTCGCGCTACGTATGCAATGAGTGCAATTTTCGCAAAATCAGAAGTCTGAAAGTTTTGATTGATAATTGGGATTTTAATCCACCGACTTGCATCATTGAGGTTTACACCCAAAAGCAATGTAAGTAGAAGCAAAATGGCGGCAAACCAAATAGCAATTTGCGAAAGCCTGGAGAAATACCGATAGTTTATTTTATGGACAAAGTACATGATTACGAAACCCGTAACCAGCATAATACCATGCTTGAAGAGGTAGTAAAATGTGTTGCCTTCGGTATATTTATAGGCAAGCGACGAAATACTGGAGTACACGGCCAGGATGGATATAAGTCCCAGAATAAGGCATACCATCCAGATCACTCTGTCGCCACGTAGATATTGTGCTACCAGTTGTTTCACTTTAATTTAATGTTTCTATAATGCGGAGGAAGTCTTTGCCCCTGTCCACATAATTTAAATAATCATCTTTCACTGCGCAGCTAGGTGAATACACGATAACGTCTCCCTTTTTTGCTACGCTGTGAGCGGCCGTTACAGCCTCTTTAAGCGTTGTTTTTGAGTCGAAAGACTCAACAAATTGTGCTAATTTATTCTCCATATCATCACTTGGTCCGCCATAAATTACAATAGCCTTAATTTTATGCGTCAGATAGTTTTCAAGAAGAGAGTAATCACGCTCATGCTGTGGTTTTCCCGAGATCCATACAATCGGTTTTTCTAAATATTTAAATGTATCGCGCGTTGACAGGAGGTCTGTAGCCCGCGTATCACATATAAATTCTACTCCATTCAAAGTCTTAACCGAGTCTACACGATAGGTAGTTCGCTTAAGATTTCGGCGCAAGTTCTCTCCAGCGCTTAAATTCTTATCGCTCTGACTTTTCTTGCTTTTGTGGATCGTGTATGACTTCTTTTTTGACTTCACAGTCTATCTATTTGTTCTGATGTCTATTAATCTATTCCAATATGCGCCTCGCTCTCTGAAGTTATCAAAGGGCTCGCTTGCACGACTACCCGGCGAAAAGAGTACATTATCGTTTGCTTTTCCAAGGATGAGACTCATGTCCAAGGCCTCTTCCCAGGTACTCGCCGAAACGAAATAGCCCAATTTTCTCTCAAGTGTTTGATGCACCTTATCCGCAAATTCACCAACTGCAACCAGAGCTTTAACTTTCGATTTTACGATGTCGAGCAAAATTGTAAAGTCCTGATTATCTGTATTAGCCTGTATGATTAAAACAACCGGTTCATCAAAAGTGATCAACGAGTCGGCCACTCTTTCGATAGAAGTAGCTGCCGAATCGTTAATAAATTTCACTCCATTAATGATTCCTGCAGGCTCCAAACAAAACGGCTTCGATTCCTGAAGTGAACGGATTCTGGTTTCAAGCAGTTCGTTTTTGGCTACAATTTTCTTTAAAAATAATCGGTGGTTTTCAGGCATATTTTAAGGTATTAAAGTGATCGTACAGCGCGCTTAAATTGGTGTCCACGGTCTTCATAGTTTTCAAACAAATCGAAGCTTGCGCAGGCCGGTGAAAGCAGAACTACATCATTCTTTTTGGCGAAAGCATAGCCCATATTCACCGCTTCGGATGCAGAGTGTGCTTCGCTTATATTCTCAACCATTGGAGAGAAATACTCCAGCAGCTTTTGGTTATCCGTTCCCAAACAGATAATGGCTTTAACTTTTTCGCGCACGAGGGCTTCAAGAATGGAATAATCATTCCCTTTATCAACTCCCCCAACTATCCAGACAATTTTTTCTGAATAATTTTCGAGCGCATACCAAGTGCTGTTTACATTGGTGGCTTTAGAATCATTAATAAATTTTATACCGTGAATTTCTGCTACAAATTCCAGGCGGTGCTCAATGTTTTCGTAGTCCGAAAGGCTATCGCGCACAAGTTCCTTTCGGAGGTCAAAAATTCGGGCAGAAACACTGGCCGCCATAGAGTTGTAGGCATTGTGTTTTCCCTGTAAGGCTAAATCGTGTATGGACATCGTAAATGGATTATTGGTAAGATTAATTATTAGTTCGTTTTCAGTTGTATATGCGCCGTTCTCAACGGGATGGTAATTGGAAAAAGGGTGAAGCTGTGCTTTAATATTCTTCGTTTTCAGGTTTTCCAAAATCACTTCATCATCATCGCAATAGATAAAGTGATCGGAAGCAGTTAGATTTCGAGCTATGGCAAATTTTGCATCCACATAGTTCTGCATCTCATAACCGTACCTGTCTAAATGATCAGGTGTGATATTCAAAAGCACCGACACATCGGGTTTAAAACTCACAATATCATCTAGTTGAAAACTACTTATTTCGAGCACCCAGTATTCGTGGTCGCTTTCGGCAAGTTGTCCTGCAAAACTCTTCCCCACATTTCCCGCTGCTCTCACATCGTATTCTGCCTTTGCAAAAATGTGGTGTGTAAGCAGTGTGGTTGTCGTTTTGCCATTGGTACCGGTTATGGCTATAATTTTTCCTTTGGTATGCCTTGCGGCGAATTCTATTTCAGATATCACCTCGGCTCCTTGCTTCCGCAGATCTACCACTACAGGTGTTTCTGATGGAATACCCGGACTTTTTATAACCAGTTCTGCACCTAGAAGAAATTCGGCACTATGTGCACCTTCTTCCCATTTAATTCCAGCCTTGTTAAGAACGTTTTTGTACTTCTCTTTAATTATTCCCCGATCCGAGAGGAACACATCGTGTCCCAGCTTCTTCCCGAGTATTGCGGCTCCTGCACCGCTCTCGCCACCCCCTAAAACCAACAACTTCATTTAGCGCAGCTTGAGGGTAACGATTGATAAAACAGCCAGCATGATTCCCACAATCCAGAACCGCGATACGATCTTAGATTCATGATAACCAAGCTTTTGGTAATGATGATGAAGTGGTGCCATCAGGAAAATCCTGCGACCTTCGCCATACCTCTTTTTGGAATATTTGAAGTATGCCACTTGCATCATTACCGATATATTTTCGATCAAAAACACCCCGCAGAAAAGCGGAATGAGTAATTCTTTTCTAATTGCCAGCGCAAAAACAGCTATTATCCCGCCCAGGGCAAGACTCCCTGTATCACCCATAAAAACCTGTGCCGGATAGGAGTTATACCAAAGAAAACCGATACAAGCTCCTACAAATGCACTGATAAAAACCGTTAGCTCTCCCGAGTTTGGTATAAACATGATGTTGAGATAATCAGCAAACACGAGGTTTCCAGATACAAATGCCAGAATAGCCAGCACCACCCCGATAATTGCAGACGAACCAGTAGCCAGTCCATCAAGACCATCGGTAATATTGGCTCCATTACTCACGGCAGTTACTACAAAAACAACAATGGGAATGAACACGAGCCAAGCCCATCTCGCTGCATTCTCTTTCGATAAAAAGCCGAGCAGCCAAGCGTAGTTAAACTCATTGTTTTTGATAAACGGAATGGTTGTAACCACAGAGTGTTTTTCAACCCATTCGTAAGCCACCGGCACTTCGGTTCCCGATTCAAGCACTACGTTTTGCGATTGCGGAACAGCTACTTTCTGTTTACTCACTACCCCTTCATTAAAGTAAAGAAGACTACCAACGACTACTCCGACCGCTACCTGCCCAACAACTTTAAACTTACCGGCAAGTCCCTTTTTATTCTTCTTGAAGACTTTGATATAATCATCTATAAATCCAATAGCACCAAGAAAAACGGTGGTAATAATCATGATGATCACATAAATATTATCGAGCTTGGCAAAGAGCAAAACGGGAATAAGTATTGCTGCCAGAATTATCAAACCACCCATGGTTGGGGTACCTTGCTTTTCTATCTGACCTTCAAGCCCAAGATCGCGTACCGACTCCCCCACCTGCTTTCTTCGAAGCATGCCCACAAGCGTATTTCCAAAAAGAAGTGAAATGACCAATGAGGTAATAACCGCCATGGCAGCCCGAAACGAGATGTATTGAAAAACCCCGGCCCCGGCGAGGTTGTAATGCGAATCGAGATATTCAAAAAGGTAGTATAGCATTAGTGATTCAATAGTTTAAAAGTGTCGTTTACAATTGCGAGATCATCAAAGTCTATTCGCTCACCTTTGATCTCCTGATATTTCTCATGGCCTTTCCCGGCGATCAGAATAATGTCACCGGTCCGCGCTATTGAGCAAGCCATTTTTATAGCTTCCTTTCTGTTTACTATCGTATTTGTCTTTCTATAATCTTGCGGCTCCACTCCCGCTTTCATGTCTTCTATTATGGCTTCCGGATCCTCATTTCTGGGATTATCTGAAGTAAAAATTACCCTGTCGCTGTATTTGCAGGCAATTCGAGCCATCTCAGGTCGCTTCCCGGCATCTCTGTTTCCGCCACAACCTACCACAGTGATCACCTCTTCGTTTCTGGTTCGGATATCTTCTACTGTTTTAAGCACATTCTTAAGCGCATCCGGAGTGTGGGCATAATCAATAATTGCCGTAATCTTATCAGGCCCCATCACATATTGAAATCTGCCGGCTACCGGATTAATATTGCTCAAAGCGGTTAACACATCAAGCTTTTCAAACCCGAGTAATACAGCTGTGGCGTAAGCCGACAAAAGATTGTAAGCATTAAAGCGACCTACCATCTTGGCGTACAAATCCAGTCCGTCGATATTTACATGAAGGCCTCCAAATTGATTTTCGATAACCTTCACTCTAAAATCGGCCATTGATTTCAACGCGTAAGTTCGCTGAACTGCTGCCTTGCAATTTTGTAGCATTGTAGGGCCTTGTCGGTCATCGAGATTCACAAGAGCAAAAGCTTCTTTTGGAAGCATGTCAAACAGCATTTTCTTCGCTCCGATGTAAGCATCGAATGTCTCGTGATAATCAAGGTGATCGCGAGATATATTCGTATAAACCGCGCCTGAAAATTTAGCGCCGGTAACGCGATGCTGGTGCAACGCATGCGAGCTAACTTCCATTATACAGTAGGTACAGCCGGCATCTACCATTCTCACAAGTAGCTCGTTAAAACTAACGGCATCCGGTGTGGTATGCGTTGCAGGTACCACCTCATTATTAATTTTATTCTCGACGGTAGATATCAAACCCACCTTCTTTCCGAGCAAACGGAACAAGTCGTACAACATGGTTGATGTTGTGGTTTTGCCGTTAGTACCGGTGATCCCGATGAGCTTCAGTTTCTCTGAGGGATTTTCAAAAAAATTGGAAGCTATAATACCGAGTGCCTCGTGCGAATCTGCAACCTCAACATAGGTAACATTCTTGTTCCTCGTTTCAGGTAAGTTTTCGCAAATCACGGCTGAAGCGCCACCTTTAATTGCGCTCTCAATATATTCGTGTCCATCAGAAAGCGATCCTCTTATCGCTACAAAAAGAGACATTTTAACTGCTTTCCGCGAATCAAAAACAATAGATTCGACAGCAACATTGGTGGATCCAACCACCTGCTTGATGCCAACCTGATATAATATGTCTTGAAGCAATTTCATTTTATGATAGCTCAATAGTTATATTCTGACCTTTTCGGGCGGGCGACCCCGGAGGTAAACTTTGTTTTGAAATCATTCCTTTACCCTGCACTTTTACAGTATATCCGCACGATTCGAGTAAGTAAATACCATCGCGCAACCCCATTCCTACGACATTTGGCGTAAGCCCCTCCTTCACTGATCGACGCTCAAGCTCAACTGTTTCTGGCTGAGTTTTAGTAGTAACCCACCCATAACCTTCGCTGTGATCATCGACTTTGACATCAAAAGCGTTGAAAATCGAAAGCAAATCTTCTGAATTTCCACTCATAGAAACCGGCGCTTTGTAGGCCACAAGATTCTCTGACGGCTCTATGCTTTTAATAAGATCAAATCGCTGAGCGTATACCTTATCAGCAATTTCCTTAAATACCGGACCCGCTACCCGGTTTCCATAATACACATCGTTGCTAGGTCCATTCACCACCACCACACAAGTGTATTCAGGTGCTTCGGCAGGAAAATATCCTACAAACGAAGCCTGATAGCTTACGGCCTGCTTGTATTTATAACCGTATTTAGCATTAGCAATCTGGGCTGTACCCGTCTTGCCGGCTATGTGATAAGCTTCATTGCGCAGGTTGGCTGCTGTACCTTCCGCAGTAACCACACTCTCAAGCATTTTTCTTGCTTTGGCAATCGTTTCACGCGATGCGATTGCCTGATTGAGAACAACAGGTTTATTCTCTTGAATTACCTGACCATTTCGCTGCACTTCGCTAACAAATTGTGGTTTCATCATTACACCATCATTGGCTACAGCATTATAAAATGTCAGAATCTGTAAAGGAGTCATAAGCGTTTCATACCCAATACTCATCCACGGAAGTGTAACCCCGGACCATGAAGGATCGGAAGGATCTTTAATTTTAGGCTTACCCTCACCGGCAATTTCTAACCCCAGCTTTCGGCCAAGCCCCATTTTATAGAGCCTGTCAACATATTTTTGAGGGTTATCACTGTAATTTTCATTGATCAGGCGCGACACTCCGACATTTGAAGATTTTTGAAAAGCTGTTAGAACATCTACTTTACCATGGCCTTCTCCATTGCTATCACGCATTATACGATCGTAAAATCTGTACTGACCATTCTTAGTATCAACAGTATCTGTAAGATCAATCAACCCATCTTCAAAGGCAGCCATCAGGGACGCTAACTTAAAGGTTGAACCGGGCTCAGTCGCCTCACCAACAGCATAGTTATAAACCTCATGATAAGTACTGTCAGCTGTTCGGGTAAGGTTTGCAATAGCCTTGATATATCCGGTTTTTACTTCCATCAATACCGCACAGCCATGACTTGCATTGTGGTTTTTTAGTTCTTTTCGAAGGGCATTTGTGGCAACGTCCTGAATATTCACATCGAGAGTTGTGTAAAGATCGCAACCATCTTCAGGCTCCACTTCATTTCTATCAGAAATAGGCATCCAAATCCCTCCGGCAAGTCGCTTTTCATAGCGTTGCCCGGGCTTTCCGCTTAGCTCTGCATTGTAGGCTCCTTCGATTCCAACGGGCTGAACACCCTCGCGCTCATAACCAACAGTTCGGGTAGCCAGGCCTTTGAAAGGCATGAGGCGGATGGTTCTTTTCTCAAAGATAACCCCGCTCTTAAACCGGCCGCGGCGCCAAATCGGAAATTCCTTGGCCTTTTGCACCTGATCATAATCTACATTTGCCTTTACTCGATAGTACCTGTTCCCTTTAGCCTTAGCATTTTTGAAGCCCGCCTTGTATTCACTAGCCGATTTATCGCCAAAAAGCTGACTTAAGGCAGCACAGAGCGAGTCAATATTTTCATTGTAATCCTCATTACTGAGACCCTCAGCCGCCATATCCATGCGGATTTCATAAATAGGCACCGAAGTGGCGAGCATATTTCGATTATCGGCGTAGATATTTCCTCTTACAGGTGTGATCTCGCGCAAATCGGTAGTGATGTGAGCCACCTTGGACTCCCATTTTTCGCCATATACAAATTGAATCACGAGTATTTTCCCCACTATAAAAAGCGAGAAAAGGCAGATTGCGATAAAAACGATGTATGCCTTGCTCAGTATGTTATTGTCGTCTTTCATTCCTCCTCAAGAATTGAAAGTTTTTCTTCCGGGCTAACTCTAATTATAGTGGGCGGGGTGATTGATTCGCGCAAGCCAAGGTCCCTGATAGATTCCTCAACAGTAGACTGAGCGCGCAGCTTACCAAGCTTCGCCTGCACCGAAAGATTTCGTGCCTTTAGTTCGTGCAGTTCGGCCTCAGCAGCGACCATACTTTTCATATTATTTTCGGCGAAGTATCCATAGGCGATATAAGCGACCATCATTCCTACCACGAAAATGATAAAGGGTAAATTAGACTGCACATATTCGCGCGTCAGAAATTTTCCGCTTAGCAGTGCGTTCACACCGCGAGCAAATCCTCCCTTCCGTTTTTCTTCGGACTTATTTCTATTCGCCTTACCCATTTCTTGTTGCTATTCGCAATTTTGCACTTCTGGCTCTGCCATTTAATTCAATTTCGTTTTCGCCCGGCACTATTGGCATTCCTTTATCTGGGGTAAATGATCTGATTGTATTTCCATAAAAATCCTTCTCCATAGCGCCTTCAATATTTCCTGTTTTCATAAAGCGCTTTACAATGCGGTCTTCCAGTGAGTGGTAGGATATTACTACCAACTTCCCTCCCGGCTTTATCACATCAGCTGTTTGCATAAGCATTTCTTCGAGGGCTTTCATTTCGGCATTTACCTCAATTCTCAGCGCCTGAAAAACCTGAGCCAGAAACCGATTGAGTTTAGGACCTCGTGCCAGCGACTCTATTTTGCTCACCAGTTCTTCAGTGGTTTCAATCGGAGCCGTAGCGCGGTGATAATTTATTCGGTTAGCAAGTTTATACGCCTCTTTCAACTCTCCATACTTCTTAAAAATCGCTGCAAGCTTTTCTTCCGGGTAGGTATTTACCACCTCATAAGCCGATAGAGTTGCACCGCGACCCATTCGCATGTCCAGGCGCCCGCTACTTCGGATGGAAAAACCTCGCTCTGCCACATCAAACTGATGGGAGGAAACGCCAAGATCGGCCAGCACTCCATCAACCTGCTTTACACCGATAAACCGGAGACTATTTTTCAGAAAGCGAAAATTTGACTGTACAAACTGAAAACGATCGTCGTCAGGGACATTTGCCTGAGCATCTTCATCCTGATCAAAACCGATCAACCTGCCATCATTACCCAAATTTGAAAGAACTGCACGGCTATGCCCTCCGCCGCCAAAGGTTACATCCACATAGATGCCTTGCTCGTTATTTATCAACCCATTTACACTCTCGTGCAAAAGCACGGGGTTGTGGTACGCATCAGGATTCATCATTTCGGCCCGATTCTCCGCCCATCACCTCTTCCGAAAGCGTGGCCATATCAACATCCTCTGCAAGCATAGCCTCGTAGGCATCCTTGCTCCATATTTCAATACGGTCGCCGTTTCCAGCCACTTTCACCTCTTTTTCAAGCGATGCATATTGGCTTAATGAAGCCGGAATAAGCATCCGCCCGGCAGAGTCTAACTCAACGCGGGTAGCACCATTATTAAATTTTCGGATAAACCTGACATTCTTGGCCACAAAGCGATTCAGCTTGCTGATTTCGGAGGAAACCGCTTGCCATTCACTATGCGGATACAGAACCAAACACTTGTCGAACATGTCGCGATTTATCACAAAACCCTCATGCACGACATCTTGCAGCTGCTTTTTCAAGCCAGCCGGAAACATCATACGCCCTTTGGCATCGAGTTTACAATCGTATTCGCCTAGTAGATTTAGCATTGGGTACGGGTTCTGCAACGCTAAAGTAGAAAATGTTTACCACTAATTCCCACTTTCTACCATAATTTACCACTTTGTTGAAAAGTTTTAGCAAAAAGGGGCTGATTTGAGACGTGAAATCTGCGGTTCGCAGAGATTCTTCAAGTACAAATTTCAGATTAGAAAGCGGCCTCAAACCTCGATATTGATTATTTTTCAACACCCACTTGTTTGTGATCTAACCTCATATGAGGGCCTTGTTGGTTTTTAAAAAAAACTATCTTTGGAATCAAGCAAGTACTTATGGATCTACAACTCAAGGAAAAAGGTAAATTTCAATACATCGATGAGGGCGATGGCCAAACCATGCTCGTGCTTCACGGATTGTTTGGTGCACTCAGTAATTTTGAAGGCTTAATACAGCATTTCCGGAAGACCCATCGGGTTATTGTGCCTATGATGCCATTATATGATATGCCTCTCATAAAAACGGGAGTTGGGAGCTTGTCGAAATTCATCCTTGAGTTTATAAAAGAGATGGATCTGAGCGATATTATTCTTTTGGGAAATTCGCTTGGCGGGCATATATCGCTTGTAACAGCCAAGGCGCGTCCTGAATTATTCCCGGCAATGGTGCTCACCGGGAGTTCAGGTCTTTACGAAAATGCCTTTGGAGGTTCATTTCCCAGAAGGGAAGACAAAGAATACATTCGAAAAAAGATTGCGGTGACATTTTACGATCCTGCAATGGTGACCGACGAACTTGTAGATGTCACTTTTAATTTGGTTCAGGATCGCTCGAAATTGATAAAGGTTTTGGCTCTTGCCAAGAGTGCCATCAGGCACAATATGTTGAATGACTTGCCAAATTATCCAATGCCTGTTTGCCTAATTTGGGGAAGGAACGACACCATAACTCCTCCCGAGGTGGCAGAGGAATTTAATACACACATTCCCGACTCGGAGTTGTTTTGGAT
>JGI12210J13797_10182911_pt1 | contig 14287 bp, 13 predicted proteins | sample ElkSlonscriptome_3_FD_13797 | JGI IMG/M metagenome (IMG submission 13797)
CTCGACTCAGACGAACATTCGGAAGATTTTCAAACCTTTGCCGACTACTTTGCAGACGCCGAAAGATTTCGTTATCAGCCTCAACCAGCCGGTATCTCTACGCGCATCCTCGACTTCCTCACGCTGCGGCCGACGGAGTCGCTGCAACGAAGAGACCCGGCCTTACTCGCTCAGCTAAAGGACCTGCTCTCAGAGCTGATCGAACGAAAAAAGATCGACCTCGTTTTGTCGTGGGTCCGGAGCACAGAGCAATTCCTACAACACCTCAATGTTCCAGTGATCTTCGACCTCTGCGACGCCCTTTCATTACAGCTGCACCAAGAGCTTCCGGCGAAGGGGTCTATCAGACAGTGGCTCTATTACCAGCGAGTCAAGCGCTTTGAATCGAAAATCGTTGCAAACTACCCAGTGACTTTTGTCTCCGAAAAAGACGCAAACTGGTTTTCACACCAACTCGATGTCAGCATTATCACCAACGGGGTAGACCTGTCCGCGGAGTGCAAATCAACGCAAGCGCAGGAGCCTGGGGCTATCGTTTTCTCTGGAGCGATGAGCTTCATGCCAAACGTCAAGGCGGCGCTATACTTCGCCGACGAGGTCCTCCCGCTTATTACCGCGGGTTATCCAAAGCTACGTTGGTACGTTGTTGGAACCAATCCAACAAGCGCGATCTTGGCCTTGAAGGAGCGCCCTAACGTCGTCGTGACCGGGACGGTGGACAGCGTTGCAAGCTACATCAATCGCGCTCAGGTGGTGATCAACCCGATGATCTCCGGTTCGGGAATCAAGAACAAGGTGCTGGAAGCAATGTCGTTGGCGCGACCTGTGGTTTCCACCAGCCTCGGCGTCGACGGCATCGCCTGCGCCAACGGCGAGCACGTCCTTATCGCGGACGAACCGCGCGATTTTGCGGACGCAGTGCTGCACTTACTGACAGACGAAACGGCGCGTCAAAGGCTTGCAAACGCAGCGCGGCACCTCGTCGCTACCCAATACACCTGGACGCAAACCGCAAAGCAATACAAAAGTCTTTTCGATCGCCTCATTGAGCATCGCTCAACCCGCATAGGACGTTGCAATGACCAACGCTGTTAGGCCAGCACTGCCGCGCATCTTCTTCGGCCACCACAAGGCCGCTACAAGTTGGGTCATCAAAATAATATCCGACCTAGCGCATCTGAACGGTTTCCGCATGGAAACCATCAACACTGCGGCGGAGCTTGATCAACCGTTAATCGACCGCCTAGCCAACGGCCGCACTCAGTTCCTAGCCTTCCGCAATGCCGATCCGGCATACCTGCCTGCCCTTGGAGAATTCGTCGGGTTTCACATCATTCGAGACCCGCGTGATATTCTTGTTTCCTCATACTTTTCACACCTCAACAGCCATCCGACCGAAAACTGGCCGGAGCTCGCTGAACATAACCTCCGATTACGAGGCTTAGATCAGAAGGAGGGACTACTCGCGGACATGGAGTTCTGCCGGGACCTGACGACTCAAGGGTTCCCGGTAAGACCCTTTTCCTGCATGCGAGACTGGGACTATCACCGACCCGATATCATGGAGCTCAAGTATGAGGAACTGATTGCCCGTCCCTACGAGCACTTACTGGATATTTTTCGCTTTCTCGGCATCCTACGCGACGACGAGCTCGGAATGTACACACTATTACGCCATCTGCTCAGCATACTGACCGGTCGTCTGGGTATTGGAAGCTCATCTGCAAACTTGTCATTGCCAGCATGGAACATATTGTCCAGCGTCTACGACAACCGCTTCGCGAAAAAGACCGCAGGACGACGACCCGGTGTCGAAGATCGCACGAGTCACTATCGCAAAGGCGTAGCGGGCGATTGGGAAACCCACTTCACTGCCACACATGTGAAACAATTTAAAGGCCTCTTTGGAGACATCCCTGAACGGTTAGGCTACTCACCATTCGGCACCTCTTGATCGAGCGGCGTCTTCTTAGCCCCCGTTCCTCAGCGCGAGCGTTCTCACCCCGCCGAGTCTCAAGAGATGGCCGCGCCTCGACGGCCTCTACTCGGCCTCAAGTCGCTCGCTCAGGCATAACGCCAGACCGTTGTTTGTTTACGCAACCGGGAGCCTGAAAGCGGTATTTACAAGGCGATGAGATAGTATTTTCCCCATCGCAATCCTCGTCCATGTCCTGATCATACTTTTTGTTGAACCATCGATACCGCGGACAAATTTCAGCGAAAACGCAACAAACTCTTGTAGACGACTTCGTCGCCTTTCTGTGTTCAAACTCCTAGCGGTGAAGGAAGCTGCGAACAACAGAAAAGCGATTGAACCACTAATCATTGGTCACGCTGATTAGCTGAAGCGCGCCTTTCGAGGGCCATTGCAATTTGGTCAATTGCCGCTGTGAGGCGGCTCGCAGCCTCATGCAGCCGAAACACCGCCGGGCTTTGTTCATACTCCACAGTCTGAAGGCAAACCCGACAGACGCGTATCAGGTCGTCAGCGATGATATCCGCCGGGCGGAAACAAAACTCAGCACAGCCTATATCTTCCAAAAAGCGCTGAGTCTTTTGGCCATAGGCAATACCGATTACTGGTACCCCATGACTTATAGCAAACACTAAGGCATGAAAGCGGGCTCCAATAACTAACCTGGACCGCGACAACAAACCTGCCGTCTCGCTGACACTTAAGCCACTTGCGATACGCAGAGCCTGCCCAAGCCCCGAGTGTCGGCGAATCTCAGTCGCCAACTTGAGATCATCGTCTCCTTCCACATTCTGTCGGAAAGGGACCAGCGTGATGGGTTCCGAGAGTTCCGCATCAATCGCAACGCAGACTTCTGCAAGAATTCTAACCAGGTTCATATTTCCTGGAGGCCCATCTGGCAGGCCCGTGAGCATTGCGTTGCACGGGCAAATCGCCACCCCTGCTCGATGCTCTTTCTTGGCATTTGCATCAGCGTGCAATAGGAGCGCTAAATCCCCAGCAATACGGACCTTCGCATCGGACACGCCGATTGCAGAGAGCAACTTACTACTTTCCTGATCGCGAACCGTAACCAATAAAGCCGATTCCAATAGTTCACGAGTCAGATAGCGGCTCCAAGAAGACCGCAGCGGCCCGATAGACACCCCCAAAGGAGCGGTCGGCACCCCCGCAAGGCGCGCGACAAATAGTTCATCCATCAACCTCAAGAAATTACTCGGGTTGTGGTCGCGAATGAGTGAGCCGCCTCCGAGAATAAACAAGTCTGCCGTTCTGACGCAGGACCAAACCTTCCTGGTGGCGACCCTTCTGTCTCTATCCAATAGCTTTTTTACGCCGTAAATCGAAGGATGAGCAAGACAATGGATTGGGAACCTGCCTCCGAATGATGACCGCACCAGATCAGGGGCTTCTGACAGTATTGTAAAACGACAGCGCGGAAAGCGCTGTTGCATCTCCCGCAGCAGCACTTCAAGCATCGCGTCGTCGCCGATGTTTTGCTGACCGTACCAGCCAGAGATGACAACGTGCGGCGCGAACACCAAATCTGATGAAGAGCGCATCTTTATTTCCACACCTTCTTTAGGCTATCTCTAAACCGTTCCAGTACGATACTGTAAGCAGAGAAGTTGAATAGCTTACCCAGCGCCAGCCAGATCGCAAGATTGATCAAGGCGGAGGCGCCAATTTGTTGAAATTCGGCGCCGTATTCTGCGTAACCAAAGAGCCAGAGCGTGATAACTCCGGACATGACACCACCGATGCCGGCCAGCAAAGGCTCCCGCTGGCTGGCGGTGAGGTCCGACCAGTTCAAATCGAGCAAGCGCTTTAAAGTTCCCTGGATGACCCATGCATAGACGACCGCCGCAGCAACCAAGCCCCCGCTAGCGGCGAGCAATCCGAAACTCACGAAAGCAAGTAGCGCCATTACCCGCATAGCGAATTGAACAGCCTTGATGAAAAATAGCTTTTTGACCTTTCCATCAGAAATCAGTAACTTTTCTCCGACTAGGCAAGGACTGATTATCATGTATTCCAACGCGATAAGCGACGCCACCGGAACCGCGGCAAGCCACTGATCTCCGTACAAGATTGTGATGAGTGGAAAGGCGTTGAAGGAGAGAAAGAGATACAAAGGCACTAAGATCGTTCCCAAAATGCCCATATACTCCAAGTATTTGCGCTTGAGTTCTGCTTCACGGTTTTTCCGCCGGTGATCAGCAAATACGGGAAGCAAGACTCTGAGCACATCGCCAAATAGTTGCTCCCCAACTAACGTCGACAGCGACGCCGCCTTATCAAACATCGCAGCGAAGCTTACGCCGAGCACTTTGCCGATCACGAATTCATTGGACCTCGCCCCCAGTTGATTTAACAAGATTGCGCCACTCGACCATCCGCCAAAACTCAGGACCTTGCCAATATCTCGATAACTCGGCACATACGTCAATGACGGAGTCGCAGAGTTATGTATCAGAGCTAGCATTGCTAGGGAATGCGCCGTCATGCCCAAGGCTAACGCCAGCGAGCCAAGCCCGAGATAGGCCGCGGAGACCGACACAACCATTGCCACGAAAGCGGAACTGATCTCTATAAAGATCAATTGCCGAAACCGCTGAAAGCGAATCAGGAGCGAAGTGCCTACTGTAATAAACGGCGTGATAAGGAAGTTGGCCGCAAGCAATTTGAGTATTGGCTCAATACCAGGCTCGTTAAAAAACATTGCGAATTCGTGACTCACAGTGAACAGTCCGAAACCGAGCACCGCGGAAATAAAAAATGTTGCGATAAACGCAGACCCCACGGCGGGCGGATCGACGGCTTTGCACTGGATCAGATAGTTGCTCGTACCAAAATTCTTAAAGGCCGCTAGTAGTGTCGAACCCGCGGCGGCGACTGCGAATACACCGAGTTCCTGAGGAGTCAACAAACGCGCTATGACCATAGTCCCGGCGAGCTGAATTCCTATGGAGAACAGTTTCCCAACGAGATTAATCGAGATATTATTAAAAACGGACATATTTTGGGGTTGGTCCTGATCGAGGGAAGTGACGGCGAGGATTGAGCAGACCGGCGAGCGTCGGGGGCACGGCACCCGCACTGGCAAGCGGTAGAGTGCCCGGGTTTTGAACCGAGGTAGCTCGGCCGATGCCTAGGCCGGTGCGTTGATACCGCAACTGCGCCGAGTGACATCGCGCATTGCGACAGGAATCACTTAGGTCTATTCGAACAGTTGCATGGCCCGGCTGGTCTTTGCTCAACTCTGCTGGCACCCGCGCGAGCACTTTGGCGTGCATGTCAAGATGGTCGCCAGCGGTTGCCGTAACCTCTTCCAACGCGGCGATTCCTGCATGGAAGGACGAAACCGCAAACGACTCTGCACCCTGGCAAGCATTGTTTTCAGCATCCTTAGACTCGCGACATTCACCATCATGACCAACGACTTCGACCAGCGACCTAGCGGAATCGCCGCGCTTAAATCTATAATTCAGAAGCCGCTGACTCAATCGCACTGCAACGGCAGGAATAGGTTCCAGAATGACCCTGAGTGATTCGAAAGTTCGACGCTTGATTCAAGAACTCGGAGTATCCCGAGCCTTACTGTACGGCATCGGCTATTCCCTTAGCCACTTTACAGGGTCAAAACATATCTATTACTACCTATTCTCCGCTCAGCCTGTACCGGCGCAGGGCCTGATCGATCGCGCACCATCGCGATCGATTCGCATCGCTACTGTCCCGCAACAAGGCTACGATCAGCGCTGGTTTCCTCGGCCGGCGGATGTCATCAACACGCGCTATGAGCAAGGCGCGATGTGTTTTGTTGCCTTCAAAAACGATGAGCCGGTTGGCTGCCTCTGGCTTGTTTTCCAACAGTATAACGAGGATGAGGTGGCCTGCTGTTTCCGGCCAGAACCGGCGGACAACGTCGCCTGGGATTTCGACCTGTATATCGCCCCTGAACACCGCGTTAGCCGACTCTTTGTCTATCTCTGGGATGCTGCGTTTCAATGGTTGCGGCAACATGGCTATAGCTGGTCCATGAGTCGCATCGACGCGTTCAATGCCGCGTCCGTCCAAGCACACACCCGACTTGGCGCCAAGACCGTCGGCCAGGGGCTGTTCTTTGTTGTCGGGCGGCTACAGCTGGCGGCGTTCAGTGTAAGGCCATTTGTGCATATCCATTGGCGGGGCGCCCGCCCGCCAAGGTTGCGGCTGCGTGTGCGCTAGGTATCTTTGCTATACTTGCGCGGCCAACCGCCCCCCCTGTCAGGCCCATCTGGTCAGGCCCATCTGGCAGACGCATCTGGCAGACCCATCTGTCAGAAGATATGTCGCCGATCACCTCAGCAAGGCTGGCAGCACCGGCCCGTGAGATCGGAAAACGGCCAGCCCTAGGAAGCAAACCCAGGCGGCCGTACCTTTGCCGGGCCGCTCAAAGGCGGGCGTCTCGAAGACAAGCCTGCAAATAGAGTTAATATCATCTTGTTTACAGTATGCTCATGGCTTTTTTGCTCCACCACTTGATTCAGGAAGGCGCTCAGCGTACACCGGACGCGCCAGCGCTAGTGTTTAAGCAGGTCACATTGAGCTACGCGGAATTGCACCATGCATTGACGCAGGTCGCAGCGGCATTGCGCCGCTGCGGTGTCACGCATGACGAACGCGTTGGGGTCTACTTACCGAAACAATTTGAAACGGTGGTTACGTTTTTTGGTGCATCGGCGGCAGGCGGTGTCTTCGTGCCGGTCAACCCGATCCTGAAGCCTGAGCAAGTCGCGCACATACTGCGTGATTGCCAGATGCAGGTTCTGGTCACGAGTCCCGACCGGGCCAATCTGCTGAGCGAGGTATTGGCTGATTGCCCCGATCTCAGACACATCCTAGTGACTGATGAGCCCACCACTGGTCCTGCGCCGCCCTTGCACTGCCCGGTACAAGAATGGTCGAGTTTTGCCGATGAGGCAGCCGTACAGCCCGAACTGCGCCGGATCGATGCCGACATGGCGGCGATCTTGTATACCTCTGGCAGCACTGGCCGCCCGAAGGGTGTGGTGTTGTCTCATCGCAATATGCTGGCCGGCGCGCAGAGTGTCGCTAGCTACCTGGACAACACCCAGGGCGACCGCCTGCTAGCCGTGCTGCCATTCAGTTTTGATTACGGCCTCAGCCAACTGACCACGGCCTTCACGGTCGGTGCCTGCGTTGTCCTGATGGACTACCTGCTGCCGCGCGATGTCATCCGGGCTGTGGTTAGGCACGGCATTACCGGCCTTGCAGCGGTGCCGCCACTGTGGAATCAGCTGTGCACCCTGCCCTGGCCGGAGGAAGCGGTCAACTCGCTGCGCTATATCACCAATTCGGGCGGCGCCATGCCGGTATCAACCACCCAGCAGTTGAAGGCATCGTTGCCCAGTACCGAGGTGTACCTGATGTACGGCCTGACAGAGGCGTTTCGCTCGACTTACCTGCCGCCGGATCAGGTCGATTCGCGGCCTGAATCCATGGGCCGTGCGATTCCGAATGCGGACATCCAGGTCGTTCGCCCGGACGGCAGTGAATGCGACGCCGAGGAACCGGGTGAACTCGTGCACCGGGGGGCGCTGGTTGCCCTGGGTTACTGGGGCGACCCCGAAAAGACGGCGATTCGTTTCAAGCCGGCCCCTGGCCTGCCGGCTGGTCTGCCCAGTCCCGAGCTCGCGGTATGGTCTGGCGACCAGGTCAAACGCGACGCCGAGGGCTTTTTGTATTTCATCGGCCGCAACGACGAGATGATCAAGACCTCTGGCTACCGCGTCAGTCCTGGCGAGATCGAAGAGGTCGCGTTCCAGATTGATGGTGTCGAGCAGGCCGTCGCCTTCGGGGCACCCCACCGGCAGATCGGGAGCGGTATCGTGCTGGTGATTCAGACCGCGTTGGCGACATTGGATGAAGGTACCCTCATGGCACATTACCGCGCGCATCTGCCAATGTTCATGCTGCCAGGACATATCGAGATCCTCAGCGCATTGCCGCGCAACCCAAATGGCAAGATCGACCGCAAGGCGCTGTCGGTGCGGTTTCACCAAATATTCGCGGACTTGTGAGCCGCCAAAGCATGAACCAGACACCCGTGCATGCCCCGCTGACCCAGTTCAGGGTCGTCAATGATCGGCTGATCATCGGGGGCAACTCCGTTGAGCAACTGGCCGCCCAGGTCGGACAGACGCCCTTCTACGTCTACGAACGCCAGGCGATGCGCCAGCGCGTCGAGCAGTTACGAACGCTCTTGCCGCCGAGGGTATCGGTGCACTATGCGATCAAGGCCAATCCGATGCCCGCGGTCGTCGCACAGATGGCGCGGATGGTCGACGGTCTGGATGTCGCTTCACTGGGCGAGTTGCAGGTCGCGATTGGCAGTGGCATGCCGGCAGCCGAGATCAGCTTCGCGGGCCCTGGCAAGGGCGATACCGAACTGCGCGGCGCCATTGCCGCGGGCGTAACGATCAATCTCGAATCAGCGGGGGAATTAGAGCGAGCGCTTCGCATTGGCCAGGACCTCGGAACGACGCCAAATCTAGCGGTACGCGTGAACCCGGATTTTGAATTGAAGTCTTCCGGCATGAAGATGAGTGGCGGTCCTAAGCCCTTTGGTATTGATGCCGAGGTCGTTCCCGAAGTCTTGGCGCGCATCGGCGAGACGGCGGCGCATTTTCGCGGTTTTCATATCTACAGCGGATCACAAAACCTGCGGCCTGACAGCCTGATAGACGCGCAGGACGCAACCTTTAAACTGGCCTATCGACTGGCGGAGCAGGCGCCGTCAGCGGTCGAGATGCTGAATATCGGTGGTGGTTTCGGCATTCCCTATTTCCCCGGTGAACAGCGCCTCGATCTGCGGCCGGTCTGTGCCAACCTAGCCAAACGGGTCGACGAATGCCGTCAGAGGCTTGGCGGCGTCGACATTGTCATTGAGCTTGGGCGCTATCTGATCGCTGAAGCAGGGGCTTACGTTTGTCGTGTCATCGACAAGAAGGTATCCCGAGGTCTCACCTACCTGGTCACCGACGGCGGCCTGCACCACCATCTTGCGGCCTCCGGCAATTTTGGCCAGGTGATCCGCAAGAATTACCCGGTCGTAACCGCCCATGCCGTGCATGATGGACCGCGCGAAACCGTCAGCGTGGTCGGCCCGCTGTGCACACCGCTCGACATCCTGAGTGGCAAAATGGCGTTGGGAAAAGCGGGCGTCGGGGATTTGATCGTGGTGTTGCAATCCGGCGCCTATGGCTATACCGCCAGCCCGCATCTCTTCCTAGGCCACCCGGCACCGCGGCAGATCCTGGTCTGATCAGCGAGCCAACTGCCCGAGCCACTCGCTGCACCAAGCGGCAACCTGGTCGCGCCAGACAGCGCGTGAAAACGTATGGTCGGCCGTATCGAGGCGGCGCAGCGTGACAGCTGGTGCCCGCGTCCATCTCCGCCAGGCCGGCGTTTCGTTAACTCGGTCTTCGTATTCCCGGGCCGTTAGATCATTGCCGCTGAGGATCAGCAGGGTCGATCCGGCAAAGCCCATCTGCGCCTCACGCACACGCTGCGGAAGTGACCGGTTGTCGACCCTTTCGGTCTCGCCTAAGTCGCTACGGCTGTGCCTGAGTTTGCCAACGAAGTCCCGTAGAGAAGCGGCAGCGTCGAATTCGAAACGGGCAATCTTGCGCCAGAGTGCGGGGTCCGTCAGGCGTTGCAGGTAATAGTGTTTGATAAACGCCTGAGCCTCGCCCTCTGCTGTCTTGACCCAGGGATTGAGCGCAATCTGGCCGGCGATACGCGGATCACTCGACGCATAGAACGCATTCGCGCTGGCCGCATCACAGAGTCCCCAAAGGACGACACGCTTGATCTTGCTATCGGCCTTGCATAGTGCATTGACAGCGCAGCCGATATCCTCGCCGATGGCCTCGAAATCGCGCGCCTCACCGCTACTGTCACCCATACCGCGATAATCAAAGCGTAAAACGGGATAGCCGGCTGCCGCCAAGTGGCGGGCGAGCAGGACGAACTGACGGTGACTGCCCACCCGGTACTGGGGTCCGCCGACAACGATTAGCACGCCGATATCCGTGGTTGAGCCGGGCGCGTGGTGCATGATCCCGACCAGTTGCGCATGCGCATGGTCAAACAGCAACGCCTGCTCTTCACCCATGCCCTAGTCTCTAAGCAGCCATTGACAGACTCGATCGGCCAGTCTCGCGCAAGGCGCGATCTCCTGTGTGATCCAGAACTGGTCGCAAGCGATGACCTCTACCCTGGTATCCAGCCGCTCGCCCCAGCGATCCAGCAGGCGTTGACTCACTGGCATCAAGGGCCGGTCCGCTGCTGGTGCCACTTCGAACCAGGCAAGCCGTTTGCAGTTGTCGAGCGACATGTCTTCAAGCCGCAGCGCCTGCATTTCCTTTGCCAGCGCGCTGCTCAACAGATAGCCCGCGGCTTCGACACCCTCACCTGCTGCCAATCGCGCGGTGAGATCGACCATGCGCTCCGAGCCCTGGCCGTTGCTCATTTTGTTGCCCATGAGGCCCGCCGCCAGGCGCAAGCGCAGCAGCTGGGTTAGCTGTTGCCTGCCGTCGCTCACCGGATGCAGCAGTGCGAGCTGGTCCACCTGATGCCGTTGTGCCGTGTCCGCGGCCAGCAACGCGCCGAAACGCAGGCCGATGAGTTTCAGTGGGCCAGTCCCGGCGAACTCCTCAAGCAAGGTCTCGATATCGGCGCGCCAGCGCCCGATGCTTGCCTCGGCAAACTCGCCCCCACTGTCTCCCGTGCCGCTGAGATCGCCGAGGATGACAACCAATCCGGCATCTCCCAATTGCCGAACCAATGCTGCCAGCACATGCCGCGACTTGTTCATCTCTTCGCCGAATGGCGGCAGGATCATGACGCGGGGCCTGCCAGTGCTGCCATGCGCTGGTTGGTAGCCGGTGCAGAACAGCAGGCCGTTGGGACCCTCTATAAACCGCGCGAAACGCATGTCCGACGACGCGCGCTCAGAGCTTGCTGTTGACGAACTCGGTCAGGTTGCCAAGGGTCTCGAAGATTTCGCCGCTGATGTCATCGTCTTCGACAACGATGCCCAACTGCTCTTCAAGCGCGGTGATGACGCCGACCACGGCCATGGAGTCGAATTCCGGGATATTACCCAATAATGCCGTCTCCGGCTGTAGACCCTCTGTGCGGTCGCCCAACTGCAGTACATCGCCGACAATTTGGCGAACCTGTTCAAATGTAACCATCAAAACTGCCTCAGCCTTGCTGAAGTTCGGGAGAATCAAGCCCGCAATGATAACAGAGCCAAAGCGAAGGCAATGCACATCCTGAGGCAGCACGTCGACTTCGCTCGATCTGCGCCAAAGTCCCCGCCGAGCAGGGTTTCGGATACCATTGCCTCAGTCTGGACCAAGGTCATACACAGAGCTGGATGTCATGGATCATCGGGGTTTGTGCATGGACTGACGGATGACGAAGTCAGCAAGGTCCGCAACCAAGAAAAATCAGCCAGATTGGGTTGCGAACGACCTGGCCATGGCATCAATAAACCTCGACAGTTCCGACTCGGGCAACTGATTGATACCCGCCGCGGCCTTGCGCCCACCGCCGGTAGCGAATTGCCGACACAAGACATCGGCGCCGACGCCAACGGCGATTGGTGCGCGCACGCTGACCACATAACCACCGTCTGGGAGGCTTGTCAGCATCGCATGGGCACGATGCGGCGCAGCCTGAGCCAGTTCGTTGGCGTAAACGCCGCTGACGCGGCGCGCCCAGGGCTCGGCGGGTAGCAGTACGACGGCGTGACTGTCGGTCGAGCGCTCCGGAACAATCGCCCTGGCGTTGGCCATATCTCGCTGGTAGCCGTCGCGCAAGGTCGCGAAGGTGTCGTCGGACTGGATGAACGCGAGCGGGTCGGCATAGGGCTGAATACGCCGGAACAGGGCCTCCGGGTCGAAGTGCAAGTCCTGCACCGTCGCCCCATAGCCATTGTAGTTGAGCAGAATGCCCAACTCCCGCAGCAAGGCGAGGTTGGCTTCAGACAGGCCCAAGGGCGCTGCCGCGCGGAAGGCAGCCGCGTCGAAGTTGTCGCCGAAGGTGCCAACCACGGCCCAGGCGCGTTGGGCACCTTGCAGGTAGTCATCCACCAGCAGGCTGGTGCCTTTGTCCGGCAAGGTCTCGATATGTGCGTCGAACAGCGGATGCTCGGGGATGTCTCCGGGGTAGTGATGATCAAAGTACTGAACCCAGACACCGCGCGGCAGCAGTTCAAGCAGCGCAGAACGGTTCTTGTCCAGCGACAGGTCGAGCACGGTGATCTGGTCCCCGGCGCCTGCCTCCACGCGCTTGAGCAGGTCGATGTCGCGCTTGACCCCGGTGATCAGCGTCGTTTCACAGGGTTCGCTCAGGCGTAATTGGTGCAGGGCGCAAAGCCCATCCGCATCGCCGTTGAACACATCGAAAATCGCCATACTTGGTTTCCCCGCAGTATGCTCGAAGGTTTTGGTTTGCATGCCGCATCTTGGCGTCAGACCTCGCTCATCCCGCCATCAACGACAGACTCGGGGCCGGTGACGGTGGAGATGTAATACCAGGACAGGCCGCTCTCGATCCAGCCGCGGATTGCGCCGTAGACGCTACCGGCAAATACGACATTCAGGACGGTAAAGATGACGAAGGCCGCCGCCATTCCTTTGGCGGCGACTCCCATACCGGGATGCAGTCCGGAGAGCATCCCCCGGCTTGCAACGAGATTGTCTCTTGGGCCAGTCATAGGCTGTACTCGCGGTTGCTTAACTGTATGAGATAGGCGCCGGAAGCTGCGTTAGATCGGTTAGAACTCGGAGGCGTGCAGTGATTGCGACCGACGACAGGGCGCCAGCGTCTTCGGTAACGGCGCCCAACTGGCCCGGCCGCGCGGAGTCATGGCGGGTGCGCGCCTAAGGGCTTGATCAGCCAGGCAGATCGGCCTGTTGCCGATGCAGCGGCAGGCAAACCAGCATCGCGGGTGCCAAATTCAAAAGGCGCGGAAGCGCAATATCATAGCAGATTCACCCAGGCGCAGCCCGAAAATCCCGATTTGGCGACGCATAGGGAGTGGAATCGGCGGACGGGGCTACCACAACGCCCGCAGCTTCCAGGCCAGGCCCCAAAGAAACAGCAGGCCGCCCCAAAGCACCGCGGTCGACTGGCGCAAACCCGACGGCAGCTTGAAGGACATGAGTTGTCGGGTGGCGTTATTGCGCCTGCACCGCGAAGGAGTGATCGAACTTCCGGCGCCGCGGCGGCGCTTTGAGCCGCCGCGCTCGTATGCCCAGCGCACGCCGCAGGGCGAGCCCGGCACATGGCTCGAAGCGCCGTTGAGCAGGCTGGGGACGGTGCGCCTGGAGCTGGTCGAGCGTGCCGGCGGCGCCTTGTGGAACGAACTCATCGATCGCTACCACGACCTCGGCTACAAGCCGCTGCCGGGGGCGCAGCTGCGCTACTTCGCCTACGCCAGCGAGCGGCTGGTGGCGGTGTTCGGCTTCGGCGCGGCGGCCTGGCAGACCGCGCCGCGTGATCTGCGCGTTGACGTGATGCAGGGGATCGAGGCCCTCGACTCGGTCACGCCACCCGAGTTGCGACCAGGCAAATTCCGGCCCCCCGACAAACTGATCGCCTCGCTCCACGACTGAGAATATGCGCAGTCCACGGCCGATGCTGAACCTATCTAAGGCATTGAGCGTCCAGCAAGTCATGGCTCGCGATCATGCTCAACTCAGCATATTCATGTACTCCGCATAACCGCGCCTATGCTGTGCACAGCATAAGCGCGGGCTGTGTTCGTCGTGCAACGCCCGACGCATTGCGGAGACCGCGGCGCACCTGCTCGATCACGTCATCCCGCCGCTGCTGGTGCGTCAGTGGCCAAACTCTGAACAAGGTTCTCGGTGCCCAAACGGCTGCGCTGGCCTAGTTGAGATCAGGCGGAGCGCGAGCCGCAGGCTCGCAGCGCCGTCCTGCGGATCCTACTGCGCGTCATCGAGGCGCATTTGATCTATGGCAGCGGTGCCGGCGCGCGAGCCCGCTTTGCGGCGGTGAGCTTAATCCACCGCCTCAAAGCCTCGCTCAACCGCCATGTTCACTATGACGAAAACCATCCGGGTTTTCGCGCTTCGCGCGCCCTATCGGGCGCCCAAATCCGCTCCCGGCGGATTGGTCATTGCTGCATCATCGGCGGGGTCTTGGAGCCGGTCGAGGAGGCCGATGACCGTCCGCGGGCCGTGCGCTTTGGCGCCGCCGCTGAACTGA
>JGI12210J13797_10019240_pt1 | contig 14280 bp, 11 predicted proteins | sample ElkSlonscriptome_3_FD_13797 | JGI IMG/M metagenome (IMG submission 13797)
GCTCGCACGCTCCGCTCCCGCACTGCCCGTGCTCCGTGCACGGCGCGCACGCGTTCGTCTCCCCATCACACAGCAGCTGCTGCTCGTCGCATACCACCGGATTCTCCGGCGTGCACGCTACGCACGCCCCCGCCACGCACAGCGGCGCCCCAGCATCCAGCTCCGCACACGCCCCATCCCCATCCCCGAGCCCATCGCACCGCACGCACTCCCCACCATCAGGCTCGCAGAACGGTGCCGCCGCATCCGGGCAGTCCTCGTTCCCCATGCACGGCATCGTCCCCGTCGTGCTCTCGTTGTTCTCGTTGCTACTCGCACTGCCGCCGCTGCTACCCGTGTCCGTCAGCCGCCCCGAGCTGCTGCTCGACGTCCCATCCGTCGATGAGTCAGAGGTGGCTGAGCCTCCCTCTTCGCCACAGGCGCTCACCATGACGCACGCCAACGCGATGATTCTAGCCCTCATGGGACGTCCGCTCCGGCGAAGTCGGCCGCGCCGGCCGTGGTCGGGCGGGGGTCGCCGTCGATGTCGGTGAGCGGGTCGCCCTCGTTCCATTGAGCGATGCCTGCAAACACCTCGGAGCCTGGTGGCATCCCCATCGTTGTGAGGGTGAAATCATCTCCATTGTAGTCCGCGAACCATCCAATATTGAATGACCCTACTTTAGCCTCGGTTGCACTTCTAATAATACCGATACCAGGGCATGACACCTCGTCAGGAGGGGTCCCTCCTTGACTCACTATAATGGAGTTTCGAACTTCAACCGCGATGGGCGATGTGCACGACAGGGCGGGTGTCATTCCGAACGTGCTCGCACTCACCGTACTGTAAAGAACAGACGCCGAGGACTCGGTAATCTCGACGCCGACAACATCACCCAGGCTCCCAACGAAGCAGTTGCGCACCGTCAGCTCTGCGCCGTTCTGCGCCACGATACCACCGCCCGCGTTCCCCACGATGCGGCTGCGGTCCAGCCACGCGAACGCTGCATCAGCGACGACGCCTTGCATTCCTGCGCCAGAGACCTGCACGCCATCCATATAGAGGATGGTTCCCGCACCCTCCACCCGCAGCCCCGGGTTCATCCCGGTCCCCTGGATGATGGGCAGCTCGCCCGGTGCGGCCAGCAGGGCGATGGTCTTCCCTCCGGCGATGGTCAGCCCCATGGCGGCGGTGTACGGCGTTCCGCCGTCCAGCTCGTGTACCACGATGACCCCGTGCCCACCATCGTCCACCGCAGCCACCGCCGCAGTCACGCTCGGGTAGTCCGCCCCGCCGTCCCCGTCCACCGTCACCACGAAGTCCTCCGGGAAGCACCGCCCCACCGCAAGCTCGCACGCTCCGCTCCCGCACTGCCCGTGCTCCGTGCACGGCGCGCACGCGTTCGTCTCCCCATCACACAGCAGCTGCTGCTCGTCGCATACCACCGGATTCTCCGGCGTGCACGCTACGCACGCCCCCGCCACGCACAGCGGCGCCCCAGCATCCAGCTCCGCACACGCCGCATCCCCATCCCCGAGCCCATCGCACCGCACGCACTCCCCACCATCCGGCTCGCAGAACGGCGCCGCCGCATCCGGGCAGTCCTCGTTCCCCATGCACGGCATCGTCCCCGTCGTCCCGCTCTCGCTCGACTCCGATCCCGTCTCCGAGCCCATCGTTCCCGTGCTGCTGCCGCTGCTCGACGCCTCGACCTCGAGGCACGTCGCATCATCGATCGCCTGGAGCTCCCCGCCGCACGGGCTGTAGCACTCATCGGTCTCGGGACGTTGCTCGACACAACCGTCACGCGCAGGGGAACGCCCGCAGGTCTCCCAGGTTCCCCACACGCAGTACGGGCGAGACCCATCGGGATACTGCTCTGCGCACCAGTCATCACCGGTTCGGTTGGCGCAGTAGGCGTCGTTGAGAGACACCGTGGCGACCGGTCCACAAGCAACGACGGCCAAGCCAGTGCTGAGCCCAAGGGTAGTGATCGTCCGCATTGCTCTGTACTTCCTACTCATGGCTCCATGCCCTAGAACTCGAACCGAACGCTCGCCCCGACGTGGGCCAGCCCTACCGAAGGATGAACCGCGACTCGCTGCGCTCGGCGCTGGCGAAGCACCGTCAGGTCCACCACGAGCATCGCGGCCCCCGCGACGGCGGTACCGATGCCAACCCCGGTCCACGCCCAGCCCGGCCGCGTGTAGCTCTCACTCAACCGCAGCCGATCGTCGCCATTCTCGACGTCCGGCGTCGGGCCCCGCGCGAGGAGGACCACACCGTAGGTCAGGGCACCGAGCCCCACCGCGGTCACCACCGCCCCCGTCACACCAACGGCACCCAGCGGGCGCTGCGGCTGGTCTCCCTCCGATGATGATGCCGGCGGCGGCGGCTCGCTCGGCTCCGATGGCCCTGGCGGCCCAACGGCGGGATCCGGCGCGACCTCGGCCGGGGGGTCTAGAGCAGCGACGATGTCGGGCACGTGGCTGATGACGCGCTCTTGCAGCTCGACCACTCGGCAGGACTCACACGAGAAGGGAGCGACCCCGGGCTCGACGGGGCCCTCCCCGACGGCCACACGCACCTCTACCTCGTAGTCGATGATGTCGGTCCGGCGTACCGTGACGTGAACCCGACGATCAGCGGCATCCGACACCGTCACGCCACGCTCGGACAACGCTGCTGCGAGCTTCTGGCCGAGCTGCTCCTCCATCGTCGCGTCGGTATTGCCATCGACGTCGGAGGCCTCGACCTCGATCACGACGGGACCTTCGGGGACGCTCGATGTCGTAGCCAGCGCGAGCGTGAGCAGCATGGCGGTGGTCATCATCGCACTGCTCCTTCGCATGTCTCGACCAGCTTGACAACCTTCGGATCCGAGGCTCCCGATCCCTCGTGCACGCAGGCCTCATAACGACCCAACTCGAGGAGCGCTTGGACACGGAGCCGCTTGCGCTGCGGGCCCGACCAGCAACTCGACCGCTCCGTGCTGGTGAGGACGCCCTTCCAGTCATAGCCGCGCTTCGCGTCGATTGCCGCGGCGCGAACCTGCTCGCACTCCGCTGTGTCCACGACGGCCGGACGCCGCGGCGCGGTCCGATTGGGTCGGCGAGACTTGCCGCGGCGCGACCGAGAGGGCGTAGCGTCGGCCGCGGGCTCCGGCGCGGGCTCTCCTCCGGCTCCATCGTCGGATCCGCTCACGGAGGATGGATCGGGATCCGTGTCGGGCGGCGATGGAGCAGGCGAGATCTCGGGGGCGAGCTCCGGCTCTGCGGTGGTGGACCCGCTCGCACCTCGAGCCTCGTCGCCCGACTCGGCAGCGCGACCGCTGGGCAGCACGGTCGCGTGAGGATCAGACCCGGGGACCGAGCTTCGTATCCGGTTGACGACGACGACGGCGACGCCCAACAGCAGCACGACCACGAAGAAGACCGCGAGCAAGCCCCAGCGCCGGCGGACCCGAGGGACGGATTCGAATGACTCGCGAACGCAGACATCCGGCGCGCTGCTGCGCTCGGCTCGACGCTCGGTGCGTACAGAAAGGGCGATCGAGGGTGCCGCACGGACGACCTCCGGCTCCATCGCCCTCGCCCCGTGAGCATCTCTTACCGCAGCGAGGCGGGGCCCTCGGGCGTGTACCCCCTCGATGATCTCCTTGAGGCGGAGGACCACGGAGGACGCGGAAGGCCGCGCCGCGATGTGGATGTGGGTGCAGTCTTCGACCAAGCGGCACAGCGCCGCCGGCAGATCGGGACGAAGCTTCGACAGCGGCTCGGGAGCCGTAGGAGTCGAGGCTTGCAGCTCGAAGTACTCCTCGCGCTCGAGGTGTCGGAACGCATGTCTCCCCGAGAGCAATTCCCACAGCACGATGCCGAACGAGAACACATCCATGCGGGGCTCGGCGGGATCGCTACGAACCTGCTCGGGGGGCATGTATCCTGGGGTGCCGGGGATCTCGTGGGCTCCAGTGAGCCGGCGAGGATCTCCCACCCGGAGCCGCGGGACATCGGCTGCCGCATGGCTGAAATCGATCACCTTCGCGACGGACCGGCCCTCGACCTGGGTGACGAGGATGTTGGTCGGGGTCAGATCGCGGTGCACCACGCCTACGCGATGCATTGCGCACAGCGCCTCGGCAACGCCCACCATCAATTCGAGGAGCCTCGGCAGCTCGAGCTTCCGGCCCTCGAAGATCGCGAGCACGTTGATGGCCGGGCCCTCCACGTACTCCATCACGATGTAGGGGCGACCGTTGGCCATGCGCCCCGCATCGATCGTCATCGCGATGTTCGTGTGGTGGGGAATCCTTCCCCCGTATCGAGCCTCGTGGTCGAAGCGCTTCTCTCGCTCCGGCCGGCCTACGTACTTGGGCGTGAGGACCTTGAGCGCGACGAGCCGATCGAATTCTCGATCTCGAGCGAGGTAGACCGAGCCCATTCCCCCGTGCCCGAGCGGGCGATGGATTTCGTAGCGCTCATCGACGACGTCGCCCCACGCCAGATGCCCGTCTTCCGTACCTGCGTACGATTCCCGTGTCGATGTCATCGTGAGCCCTCGCGGGTAGGCGCGTCGGCCGACGAAGCCTCACGGAGCAAGAGCGCGGTCCCCACTCCAGCGCCGAAGATCACGGCGATCAAGAGCAAGGTCACCCACAGCCGCTGGTGATTCCCGTGAGGGGGTCGAGGCTCGTTCTCCGACGAGGTCTTGGGCGTTGGCACGACCACGGGCTCCGATGGGATGGACCCGGCGGCACTGCGGCTCGCTCTCTCGCGCATGTCGGAGTCCCGAGAGTGTTCCAGTCGCTCGGTCGTGTCATGGCCCTCTCGTCCGAGGCGACGTCCCCCCAGCGGCGAGTCGGGCGCGTTCAGCAGCTCCAGCAACTCGGTTGGGGTCAAGGCTGGAGGTCTAAGGGGCAGAGGTCGACCCCCGTCATCGAGCGCGATCGGGTGTCGCGTCGCTGCCTCGCGTCGAACTCGGGGGAGGGGTGCGTTGGTCTCTGGGCCGGACCTCGCCGAGGACTGGGATGGCTCGTCGTGGAGCCACGGCATCTTCTCGTATGTCGACGTGACGTCGTCATCGCCCCCATCATCGCCGTGCCGGGCGTCCACTTCCACGGGGATCGGGGCGCATCTTCGGAAGACGGGAACGGTGAGGTCCGACTCGAATCGGGCACGACGCTCCACGATGAAGGACGGTAGCGCAGCGTGGTGCGCGCGGGTGAACCCGGACGAGCGTGACCCCACCACTTGCTCGTACAGATCCGCGATCTTGAGTCGAGCGTTGCCGAGTCCCGCCCACCCCGACAGGAGCAGCAGGGCCTCCCGAGCCGACTGGATGCGGCGGCGTGGATCGGGGTCCAGCAAGCGACGGCGAAGATACTCCAGCTCGGCGGGAAGCGGACGGTCGAGGGGAGGCACGACCGCGCTCTCCAGGATCGAGCGACGAAGATCCTCATCCGTTCGACACTCGTCGCGAAACCTCCGCCCCGTGAGGAGTTCCTGGAAGATCGCCCCCACGGCGAAGAGGTCGGAGCCCTTGCCCGCGAAGCCTCGCGCATGCTCGGGGGCCATGTACCGCAGCGTTCCCGGAACCCCGAGTCTCGCGGTGTGCTCGCGCGTAGCCGGGCGAGCGATACCGAAGTCCGTGAGCAGCACGTCACCCACCGAAGAGACGATGATGTTGCCCGGCTTGACATCTCGATGAACGACCCCCGCCGGCTTGCCGGCGACCGTGTGCTCGTGCGCGACGAACAACGCAGTCAGGATCTCGTGAATGATGTGAACGGCGACATCGATGGGCATGTGCCCACCCGCCGTCAGCACGCGGTTGTGGAAGTCGAAGAGGTTGACCCCATCGATGCGCTCCATCGCCATGTAGAGCAGGCCGTCGTGCTCGCCGATCTCGAACACCGAGACGATGTTGGCGCAGCTCAGCTGCATGGTGATGCCCGTCTCGGCGACGAACATCTCGCGGTACTCCTCGTCCTGCGAGAGCCTGGGGTGCATGACCTTGAGCGCGAGGGGCTTGTTGAGCGCGAACGGATCCGCAGATAGCCGAGACGTGTCGGGTGCAATGGTCCGCGCCGCTACCAGCTTGCGGTTGGCCACGTGCCATCGCTTCACCGCGCTCCAGACCTCGCCCATACCGCCACGGCCGAGGAAGTGCACCAGGTCGTAGTCGGCGAACCGAATCGGCTCCACGTGTCCAATCATGGGGGCTGACATCAGCGGGTGGAGGATTCGGGAGCGCTCCGCAAATGGCAAGAGGAAATCATCTGGCCAAAAGTAGTCGGGGGGTGGCCAAAAGTTCTCAGCTGCCCGCAGCGCGAGCGAGCCCCTGCCCAACGGCGATCTCGACCTCGAGCGCGGGGAGCCTGCTCGATCGACCTGTGCAGTCGTAGGTCATGGCCCATTGGGGACATGGGGTCCAAGGGGCCGGGAACACGAGCCGAGGGGATTGGCACGAGCGTTGCTCTACAGGCTGGCCGTGCGCCGATGCGAGGTCATGAATATTCGTGGACGAGAGAAGATCACCCTCAACTAAGAACGCATCCTCATCCCGAGAACTACGGTCGGCCAAGCGACGCCTCGAGAGACTCTGGGGGGAGCTCGGCGATCGATTCCTTGCGGACGACGAGCATCCACCCCTTCGAGCTGCGACTCGTGAATGCACGAACCTACTCATCATCGCCTCATGGATCACGCACCACGAGAACATCACCCACGCAGCCAAGGCGCTGGGCACCAGCCGCCGTCGAGTACGCGATGTGGTCAAGGCCTGGAAGGAACCGACCACGTCCTCGGAATGAGGGGCGCCACCATGCTCCAGTTGGTCAACGATACGCCGTTCCCCTCGCAGCTTGGGCTGTTCACCGATCCCGAAGGGCATCAAACGGTCAGCGTGGTCCTCAAGGCAACGCTGGCGATGGGTGCCCCCGAGACCGTGTGCCGGCCCGCGCAGCAGCAGCTTCCCGTGCTGCCCGCGTCCACGTACGTGGGCGCACCCGGTCGGTCGAGCATCCACCACCCCGCCGACCTCGTGCCCGCCAAGCCGCAGACCGACGTCGTGTTCGTGGGGCACGCCTACACCCCAGGGCGACGGAGGCTCACCGAGATGAGCACGCATCTCCAGGTCGGTGCGCTCCGCAAGTCGATGACCGTGGTGGGCGATCGGAGGTGGCTGCCGGGACTGGTGGGGACGGTCATGTCGAGGCCGGCGCCCTTCGAGCGGATGCCCGTCGTCTACGAGCGAGCGTACGGTGGGCGCCCGCCGTCCCAGTGGCACAGCTCCACTCCCGACCTCGATGAGCGCAACCCGGTGGGGACCGGCTACTGCGCGTCACGACGGGATGTCCGCGAGATGCCGCTTCCCAACTTCGAGGATCCGAACGATCGGATCTCGTCGTGGCGTCAGCGCCCTCCGGTCGTCGGCCTCGGGGCCATCGATGCGCACTGGCTGCCCCGCCGCCGTCGAGCGGGGACCTGCGACGAGCGGTGGAGATCGCAGCGGTGCCCAATCCTTCCCCGCGATTTCGACCCTCGGTTCCACTGCGTGGCCACCGACGGGTTGCAGTCCTCGGCTCCGCTGCGCGGCGAGCTCGACGTCACGCTCGTCCACCTCGCGCTCGAGCCGGTCCTTCGGTTCCGGCTCCCCGGGGCCGGGGTCTCCATGGAGTTTCATGTAGATGGGGGACTCGAGGTGCACGCGGCCGAGCTGTGGACCGTGCTCATCGAGCCCGACGCACTCCGGGTGGTGATGGTGTGGGGGGCGAGCTGCCGGATCGGGAAGCGGCCGGCGGCGCTCAGCCACGTCGAGATCGCAACCGAGGGTCTGTAGCCGCGCATGCAGGGTCTCAACATCACGGCCGCAGAAGCGGTCACGGCGATTGGGCTCACGGCCGCGACGACGGCCGCCGCGGTTCGGGCTGGCATCAACCGGGTCTCGGCGAGCGAGCTTTACCCCGACGTCGAAGGGTACCCGCTGTCGGTCGCGCTGCTGCCCAACGACGATGGCTTCGTCGAGCCCTTCGATCGCATGGGGCCGGCGGCGCTTCAGGCCCTTCGGACCTTGATGCGGGTCTTCAGCCCCGGGCATGACCACGGTCGGCCGTGTCACCTGCTGCTGGGGGGAGCGCATCCCGATCGGGGCGGAGCGCTGTACTCATCACCCGAGGATCTCCTTCCGGTGGCGCTGGCGTCGGAGTTGACGCAGTGGTTCGGCCCCACGCCGGTCCAAGTGTTTCCCCAGGGCAACCCCTCGGCCATGTTCGCGCTGGTGGCCGCAGCCGAGATCCTTCAGCGAGACCCGCGGAGCGTGTGCATCGTCGGCGCGGTCGATTCCCTGCTCGACGCGGAGCTGCTCGAGCGCTTCGAGGAGGAGGGGAGGCTCACGTCCGAAGGGCACGGGTGCCCCCATGGGCTGACCCCGGGGGAGGCGGCTGGGTTCCTCGTGGTGGAGTCCGCGAGGGTGCAGTGCCCCCGGCCACCGCTGGCGCTCATCGAGAGCGTCGCGGTCGGGCACGAGCGCCACCCGTACACCAGCGAGGACCCCTCGCTGGGCGAGGGGCTCTCCGATGTCTGCTGGCGAGCCATGCTCGAGGCACGGGTCGATAGGGGCGAGGTGGATGCGGTGCTCATCGACCTCGATGGCGAGCACCACCGGGCCCTCGAGTGGGCCTACGCCGAGGTCCGGCGCTTGGGCCCCCGCGAGCCGGCACGGACCATCGTGCACCCCGCCGAGGGCTACGGGAGCATCGGCGCTGCATCTGGAGTGCTGCTCCTCGCCATTGCCGCCGAATCGCGCGGCTGGCTCGATGGCGTCGACCTCGTGCTCGCGGCCGACGACGAGGGCCCCCGTGGGGCGGCGGTGGTTCGACGGCAGTGGAGAGGGCACTGACGATGCCCTCGAAGGTCGAGCAGCTACGCGAGATCTACGAGAGAGTCTGGAGAGAGGATGCCTCCCAGGAGGAGCAACGCGAGTTCATCGGCGCCTTGCTCGAGCAGCACGATCGCGACACGCTCGACTTCCACTTTGGGCTGCTTCGCGATGACCGGCACTTCTCCTTCTACTGCGCGATCAGAGCTGCGTTCGAGAAGCGCGGCCCGGTTGCCGAGCCGTTCCTCATCGAGAGGTTCCAGGTGGAGCAAGAGCCGAGGCTACGCGGAGATGCCTTGCAGCTGCTCGGGCACATGCGAAGCAAGCGCGCCCGTGGCCTCGCCACGCAGGTGATCACGGCTGACGTCGCAGGCCTGAGATACTGCGCCGTCATCGTGCTGGGGTGGGTGGGCACGGTCCGCGACATGGAGACCGTGCTGCGAGACCGCCTGCTGCACGACCCCTCGCCGTTCGTCAGGGGGAACGCGGCCACCGCGTTCCGTCAGGTCTGGTACCGCATCCCACGCGCCAAGGACTCGGCGATCGGGATCCTGGGGGAGGCCTTGGAGGCCTTGGAGGCCGAGGAGGACGAGGATCCGATCGGCTCGATCGTGGTCACGCTCCAGACGATCATGAAGCGGAGGTTCGGGCTGCGCGAGGTGGATGACGAGCCGGACATCGTGGGGGATGTCGGCGCGGCGAAGGCTCGCGCGCTGCGGAGCGTGGAGGACTGGAGCCGGGCTTAGAACCGGAGACCACCTCGAGTAGATCAGTCCGGGAAGATCGAGTCGAAGCTGGGCTTGCGCGGCTTGTCGGTCCCCGAGCCGTCGCTCTTCCGCCCCCGCCGCTTGCGACCGCCCCGCCGCGCGGTCCCGTCGTCCGCCCCGCCGTCGCTAGCCTCCGGGTCGGCCCCCGCCGCGTCGGGGCCCCCGTCCGGCTCCCCGCCCGAGCCGGAGCCCTCGCTGCCGCGCCCCACCGACGCCCCACCGACCTCGGGTGCTCGCAGCGGCGCGGGGGCCATGCCGTCGGGCGAAGCCCCCGGCCCGCCCCCGACCGGGGCCGCGCTCGACTCCGCCTCGACCGGCGCGGCGGGGGGCGGACTCTCTCGCATCAGCGTGATGACCAGCGTGGCCATCGACATCAGCGCGGTGGCCACCAGCCCCAGCGCCAGCCAGGTCTGCGTGCGCGACGATCCGGCCGAGGCCGTCGAGCTGCCCGAGGCCGCCCCCCGCGTCGGCTCGTCGTCGGGCAGCTCCGGCACCGGCGTGATCGGCCCGTAGGTGGGGAACGGCGGCCGCCCCAGCTGCTCGGTCACGTAGTCGGCCAGCAGCGCGCCCGACAGCCGCAGCCCCTCCGCCTGGGCGAAGCGCTCGAGGTCGTCGAGCATCTCTCGCGCGGTGGCGTAGCGATGGTTGGGCTCGGCGGCCAGCGATCGCGCCACGATCTGCTCCAGCCCCGGCGGGTAGTCGGGCACCAGCGCCGACGGTCGCTCGTAGCTGCCGCTGACGATCCGGTTGAGCGCCGCGAAGTGGTTGTCCTCGTAGAACGGCCGGTGCAGCGTGGTCAGCTCGTACAGCAGCACCCCCAGCGAGAACAGGTCCGAGCGCCGGTCCACCGGCACCCCGCGGCACTGCTCGGGCGACATGTAGCCCACCTTGCCCTTGAGCACGGTGGCGCGCGTGCGGGCGGTGCGGGCCGCCGCCTTGGCCACCCCGAAGTCGATGAGCTTCACCACCCCGTCGTAGGTGATGATCACGTTCGAGGGCGACACGTCGCGGTGCACCAGGCCCATGGGGTGACCGTCGGGGCCGTTGCGATCGTGGGCGTAGTGCAGCCCGGCCGCCAGCGCGGCCACCACCGTCAGCGCGCAGCCCAGCGGCACCGGCTGGGTCTTCGCCGCGTGCCGCAGCACGCCCCGCAGGTCCACCCCGTGCAGCAGCTCCATCACCAAGAAGTAGCCGTGCCGGCTCTGGCCCAGCTCGATCACCTGCACGATGTTGGGGTGGTCGAGGGTCGCGGCCAGGCGCGCCTCCTCGAGGAACATCGCCACGAACTCCTCTTCCTGCTCGAGGTGCGGCAGCACGCGCTTGAGCGCCACCAGCTTCTGGAAGCTCTCGGGGCCGGTGGCCCGGGCGGTGTACACCTCGCCCATGCCGCCCGACGCCAGCAGCTCCAAGACCTCATAGCGGCCGAGTCGAGTACCTGGCCGAAGCTCCACCCCGCCGCGATGGTACGACCCCGCGCCCGCGATCCACCAGATGCAGCGGCAGCGGCCTCGGCCAGGGCGAGGCTCAGCGCCCGCCGCCGCTCACCAGCGAGCGGGTCCAGCCCTCGAGGTTGCCCACCACCGACGTCTCCACCGCGCGGGGAAGCCGCAGGCCCTCCACCACCTCGCGCATGCGCTCGCGGGCCCGGGCCAGGCGGGAGGTCACCGTGCTGACCGCCACCTCCGTCACCTCCGCGATCTCGGCCACCGGCATCCCCTCCCAGTAGAACAGCTGCACCGTCATCTGCAGCTCCGGGGGCAGCGCGGTGAAGGCCCGCAGCACGAAGTGCTGCTCCTGGCTGCGCGCGAACACCCCGGTCAGCGACGTGCGGTGCAGCGGCTCGGGGTCGTGCACCAGCACCGACGCATTGCGCCGCTGGTAGCCCGTGCGCAGCTGCATCAGCACCCGGCGGCGGGCCACCCCGAACAGGTAGGCCCGGAACGACAGCCCCACCCGCCCCTTCGCCGCGCCCTCGAACGCCTCGAGGAACGTGCGCTGGGTGAGGTCCTCGGCCTGGGCCGGCAGCCGGGCCTCGAAGAAGCGCCGCACCGCGGTGTAGTAGCCGTCGGCCAGCCGCTGCCCCGCCGCGGCGTCGCCTCCTCGCCAGCGCTGCAAGAGCGCGACGTCTCCGTCGGGCTCGTCGTCGTCGTCGGCCCACGACCGTGACTTGCCGGCCATCGACCCCACGATACCAACGTCCCCTCCGGGGTGCCGCAGCCGCCCGCCCGACCCTGTTACGATGCCCAGCACATGAAGATCCTGGTCACCGGAGGTGCGGGGTACATCGGGAGCGTGACCGTGGAGCAGCTCGTGGATCGAGGCGCCGAGGTCGTGGTCTTCGACGATCTCTCCTTGGGGCACCGCGCCGCGGTCCACCCCGCGGCCACCCTGGTCGAGGGCGATCTGGCCGATCGCGCGGCGGTCGACGCGGTCCTCGACGAGCACCGCCCCGACGCGGTCATGCACTTCGCGGCCCGCTCCCAGGTGGGCGAGTCGATGCGCGCGCCCTTCCGCTACATCGGCGACAACGTCACCAACGGCCTCAACCTCATCGAGAGCATGGTCGAGCACGGCGTGCTGCGCTTCATCCTCTCGTCCACCGCGGCGCTGTTCGGCAAGCCCGACAAGATCCCCATCGACGAGCGCGAGCAGATCATCCCGGGCAGCCCCTACGGCGAGTCCAAGCACATGCTGGAGCGGATCCTGGCCTGGACCGACCAGGTGCACGGCATGCGCTACGCCGCCCTGCGCTACTTCAACGCGGCCGGGGCCAGCGCCGAGCGCGGCGAGCACCACGACCCCGAGACCCACCTCATCCCCTTGGTGCTGCAGGTGGCGCAGGGGCGTCGCGACGAGATCGTCGTGTTCGGCGACGACTACCCCACGCCCGACGGGACGTGTGTGCGCGACTACATCCACATCATCGATCTGGCCCAGGCCCACATCCTCGCCCTCGCCGCCCTCGACCAGGGCAGCCGCACCTACAACCTGGGCAACGGCCAGGGCTTCTCCGTGATGCAGGTGATCGAGACCGCGCGAGAGGTCACCGGGCACGCCATCCCCCACCGGCTGGGCCAGCGGCGCCCTGGCGATCCCGCCGCCCTCACGGCCGACAGCACCAAGATCCGGGCCGAGCTGTCGTGGCAGCCGCGCTTTCCCGAGCTGCGCGCCATCGTCGACAGCGCCTGGAGGTGGCACGTGGCCCACCCCAGCGGCTACCCCGAGTAGCCGCCCCCCCAGCGGGCCCCCAGCGGGCCCCCATCGGTCCACGTGGTGGTACGCCCGTCGGGCTATCCTGCGCGGGCGCCCATGCAACACGTCGTCACCCGCCCCACCGCGCCCTTCACCTCCGCCGACGGGCGCCTGACCGTGCATCAGATCCCCGCGTGGATCGACAACCTGGTGTGGCTGCTGGTCTGCAACGAGACCGGGGCCACGGCCGTGGTCGACGGGCCCGAGGCCGGCCCCACCCTCGACTACTGCGAGGCGCACGGGCTGAACATCGGCACGATCCTCAACACCCACACCCACGGCGATCACATCGGGATCAACCACGACCTGCGCCGCCGCGGCCTGCTCGACGGCATGTCGGTCGTGGGCCCGGCCCTGCGCGCCGACGACGTCCCGGGCCTCACCCTCTCCGTGAGCGAGGGCGACATCGCTCGGGTGGGCGCGGTCGAGGGCCGGGTGATGCTCACCGAGGGCCACATCGACGGCCACGTGACCTTCGTGTTCGACGACCTGATGATGTGCGGCGACACGATGTTCGCCGGGGGCTGCGGTCGCCTCTTCGACGGCCCGCCCGCCAAGATGTACGACAGCCTGCGGCGGCTGGCCGCGCTGCCCGACGAGACCTGGGTGTGCTGCGCCCACGAGTACACCCAGGACAACCTGCGCTTCGCGTGGTCGCTCGAGCCCGGCAACGAGGCGCTGGCCGAGCGCATCCGCGAGGTGTGGGCGCTGCGGGCCGAGGGTGGGTGCACCATCCCCTCGCGGCTCGGCTCGGAGCGCCAGACCAACCCGTTCCTGCGCTGCGACGCCGAGGAGCTGGTGGCCTCGGTGCGCGCCGCCCTGCCCGACCAGCCCCTCGAGTCGCCCGAGCAGATCTTCGCCGCCGCCCGGGCGCTGAAGGATCGCGGCGCCTACAAGGAGCGCGGCGACGACGAGCTGCCGCTGCGCTGACCCACGCCCGCGAATCCACCCGCCCCGCCCTCCCCGCGGCGTCCTCCCGGGGGCTATCATCGGGGCGTGAACGATCGGACCGAGACGGTGCGCTTCCAGCCCCCGTCCGACCAGCACTCGCAGCTGTGCCTGCGGCTGGTCTCGGGCCAGGCTCCCCGCGAGCCGATCGTCCTCGCCGGCCAGACCGTGGTGATCGGCCGCGACCCCGAGGTCGACCTGCCGCTGCCCACCGGCGGCGTGTCGCGGCGGCACGCCAAGCTCACCTGCGGCGACGGGGGGCAGTACACCATCATCGACCTGGGCTCGAAGAACGGCACGTTCGTCAACGGCACCTCGGTCGACGTAGCCCCGCTGCGGCCCGGCGATCGGATCGACCTGGGCAAGGCCACCCTCGAGCTGGACTGGCTGGACGCCCCCGAGCCCGCCAAGCCCGACGCGGGCGAGCTGGCCCGCTCGCGGCTGTCGGCGCGCGAG
>JGI12210J13797_10242313_pt1 | contig 14279 bp, 14 predicted proteins | sample ElkSlonscriptome_3_FD_13797 | JGI IMG/M metagenome (IMG submission 13797)
GAGGTGGTCATGACCACCAACGGCGAGCGGCTGGAGGGGCTGGCCGAGCCGCTGGCCCGCGCGGGCCTGTCGTCGCTCACGGTCAGCCTCGACAGCCTCGATCCCGAGCGCTTCCAGCGGATCACCCGGCGCGGCTCGCTGGACCGCGTGCTCGCGGGGATCGACGCGATCAAGCGGGCGGGGATCGCCCCGCTCAAGATCAACACGGTCGCGCTCGCCGGCTTCAACGACGACGAGCTCGGCGCGATGGTGACCTGGGCGTGGGAGCACGACCTGGTCCCGCGCTTCATCGAGCTGATGCCCATGTCCGAGGGCGAGCTGTTCGTGCCCGGCACGCTGATGCCGGCCGCGGAGATCCGCGCGCGGGTGGCCGAGCACCTCGGCACCCCGCTGGTCGCCGACGAGGGCGCGGGCGTGCGCGGGGCCGGCCCCGCCACCTACTGGCGCGCCAACAGCGGAAAATTCGCGGGCCGGCGGCTGGGCACGATCGCCGCGATGACGGAGAACTTCTGCCAAAGCTGTAACCGGCTTCGCATCTCTGCCACCGGCCAACTCCACGCCTGCCTCGCACGGGACGATACGGGCGATCTACGGGCGGCCCTGAGGTCGACAGACCCCGATCGTCTCGAGTCGGTCGTTCGCGCTGCGCTCGGAACCAAGCGGGATGGGCATGGGTTTAACATCGATGGGAGCGGGGGGCCGACCAAGGCGATGGTAAGCATCGGAGGCTGAGGTCACGGCTGACCGCGACGGCGGCGAGAGGGACGACGACGATGGCACTGGGAACGGGAACGAAGATCGGACTGACGTTGGTGGTCGCGGGCGCCATCGGAGTGATGGTGGCGCTCGATCCGGGCGAGGGCGTGCTCGAGTACGTCTACGTCGAGAAGGTGACCGCCGATCCGGGTCGCTTCGCCGACCGCACCATCAAGGTGCACGGCACCGTGGTGGAGGGCTCGGTGAAGCAGCGCAAGGGCACCACCGGCGACTACCGCTTCGTGGTGGAGCACGAGGGAGAGCGGCTCGCGGTGCACTACACCGACATCCCCCCCGACACCTTCCAAGAGGGCGGCGAGGTCATCCTCACCGGGCGCCTCAACGCGGCCGGCGACACCTTCGAGTCCGAAGACATGTCGGCCAAGTGCCCGAGCAAGTACGAGAACGAGACCAAGGTCGCCGGCGGAGCGGCCCAGGTCCCCGCCAAGACCTGAACCCTTCGCCGGAGCACCAAGCCCATGACCATCTCGACGCTGGGGACGATCGCGATCCTCATTCTCTTCCTCATGACCCTCGTGACCACCGTGCTGGCCATCCTCGGCGCGGCGCGGCACTCCGAGCGGCTCACCGAGGGCGCGGTGCAGGGCATCCACGGCACGTTCGCCGTGGCCGCCTTCGCCTCGATGCTGCTGGAGTACGCATTCCTGGCCGGGGACTACACCATCCAGTACGTGCAGCAGAACGGGCACCCGGAGATGCCGGTGTTCTACAAGCTCACCGCGTTCTGGGGCTCGCTCGACGGCAGCCTGCTGTTCTGGGTGCTCTTGCTGAGCCTGTTCTCCTCGCTGGCCATCCGCGCCAACCGGCAGCGGCACCGGGTGCTCATCCCGCACGCGGTGGCGGTGCTGGCCATCGTCATCGGGTTCTTCACCGCGCTCATCTTGTTCCTCAAGAACCCGTTCTCGCCCTACCTGCTGCCCACCGCGCCGATGCAGGGCAAGGGCATGAACCCGCTGCTGCAGAACCCCTACATGATCTTCCACCCGCCCAGCCTCTACCTGGGCATGGTGTCGCTGGCGGTGCCCTTCGCGTTCGGCATGGCCGCGATGATCACCGGCCAGGTCGACTCGGCGTGGCAGGCCAGCGTGCGCCGCTGGGTGCTGTTCTCGTGGCTGTTCCTCAGCATCGGCCTGGTGCTGGGCGGGCTTTGGGCCTACGAGGAGCTGGGCTGGGGCGGCTACTGGGCGTGGGACCCGGTGGAGAACGCGGGGCTGTTGCCATGGCTGATGTGCACCGCGTTCCTGCACTCGGTGATGGTCCAGGAGCGCCGGGGCATGCTCAAGGTGTGGAACCTGGTGCTGGTGGTCATGTCGTTCTTCATGACCATCTACGGCACCTTCCTCACCCGCAGCGGCGTGGTGCAGAGCGTGCACGCCTTTGGCGAGTCGCCGGAGCTGGCGTGGAGCTTCGGCGGGCTGATGATCGCCACCCTGGTCGTCTCGGGGGGCCTGCTCATCTGGCGGTGGCCGCTGCTGCGCGCGCGCAACGAGCTGGAGAGCGTGATGTCCCGCGAGTTCGCGTTCCTGCTCAACAACTGGCTGTTCTTCGGCTCCTCGGTGTTCATCGCGCTGGTGGTCATCTTCCCCACGCTCACCGATATGGAGGGCTTCCGCTCGTTCTACAACGCGGCGCTCTTGCCCGTGGTGCAGCTGTTCAGCGCCGAGGCACCCCCGCTCACGGGGCGCATCACCATCGGCCCCAGCTTCTACAACCACTACATGTCGCCGGTGGGCCTGGCGCTGCTGTTCCTCACCGGCGTCGGGCCGCTGGTGGCGTGGCGCAAGACCACGGGCAGCTCGCTGGTGAAGCAGTTCCTCGGGCCGCTGGTGGCGGGGCTGACGGCCATGCTCAGCGCGGCGGTGATCGTGCCGCTGGTGCGCTCGGGGGCCAGCGGCCTCGAGTTCATGTCGGTGGGCGGCCTGCTGTGCTTCGGGCTGTGCGGCTTCACCTTCTGGACCATCGCGCAGGAGTACATCCGGGGCGTGCGGGTGCGACGGAAGCACCGCCCCCAGAGCGTGCTCGAGGCCCTCATCGGCCTGATGGTCAAGGCCCGGCGCCGCTACGGCGGCTACGTGGTGCACCTGGGCATCGTGCTGATGTTCTTCGGCTTCGCGGGCAACTCCTACAAGCTCGAGCGCAAGCTGGTGATGCACCCGGGCGAGACGGTCGAGCTGGGTGACTACCGGATCCGTCACGACGGCATCCTGGCCACCCAAGACTGGCAGAAGGACATGCTCACCGTGCAGCTCACGGTGCTCGACGACGACGGCAACGAGCTGTCGGATCTGCGGCCGGCGAAGTGGTGGTACTACCAGCTCAAGGATCAGCCCACCACGGAGGCCTCGCGCTACATGGCGCTCGAGGGCGACGTGTACTCCTCCATCGCCGACGTGCAGCTCTCCACCGGCTGGACGCGGGTCAACCTCTACTACAACCCGCTGGTCAACTGGGTGTGGCTGGGCTTCGCGGTGATGCTGGCGGGTGGGATCATCTGCATCGGCACCCGGAAGGGGGACGCCGAAGGTGTCTCCTGAAGCTCCCACGCAGGCGCCGCCCCGCCGGCGCGAGCTGGCGATGTGGCTCGTCGGGTTCGCGGTGCTCGCCGCCGTGCTGCTGGGCACGGTGGTGGCGATGGGCGGCCGGATCGAGTCGGCCACCTGGGGCCTGGTGGTCGCCGCCGGGGCGCTGGTGTTCGCGCTGCACTCGCTGTACCGCATGGCCACGGTGCTCTCGCGCCCCGCGGTCGAGGTGGTGCTCGAGCAAGACGACGTCGCCTCGCTCGCCGGCGTGCGCGAGCTGAGGGAAGAGCGTCGCCGCGTGCTGCGGGCGATCAACGAGCTTCAGTTCGACTACGAGATGGGCAAGCTCTCCGACGAGGACTACGAGGCCGTGCGGCAGGGCTATCAGCTGCGCGCGGTGGAGGTGATGCGGGCCCTCGATGTCCAGCCCACGCTCCACCCCGCACTCGAGAACGTGCTGCGGAAGCGCGGGATGCTCGAGACCGGCGCGGCCGGTAGCGAGGATGGGAGCGAGGATGGGGCGGGCGTAGAGGACGATGCGCCCAGCGAGGCCGAGGCCGAGGCGAAGGCGTCGAGCGACGTGGAACCGGCCGTGGCGACGAAGGCGTCGAGCGACGTGGGCTCGGACGCGCTGACGAAGGCGTCGAGCGCGAGCGAAGACGAGTCGAGCGACGCCGAGCGCGTCGAGGACGAGGAGATGCGCGCATGATTCGCTCCTGGCTGTTCACGCTCACGCTGGCGCTGGGCGTCTTGGGCGGGGCCTCCCCGGCGCTGGCGGGGCCCGGCATGCCCGACCCACGGCAGATGTCCGGCATCCCGCGTCCCGATCCGCAGATCCCGGCCGGTGAGATCACCGTTCGCGTGCTGCGAGGCTCGTTCGACGAGCCCGCGCTCGATGCCGTGGTGGAGCTGGAGCTGCGCTCGAGCAACGGCCAGATTGCGGCGCTGCGCTCGATGACCGCGGGCAACCAGGGGCGCGCCCACTTCCGCGACCTCGGCCCCTTCGTGGGCGGGCAGGCGGTGGCTCGGGTGGTGCTCGACGGCGAGACGATCCGCTCGCAGCAGATCGACGTGCGCTCGGACAATGGCACGGCGGTGATGCTGGTGAAGGGCGCGGCCCCGGGTCGATCCCCCGCGCAGGAGGTGTCGCTGCCGGGCATCGTGTTCGACTTCGACAAGACCCCGCCCGGCACCCTCATGGTGGGCGTGTTCGACCTCGGCAGCCGCAAGGGGCTGACGGGCACCGAGGTGCAGCTGGTGGTGACCCCGCCCGAGGGCGGCGAGCCGAGCATCCGCACCGTGTCCACGGGCGACGCGGGGCAGGCCACGTTCGAGGGCCTGGCCGAGATCCCGGCCGGCAGCACGCTGCAGGTGCAGGCCGAGCTCGAGGAGGGCGTGCCGTATCGCTCGCAGCAGTTCATCGTCGACGCCAGCCGCGGCCAGGCGGTAGTGCTCGCGTCCGGCGGCATGGCAGCGGCCTCGGGCCCGCCGCAGGGCAGCGGCCAGGGGGAGGGTGACCCGCACGCCCAGGGGCGCCAGCAGATCCCGCCGCCTCAGGTCGCCCGCGACCTGCCGGTGGGGTCGCTGCAGATCATGGTGATCGACGGAGCGGACCAGCCGGTCGCCGATCAGACGGTCACCGTCGTGAAGAAGGACTTCTCCGGCACCGAGAAGCGCTTCGAGTTCCAGACCAACGACCAGGGCGTGGCGCTGGCCACCGATCTGCCGCTGGCCATCAACGACGGGCTCTACTACGTGGGGGTGGGCTACGACGGCGCGCCCTACACCAGCCCGTTCTTCGGCCTGGACAAGCGCGGCGGGGTGCGGTTGGCCATGCGCGTCTGGGAGGTCACCAGCGATCCCTCGGTGGCCAAGTCGGCCGTGCAGTGGGAGGTCATCGAGGCCGAGAACGACAAGGCGCAGGTCGTGCAGGTCTACGAGGTGCTCGTCACCGGCACCGAGGCGTTCTGGCCCGGTGAGGGCATGCAGATCGATGGCCTGCCCGGGGCCAAGGGCATGGTGGTGATGCGGGGCTCGGAGGACTGGCTCGATCACGAGGAGAAGGCGCCCTTCGCCACGCTCTCCCACCCGATCCCGCCCGGCGAGGTCGCGGCGCTGTCGCTGGGCTACGTGGTGGATCACGACGGCTCGATCGAATTCGAATGGACGCCGCCCTTCGAGGTGATGGAGTCGGCCATCGTGCTGCCGGACTCCCACGAGCTGGAGGCGTCGGGGTCGAAGGCGTCCGATCGCGAGCTGTCGGAGCAGATGGGCCTGGACTACGTGCGGGTGCCCTACGAGCTGGGCCAGAAGGGCAAGGGCACGATCGGCTTCCGCGTGACCGGGCTGCGGCGGACCGAGCAGATGTTCCGCTGGATCGGCATCGGCGGCGGGGCCGTGCTGGCGCTGGTGCTGCTGGTGGGCGTGCAGCTGCGCTCGCGCGGCGACACGCGGGCTCGCTTGCTGAAGCGGCGCGACGAGCTGCTCGCGGCGCTCGAGACCCGGCGCACCCGGTCCCAGCGCGAGCGGGTCATCGCGGCGCTCGACCGCGTCTATCACCAGCTCGATGCGCTCGCCTCGGAGAAGCCGGCGGGCACGAGCGGCAGCCGGGCCTGAGCGAGGCGATGACGGTCGAGGTCACTCCGCTCGAGCTGCGGGGCATCGGCAAGCGCTTCGGGCGGCTGTCGGTGCTGCGCGGCGTCGACCTGCGGGTCGACGCGCGCGAGGTGGTGGGCCTGATCGGGGCCAACGGCTCGGGCAAGACCACCCTGCTGTGCATCGCGGTGGGCCTGCTGTCGCCCAGCGAGGGCGAGCGGAGCTTCGGGGGGCGGCTCACCTCGCGCGTGGAGCTGCCCATGCGCCAGCGGATCGCGTTCGTCACCCACACCACGCAGCTGTACCCGCGCTTGAGCGCGCGCGAGAACATGCGGCTGTGGAGCGATCTGCGGGCGGCGGCCGGGGTGACCTCGGCGCCGGCCGAGCCGCTGCTGGAGCGCCTGGGGCTGTCGCACGCCGCCGATCGCATGGTGGGCACGTTCTCGCGGGGCATGCAGCAGCGGCTGGCGCTGGCGCGGGCGCTGATGGGCCGGCCCGAGCTGCTGCTGCTCGACGAGCCGTTCACCGCGCTCGATCGCCCGGGGCGGCATCGGCTGGCCGAGGTGCTCCGTGAGGAGCGTGACCGCGGGTTGGCCGTGCTGCTGTCGTCGCACGACTACGACGCGGTGGTGGCGGTGACCGATCGAGTGGTGATGCTGGAGGGCGGTCGGCTGCGCGGCGAGGCGCGGCGCGACGAGGTCGACGACGGCGGGCTGGACTACCGCGAGCGCGTGGGGCGGCTGGGGATGACCCCGGCCGAGGCCCCCCAGGAGGCCGCGCGTGCGTAGCCCCGCCGCGGTGCAGCCGACGGTCGGAGGGCCCTCGTCGGCGGCCTTCCGTGCTACAACCGCGTCGATGCGCTTACCCCGCCAAGCGTGGTTGTTGGCCCGGAACGACCTGCGGCAGGAGCTACGCGACTTCGAATTGGTGGCCACGGCGGGGTTCTTCACGCTCGTGGTGCTGGTGATGTTCGGGCTGTCGTTCGCCAGCTTGGGGCGCAGCGCGCAGCCCATGGCGATCCCGGGGATCTTGTGGCTGGCGGTCGCGTTCGTCGGCACGCTGACCCTCACCCGCATCTTCGATCGCGAGCGCGAGTCCGACACCCTCCGGGCGCTGCTGACTGCCCCGGTCGATCGCCTGGCGATCTACATGGCCAAGTCCTTGGTGACGCTGCTGGTGCTGGTGGGGTGCTGCCTCATCGTGGTGCCGGGCCTGGTCTTCATCTTTCCGGCCGCGGAGGTGCTGGCCGAGCACCCGCTGCAGACGGCCGCGCTGGTGGTGCTGGGCTGCACCGCGTACGCGGCGGTGGGCACGGTGTTCGCGGCGGGGCTGGCCACCAGCGGCGGCAAGAACGTGCTGCTGTCGGTCATCCTCTACCCCATCACCAGCCCGGTGCTGCTGTGGGCGCTGCTGACCACGCGCGCGCTGCTCGAGGGGTACTCGGGCGTGCCCGGCTACCTGCTGCAGATGCTGGCCCTCGACGTGCTGTTGGTGGTGGTCGGCGGCTGGCTGTTCGAGTCGGTGCTGGTGGGCAGCGACATGGCCCCGAACCGACGAGGGAGGCGACGATGAATCGAGCGATTCCGGTGGTGCTGCTGCTGTTTGCCGCCGCGGTGTTTCCGCTGAGCGTGAAGACGATCTTCCTCGACGTGGGGATCGAGCGGCAGCTGGGGACCGCGCAGAAGATCTTCTACTACCACGTGCCGATGGCGTGGATCATGATGCTGTTCGGCGTGGTCTGCGGGATCGCGGCCGGCGTGCAGCTTCGCCGCGAGTCGCGGCTGGCCGAGGCGATCGCCATCGCGGCGGGCGAGCTGGTCATCGTGACCGGCCTGGGGGTGCTCATCACCGGGCCGATCTGGGGGCATGCCTCATGGGGCAAGGCCTGGACCTGGGACGCGCGGCAGGTCTCCACGGGCCTGCTGTGGCTGGTGTTCGTGGCCTACGTGATGGTCCGGCGCTACGGCGCGGCTGGGTCCGAGCGGCTGGCGGCGGCGCTGGCCATCTTCGGGGCGATCGACGTCCCGATCATCTATTACGCGGTCAAGATCTGGAAGACGACCCACCCCAGCAACAACGTGGTGGGCAGCCTGCCCCCCGAGATGTGGGCGGCGCTGTGGCCCGGGCTGGGGGCATTGGTGGCCACCTGCATCGCGCTGGTGATGGTGCGGACGCGGCAGGAGCTGACCGAGATGAACCTCGATGATGCTTGGGTCCGGGCCGAGGAGCTCGGTGAGGCCGGGGCGAAGGGAGCGACGACATGATCGAAGCAACGGGAGCACTGTTGGGGGCGCCGGCGACCGATGCGTCGGCGGACGAGTACGAGGCGGTCGACGGGCTGGCCCGGGCGGACATCGAGTGCCAGCGGGCGCACGAGGCCATCGCGGCGAAGAAGACCGCGTCGGACTATCAGCACATCGTGTGGGCCTATGGGGTCCTGTGGAGCTTGTTCGCCATCTATGGCGTGATGCTGTGGCGCCGGGGGCAGCGGCTGGGCGCCGACGTGCAGGCCTTGAGCGCGCGCATCGATCGGGCATGACGCTCGCACACTTCATCTACATCCCTGGGGTGCTGTTGTTCGGCATCGTGATGGGGTACGTGCTCGGGGGGCGGGCGGCGCAGATGGCCAAGGCGGAGGCCGAGGTCAAGGCGGAGCGGCGGCAGGCTCGGGAGGCGGCGCGGCGGGCTCGCGATCGGGCGGCTCGGGACGCGGACTGACGGTGCCGCGGGGCTCGAGGTCGCTCGGGCTCGAATGGCGGCAGAAGAAGCCTTGTAGGGGTCGGGAGTGGGGGCTATATCCAAGATTCACGGTGCCGTGCGCGACGCGAGCGGGCCGGCCGTGGACGAGCAGGACGCGTCGATGAGGCTTCGCGGGGCACGACCCCGCACATGAGGGCGATCCCATGGATGGAATGACGGTCTCGCTGGCGACCTCGGAGCACGTGTCGCTGCTGCTCGGGATGATGGAGGACTTCAACCGGATCGAGCAGATCGAGTGGACGCGCCAGCGCTGCGAGCCAGCGCTGCGGCACCTGCTCGAGTCCGTCGACCTCGGAGTCGTCGGCCTGCTCGTCGAGGACGAGACCGAGGCGGTGCTGGGCTACTTCGTGCTCACCTGGGGCTACGACCTCGAGTTCAATGGGCGCGACGCGTTCCTCACGGAGCTGTACCTGATGCCGGAGGCCCGGGGCCGTGGGCTGAGCCGGCCGTTCTTAGGCCGGATCGAGGCGATCGCTCGCGAGCACGGCGTGCACGCGCTCAACCTCATGGTGCGACCCGAGCACCCCGCGCCCTATCGCCTCTACACCGGCGCCGGCTACCGCTCGCCGCCACGGGTGTTCCTCTCCAAGGATCTCTAGATCTACAGAGACGAACCGCTGGAGTCGCGTGGCGAGTGCGACCGGATCGGTCGCGCTCGCACCAAGCGCGGCGTGGATCTCGATGAGGTTGGCGACCGCGGCATGGCGTCGGCCTCGATGGCCTCACGGTAGACGGGGACGCCGTCGAGCAGGGTGAGCACGACGTGCGGCCGAGCGAGCTGGTCTGGCGGCAGCGCGAGCAGATCGGCCGATAGCACCACCAGGTGGGCCCGCTTGCCGACCGTGAGCGAGCCGAGTTCGTCGTCGAGGCCCAGCGCCCGCGCGGCGCCGAGGGTGTAGGCGGCGAGGGCGGTCGCTGGGTCGATGGCCTCCGTGGGCAGCAGGGGATCCCGACGAGGTGGATGCACCGCTCGGCGGGTCACGGCGACCTGGATCGCGTCCAGCGGAGCCGGCGAGGACACCGGCCAGTCGCTGCCGAAGGCAAGCTCGGCGCCGCCGCGGTCCAGGCTGCCGACGGGGTAGATCCACTGCGATCGCTGGGGGCCCAGCCGCGGCCACGTGCCGTGCACGATGTCGTCGTCGGCCGAGGCCCACAGCGGCTGGAACGTGGCGGTGACATCGAGCGCACCGAATCGTGCGACGTCGTCGGGGTGGACGACCTCTAGGTGCGCGATCTGGTGACGGCCGCGACGATCCGGCGAGCCCGGCCCGGCTGTGGCCAGCGCATCGAGCCCGAGCCTCACGCCGCGATCGCCGATGGCATGCATATGGATCGCGAAGCCGGAGTTGACGAGGGCTCGAACGAGGGGCCCGAGCGTCTCGGGGGTGTAGTGGGCCTCGCCGTGCTCGAGCGGATCGCCGGCCGGGAGGTCGAGGTACGGCTCGAGCATGGCGGCGGTGTGAGACTCGATGACCCCATCGATGAACACCTTGGCCGCGGTCGGTCGCACGCGCGGGCTGGCGAAACTCCGGCGCAGGTCGACCAGCTCCGCCACCTGCTCGGGGCCACGCCGAGGATCGACCGCGAGGGCGGCGACGACATCGAGAGACAGCTCGCCGCGTCGCTCGGCCTCGCGGTAGGTCTCCAGCACGGTGCGCGCATCGAGCCCGCCCGACACCGCGCCGACCGCTGCGTCGGAGACCGCAACGATGCCGAGCTGATGGAGCATCGCGACGGCCCGGCGCAGCCCGGCGAGCCGCTGGTCGAGGGGCGGACGCGGGATCACCCGCTGGACGAGATCCATCGCCGACTCGCGCAGGGTGCCCGACGGCCGCCCGTCGGCGTCGCGCTCGATGTGGCCGCCGGGAGGATCCGGGGTGTGCTCGTCGATACCGGCGAGCTTCAGCGCGTGCGAGTTCACCCACGCCTGGTGGTAGTCGCCGGCGACGAGGTAGGCTGGCCTGTTGCCGGCCACGGCGTCGAGCGCCTCGCGGCTCGGGTCGACGCCGGGGAAGACCGTGAGCCCCCAGCCGCCGCCGGTGAGCCACGGGCGCTCGGGCGAGGCGGCTGAGCAGGCCCGCACGGCGTCGAGCACCTCGGCTTCGGTCACCAGATCGTCGAGGCGGCACTCATCGAACGTGAACGCGCCGGGGAACAGGTGCTGGTGGGCGTCGACGAAGCCGGGCAGCACGGTGCGCCCCCCCAGCGAGAGCACGTCGGTGCGAGGACCGATCCGAGCCCGCGCGCCAGCGACGGGGCCGACGTATTCGATCCGACCCGAGCGGATGGCGACGGCCTCGGCACGGGGGCAGGCCGGATCCATCGTGACGACCGCTCCGTCGAGCAGCACGAGATCGGCGCTGGCGGGCTGCGTGGTCGCACCGGCGGGACGACACGCTGTGCTGGTCAGGGCCAGAGCTGAGGCGAGGGCGAGGGCGAGGGGCGGAGGAATCGAGCGAAGCTTCATACTAGCCTCAGGGCGATGTGACCGAGCAGACGATCGCAGCGCTGGTACCAGCGCTGCATGGGGGCGCGGGTGGTGCACAGCGCGGCCACGGTGCATGGGTCGAGGAGAAGGGCGGAGAGCCGCCCGTGATCTTCTGTCCACAGCGAGGCGAAGATCGCCTGCCGTAGCTCGTCCGCCTCGCTGGCGTCGCGCAGCACGACCACCGGCGCCCCCGCGCGCGCTCGATCGTCGGCGTGGCGCACGAAGTCGGCCTCCAGCCGGGACCAGTGACGGGCGGGGTGGAGGTGGTGCTCGATGTGGTAGTTCTCGCCGAGGAAGGCGTGGCCGGTGCTCGAGTCGACGACGTCGATGGTGTTGGCGAGCACGCCCGGCCGGGGGCCGCGGCGCACGATGAGCCCGTGCCATAGATAGAAGTACACGGTCGAGGCGACGCCGCCGATGCTGGCGCGGATGGCCAGGTAGCCCATGGTGAACCACGGGTTGACCCACGCGATCGCGGCGAGCATGGCGTAGTGGCGAGCGATCGCGGCGAGCAGCTCGCGCGCGGGTCGACGTCGGCTCCGACGGACGAGGTACGCGAGCACGTCGATCGGTGCGACGAGGCTGATCGAGAACGCCAGCGCCGATCGACAGAACCCGATGAAGCCGACCGGGTGGCGGTTGGTGGACTGGGTGTCGTCGATGCCGCTGTTCTCGACGTGATGGATGTAGAGGTGCTGGATCCGATACCAGCCCGGCATGCGCAGGCACATGGTGCACAGCACCTGCTCGACCAGCCACCTCGACACGGCGAAGACCCAGCGGGTGGAGCCGTGGTGATCTCGGGTGCGGAACACCCGACGGTGGATGTTGATGTGGTCGAGCGCCTCCATCGCGTCGGCGGTCACGAGGAATCCGGCGGCGAGGAAGACCAGGGCGCACGGACTGGGTCGGCGCTCGACCAGCAGCAGCACGAAGGGGGGCGTGACGACGACGGCGACATCGATCGCGACGCGCACCAGCACGCTGTCGAGCGGCTCGAGCAAGCGCGGCGCAAACCATCGCTCGGGCCAGCGACGCGCGCTGGCCCGGCGGATCTCCGCGAGCGTCGAGGGCAGCTCGAGCAGGGCGGATGCGGCCTGCGACCACGCGAGCACGCCGGCCGCGAACACCAACAGCCACGGCAGGCCCGCACGCGTGGGCGTGACCGCGGCAGCCGCGAGGGCGGTGCCGACTCCGAGCACGATGGTGCTCATCAGCGGCCGCCGCCGAGCGAGCGCGGGCAGTCCCAGGGGCGCGCTCAGCCGCGCCCAGCCGGCCCGGGCCCATCGATGGGCGTGCAGCAGGCTCAGCACGATCACGGTGTAGGGGACGGCGATCATCGCCAGGGCGAGCCCGAGCCGCGGGGACGGAGGCGAGGGCGGAGGCGGAGTATCGACAGGAAGAACCACGGAGCCTCGTTTCTCTCGGTGGCTAGGAAGACGCTGAGCCGTAGGCCCGCACCGCGCGGCGCCAGAACCATCCGACGAACACGACCGTACCGAGCACGACCAGGGCGGTGTGCCCCAGCACGCTCGCGCTCGGGCCGTCGAGCACGACCGCGGCCGGCATCGAGGAGAAGAATGCCAGCGGCAGCACGGTGACCAGCAGCATCCGCACCGCGCCGGTGTAGACGTGGTGTGGGCGCTCGGAGAGGTGATCGAGCGCGAAGCTCAGCTCCGAGAGGCCACGGTTCGATTGCAGCCAGAACACCGGGATCACGAACGCGAGCCGGACCAGGAAGCATACCAGGCTGCCGGCGAAGAGCATCACCACGAACCATGCCAGCGCAGACGGGCTGGGCGCCTGGTCGAGGTGGAGGATCGACCAGACCAGCAGGCCGCTGGCGATGAGGGCGTTGAGGAACGAGTTGGCCGCGAAGTCGCGCACGCTGAGGAAGAACAGCGACGAGACCGGCCGCACCAGGTAGTAGTCGAGATCTCCGCGACGGACGAAGCCGGGCAGCGCCTCGAGGTTGTTGGCGAACACCGCCATGTGGACGGCGTCGATGAACAGGAACGTGCACACGAACACGTAGACCTCGTCGAGGTTCCAGCGGCCGAGCATGCTCGTGTGGTCGAAGAGGATCGTGAAGAACGCCATGTTGGTCGCGTAGTACAGGACGTCCATCGCGACCTTGAAGAAGAAGTCGAACCGGAACTGCATCGCGCGGCTGAACGAGAACCGCAAGAAGTACAGGTAGAGCACGAGGTAGCGCCGCATCAGATCCCGACCCCAGTATAACGATGCGTTCCGCGCCGCCACATCACGCGCGCGAGGATCGCCAGCCCGGCGCACCAACCCAGTGCGCTCGCGAGGTCGTAGGCCCACGCGGCCGTGGTGGTCTGCCCGAGCACGACGGTGATCGGCGCGTGGACGAGGTGACGGAAGGGCAGGGCATCCAGCAGCGGCTCGAGCCGGGCCGGGAACAGCTCGAGGGGCAGCAGCAAGCCGCCGAGCAGCGAGGCGCTGAAGTTGAAGCTGACGATCAAGGTCCAGGTATTGTCCGCCCAGAACGCCACACTCTCGAGCACGAAGAGGATCAAGAAGTGGAGCAGAGTGGCGACCGCGAGGCTGACCACACCCTCGGCGAGGTGGATCGGCGTGACCTCGAGCTTCGGCGTGTCGGCAAACACGACCATCGCGACGCAGCCGCACAGCGCCAGCCGGACCACCGCGGGGATCAGCACGCCGAGGTGCTCCGCATACTTGAACCAGAAGTAGCTGACCGGGTAGATCAGATAGCGGGTCAGCCCTCCCTCGTAGATGTCGGACGCGATGGTGAAGTCGCGCGGGTGACCGAGCACGAGCTTGCCCAGCAGCAGCGCGATCACGTAGTAGGTGATCATACCGTCGCGGGTGAACCCGCCGATCGTGGTGGCCTCGGTGTGGTCGAACACCGCCGACCATACGTAGTACGCTACGCCGAATTCCACGAAGAACACGAGGACGGCGTTGATCCAGAAGTCGGCGCGGTAGCTCAGTAGCTTGTGCGCCTCGCCGACGATGACCATCGCGAACAGGCGAAGGGACATGCTACGGCCCCCCGAGGGGCGCGCCCGCTCGCTCGCCGTCGCCGTCGCCGTTGCCGTCGCCGTCTCGTAGCAGCCGATCGATCACGTAGGCGATGTCCTCTTCTTCGA
>JGI12210J13797_10606601_pt1 | contig 14279 bp, 11 predicted proteins | sample ElkSlonscriptome_3_FD_13797 | JGI IMG/M metagenome (IMG submission 13797)
CAGAACGCCGTCAGCGCGGCTCGGGCCAAGGCGCGAAGAGGGCGTCTACCGGGCGTAACCCAAGCCTCCGGATTCCAAGACCGCGACATCGTTCTCTTTTCGCCGTAAGCTGTTGGAATCCGGGGGCTTTTGTGAGGGGGGGTGAGGGCACGGGAGGGACCACGAGTCTACGCGAGTCGGCCGGGTTCATGGAGGCGATACGGAGACGGTTTCGTGCGCGCGGGGGAGCCCATCAGCTTGGGACGCGAGGCTCGTGCCGTGAGGTCCATCATCGCGTACACAGGGAGCCAAACCGGTTGGTGCGCTGGGTTTCCAGCGGAAGCCGGCGACCTGAAAACCGCCTTGCCGAGCCCCGTCGCTCACCCGCCGCCGGGCTTGGACCGTGGCTTGCGGAAGAAGTCGCCGGGGTCGCACTCGAGCACCTCGGCCACGCGACACAGCCAGACCACCGTCGGGTTGCGAGCACCGCTGAGCACCCCGAACAGCTGGCTCGGGCTCGTACCCACCCGCGTGGCGAGCGTACGCAGCGGCATCTTCTTGGCCTTGGCGCGCTCGCGAATGCGAACGGCAACCCGCGCGAGCACCTCGTCGGCATCCACCGCCAAACGCTATCCCGCACCCATGACTGATCCCACATCAGGGATCAAAACCTATTGCAGATTGATCCCTCATATGGGATCACTACTCCCATGACCCCCCACGCCCCTCCCACCCATCGCACCGTCGCCCTCGCCGACGCCCTGCCCCTGCTCCGCGTCGCCGTAGGCCTGCGCAGCACCGCCGTCCCCCCTGCCCCCTCGCCCCCGCCGCCCGCCGCCATGCCCCCCGACGCGATCCTGCACGACGTCGACGCCGACGCCTGGCTCGCGTGGTCGCTCGCGGGGCTGCGGCTGTTCGCGGCGCCGCAGCTGCCGACCTGGGAGCAGACCGCCACCCACGCCCGTCACGTGCTGCTGTCGCTCGCCGTGCAGCGCTCGGGTCGCAACATCAGCGGCATGGCTCGGTGGCTCGACACCTCCCGCCGCTGGGTGCGAGAGCACCTACGTGCGCTCGAGCGCCACTACCACCACCCCGCCACTGAGCACTCCCCGGCCAACACCACCACGCAGACCAAGTAGCTCGCAGACCATTCCCCCACCGCCCGATGCAACTGACCCCCGGCCGCGCAGGGCCACCATGTCGTGATCACTCGACCGCGAGCGCGACCTATTCACATCGGGCCCTTAGCGGAAGGCCCAAAGGCCCATGGTCTCGTTGTACAGCATCCCGCCCACATCGATGCCAGCGGGTGCTCCGGGCATGCCCAGCGGCGGGAAGGCCCCCAGCCCTACGGGGTCGAAGAACTCGAAGCACACGCCGGTCTCTTGAATGTGTACTTGGTCGGAGGTGATGAAGGCAGCATAGGGCACCACCCGGCTCGACCCCATCCGGCATAGATCCATGGGATTGCCGGTGATCCAGCCATCGGCGTTGGTCACGTCGAGCCAGCCCGCGCGGATCTGGTCCCGGACCGGGGCCTGCCGCGCGGCCCAGCTGTCGTCGAAGTCCGTGGTCGCGAAGTCGAAGTCGAAGGACTGCTGCGCGATGTCATAGCCGTAGATGTAGGCGGTGGTGGCCGAGACGAAGGTGACGCCCTCGACGACGCCGTCGCCCCAGTAGGCGGGGATGGAGTAGGCGGAGACGATCTCGTCGTCGCCGAGATCCGGCAGGATGTCGGTCCGGTTCTCCACCCGTACCCACTGCCGCGCCGCGAGGTCGACGATGTGCACGCGGTCGTCGGTGAGCACGAAGCCCTCGAGCTCGGACTCGATGTCGAAGGCCGCCTGCACCCCCCCTTCGGGCGCAAGGGGCGAGTCGGCATCGAGGGCCTCGGCGGTCCACATCGCCGAGCCCGAGGGCAGGATCCACGCCGTGCAGGCGGCCGGATCCTCGTCGCAGCCAGCCGCGGGCCCGTCGCTGCCGCCGGTGCTGCCGTCGGCCCCGGGTCCGGTGCCAGTCCCCGAGGGGTCGCCCGTGCTGGTGCCGTCGTTCGTGCCCGAGTCGCCGGCGGTGCCCGCATCGGTGGACGAACCGGTTCCGTCGCCGCCCCCCAGCGTGGCCGCGGTCGAGCCCCGTCCCTCGCCGGCCCCGGCACAGCCGATCGCCAGCGATACTCCGAACATCACCGTGGTTCGCACGCTGCTCATCGCGCAATCGTAGACCAACCACGCGCACTGGTCAGCCGTACGAGCATCACGCGGTCCAGTGCCGCTGCGCCCGCCTCCGGGCCCCGCCCCGCATCACTGCGCAGATGCCCGCCCCGCTGCGGTGTCGTTTCGCCGATAACCACGAGATCCTTCAAGCTGCGGACCGCGCATCCTGGGGAGAGCAGTGGGCCTCGAGCAGGGATCGAGGGTCAGCATGTGTGCTTCCTAGTCCCCTGGAACCGTGATGGCTTGCAAAAGAACGGCGTCAGCGTCGGCCGTGCCAAGGCGCCCGACCGAAGGCGTAGTGGGCCTACTTCGAGCGTCGGGCAACGCGGGCATGGTCGACGGGGGCGTTGTTCATCTGCGTCGTCGGAGAGCACGGGTGCGTCGAGCTGCCCACCGCCAGGGCCGACCTCCCTCGCGACCGCCGAGGCCGGCTCACCGTTGCACGATGCCGCGAGCCCCCCCGAGGCTGCGATGGCCCCCATGAGTGCCGATGCGTGAATACGCCCCATCGCCCTACAACGAACAAAGGGCCGAGACCTCGCGGTCTCGACCCTCTCGTGCGACCCGCTCGTGGGTCGGCTCGCCTACTTCTGGCGGTCCTTGTACTTCTCCATGAGCTCCTTCTGGATGCTCGCGGGGACCTCGCCGTACTTGGCGAACTCCATGGTGTACTCGGCCTTGCCCTGGGTGGCCGAGCGCAGCTCGGTGGAGTAGCCGAACATGTCCGACAGCGGCACGTTGGCCTCGATGGCGGTGGTGCCGTAGGCCGTCTCCGAGCCCTGGATCATGCCGCGGCGGCGGATGAGGGTGGTCTGCACCGCGCCCTGGAACTCCTCGGGCGACTCCACCACCACCTTCATCAGCGGCTCGAGCACGACCGGCGCCGCGGACCGCATGGCCTCCTTGAAGGCCGCGCGGGCGCAGATCTTGAACGCCATGTCGCTGGAGTCGACCGCGTGGAAGCCACCGTCGTTCAGCTCCATCTCCACGTCGACCACCGGGAACCCGATGAGCACGCCGCGCTCCATCGCGTCTTGGTAGCCGCTGTCGCACGAGGCGATGTACTCGCGCGGGATGGTGCCGCCGGTGATCTTGTTGAGGAAGCGGTAGTGCTCGCCCTGCTCGGCCTCGACCAGCGGGCGCATCACGCCGCCCACCTTCGCGAACTGACCCGAGCCACCCGTCTGCTTCTTGTGGGTGTAGTTGTAGGGCACCTCGCGCGTGATCGTCTCGCGGTAGGCCACCTCGGGCTCGCCGACGATGGTGTCCACGCTGTACTCACGCCGCATGCGCTCGAGGTAGACCTCGAGGTGCAGCTCGCCCATGCCGGCGATGATCGTCTCGGCCGACTCCTCGTCGCGGCTGACCCGGAAGGTGGGGTCCTCCTTGGCGAAGCGGTTGAGCGCCTTGGAGAAGTTGGTCTGCGCGCTCTTGTCCTTGGGCTCCACCGAGTACCGGATGACCGGGTCGGGCACGAACATCGAGCGCAGCGAGTACTTCACCTCGGAGCCGTGGAACGTGTCGCCCGCGGCACAGTCCACCCCGAACATGGCGATGATGTCGCCCGAGCCCGCCTCCTCGATGTCCTCCATGGAGTCGGAGTGCATGCGAACGAGCCGGCCGAGCTTGATCTTCTGGCCCGTGCGGGTGTTGTGCACGAAGTCGCCCTTGGCGACCTTGCCCTGGTAGATCCGCAGGTAGGTGAGCTGCCCATAGCGCCCCTGCTCGAGCTTGAACGCCAGGGCGCACAGCGGCGCGTCGTTCTCGGTGCTCAGCTCGACCTCCTTCTCGGACCTGTCCTTGGAGATCTGGAAGGCATTGTTGGTCACCTGGGTGGGGTTGGGCAGGAACTCGATGACCCCGTCGACCGCCACCTGGACGCCCTTGTTCTTGTAGGCCGAGCCGCAGAACACCGGGGTGATGTCGAGCGACAGGCAGCCCTTGCGGATGGCCGCGTTGATCTGCTCGGCGGTGACGTCCTCGATGTCCTCCTCGAGGAACTTCATCTCGAGCTCCTCGTCGTAGTCGGCGGCGACCTCGATGAGCTTGGACCGGTACTCCTTGACCTTCTCGGCGTAGCCCTCGGGCAGCTCGGCGGTGCGGCGCACGTGCTCTCCGTTGTCACCCTCGAAGTAGACCGCCTCGCGGGTCCGCAGATCGATGATGCCCTTGAAGTCGTCCTCGGCCCCGATGGGGATGGTGATCATCACCGGGCGGTGCTTCAGCTTCTCGCGCAGCTGCGTGGTCACGCGGTACGCGTCGGCGCCGGCGCGGTCCATCTTGTTGATGAACGCGATGCGGGGCACCTTGTAGCGCCGCATCTGCCGGTCGACGGTGATCGACTGCGACTGCACGCCCGACGACCCGCACAGCACCAGGATGGCGCCGTCGAGCACCGACAGCGCGCGCTCCACCTCGACGGTGAAGTCCACGTGCCCCGGCGTGTCGATGATGTTCACGTGGTAGCCCTTCCACTGGACCATGGTGGCGGCCGACTGGATGGTGATGCCGCGCTCGCGCTCCAGCTCCATGGAGTCCATCGTGGCGCCGCCGCCCGACTTGTCCTTGACCTCCACGATCTTGTGGATGCGCCCCGTGTAGAACAGGATGCGCTCGGTCAAGGTGGTCTTGCCCGAGTCGATGTGGGCCGAGATTCCAATGTTTCGGGTCTTGCTGAGGTCGAGCATGACTGTGGTCCGCTTCCTGGCTAGAAGCGCGCGGAGCATGCCACAGCGATCCCGCCAGGGCACCCCACCATCCCCGCTCGATCGGTCATTGTGGTGCGCGCCGCCGTGAGTTGCCTCGTGAGCGGTGCACGCGCGAGGCCGCACCGCGCCGCCATCGCTCGAGGCACGGGCACTCGCTCGGCCCCTGGGAGGCGCACGGCGGTGCTCCGCTCACGCCATCGCGCGGACCCGAGCGACGACGGCGTCGACGGTGAGGCCGAAGTGCTCCGCGAGATCCTCGGCCGGGGCCGAGGCGCCGAAGTCGTCGATGCCGATGTGCTCGCCGGCCCAGCGGGTCCACCCGTGGGTGGTGCCCGCCTCGATCGACAGCCGGCGAGTGATCGCCGCGGGCAGCACCTGCTCGCGGACGGCCGCGCTCTGGGCCGCGAAGGCCTCCCAGCACGGCATGCTCACCACCCGCATCGCCTGGCCCTCGGCGTGCAGGCGCTCGGCGGCCTCGAGCGCGAGGTGGACCTCGGAGCCGGTGGCCAGCAGGATGCCGTGCAGCGCCGCGGGCGTGGCCCCCTCGGGCTCCCACAGCACGTAGGCCCCCTGCGACACGTCGCGCCGCGAGCCCGGCAGCACGGGCAGGTCCTGGCGGGTGAGCAGGATGGCGGTGGGCCCGTCGCCGCGCCGGCGCCCCAGCGCGTGCACCCACGCCCCCAGCGTCTCGTTGGCGTCGGCCGGGCGCATCACGTGGAGGTGGGGGATGAGCCGCAGGCTCATGCACTGCTCGATCGGCTGGTGGGTGGGCCCGTCCTCGCCCAGGAACACGCTGTCGTGGGACAGCACGTGCACCACCGGCAGCCGCATCAGCGCCGACAGCCGCAGCGCCCCGCGCATGTAGTCGGAGAAGATGAGGAACGTGGCGTCGAAGGGGCGCAGCCCGCCGTGCAGGGCCAGCCCGTTGCACACCCCGGCCATGCCGTGCTCGCGCACCCCGAAGTGCAGCGCCCGCCCGGCGGGCTCGGCCTTCGACTGGGCCCCGAACGGCTCCACCGGCGTGCCGTTGCTGCCCGCCAGATCGGCCGAGCCGCCCACCAGCGCGGGCAGGGTGTCGGCCAGGGCCGTGAGCACCTTCGCGCTGGCCTTGCGGGTGGCCAGCGACGTGCCCGGTTCGAAGCGAAGCTGGTCGAGCGCGGCCTCGGCCGCCTCGGGCAGCCCCTCGTCGGCCCACGCCGCCCGCAGCTCGGCGGCCAGCGCCGGGTGCTCGGCCTCGTAGGCGGCGAAGCGGCGCTCCCAGTCCTCGCGCATCGCGTGCAGCGGCTCGAGCCCCGCCTCGATGGCCGGGCGCAGGTCGTCGGGCACGTAGAACGCCGGCTCGAGCGGCCAGCCCATCGCGCGCTTGGTGCCCTCGATCTCCTCCGCCCCCAGCGGCGAGCCGTGCGACGACGACGAGCCCGCCTTGGTCGGCGCGCCCTGGCCGATGGTGGTGCGGCACACCACCAGGCTGGGCCGCTCGCCGTCGGCCCGCGCCTTCGCGAGGGCCTCGGTGATCGCCGCGGGGTCGTGCCCGTCGACCTCGCTCACCTGCCAGCCCTGGGCCGAGAAGCGCGCCCCCACGTCCTCCGAGAAGCTCAGGTCGGTGGCGCCGTCGATGGTGATCCGGTTGGCGTCGTAGAGATAGACGAGCTTGCCCAGGCCCAGGTGCCCGGCCAGGCTGGTCGCCTCCGCGGCGATGCCCTCCATGAGGTCACCGTCGCTGACGATCCCGTAGGTGAAGTGGTCGACGATCTCGTGGCCGGGCCGGTTGTAGCGGGCCGCGAGCAGCCGCTCGGCCAGCGCCAGGCCCACCCCCGCCGCGAAGCCGGAGCCCAGCGGGCCGGTGGTGACCTCCACCCCCGGGGTGTGGTCGACCTCGGGGTGCCCGGGCGTGCGCGAGTTCAGCTGGCGGAAGCGCTTCAGCTCCGCCATCGGCAGGTCGTAGCCGTGGAGGTGCAGCAGCGAGTACAGCAGCATCGAGCCGTGCCCTGCGCTGAGCACGAAGCGGTCGCGGTCGGGCCAGTGGGGCTGGCCGGGGTCGTGCACCAAGAAGCGGGACCACAGCGTGGCCGCCATGTCGGCCGTGCCCATCGGCATGCCGGGGTGGCCGGAATCGGCCTTCTGCACCGCATCGATGGCCAGCCCCTTGATGGTCTTGACCAGTTGGGTGTGGAAGGAGGAATCGTGAGCTCGCGGGGGCAGGGCGGCGCGCGCGGACATCGGACGGTGGTTATCACGGGTCCGGGCCTGCGACGAGGGGCGAAGATCTCCTCTCCCTCCGAGGCGCCGTGGTATGAGGCCACCATGAAGATCTGCATCCTGGGAGCGACGGGCCTGGTCGGCCGGGAGACGCTGGAGCTGGTCGCGCGCGCGTGGCCCGGAGCCTCGCTGGACCTCTACGCCAGCCGCGACCAGACCCTCGAGCTGGGCGATCACGCGTGGCCGGTGAAGGCGGCGCTGCGGCTGGAGGAGCTGGAGACCACGAGCGGAGATCTCGCCTTCGTCGCCCTCGACGACGCCTACAGCCAGCGCTACGTCCCGCGCCTGCTCGAGCTGGGCTACCGGGTGGTCGACAAGAGCAACACCTACCGCATGGATCCCGACGTGCCGCTGGTGGTGGCCGGGGTCAACTGTGCGCAGCTCACCACCGATGTGCAGCTGGCCGCCAACCCCAACTGCACCACCATCCCGCTGGCGCTGGCGCTGCGGCCCCTGCACGAGCGCTGGGGGCTTCAGCGGCTCACCGTGAGCAGCTACCAGGCCATCAGCGGCGCGGGGCAGGGCCCGCTCGACGAATTCCTCGAGGCTTCTCGGCTGGCCTACGAGCAGCCCGACCGGATCGGCACCGGCCTCGACCCGCGCGCCTACGTGGGCAACACCGTGCCCCACAACGGCAAGACCGACGCCGGCGGCTTCTCCTCGGAGGAGCGCAAGCTGATGAACGAGAGCCGCAAGATCCTCGAGCTGCCCGAGCTGCGCGTGAGCGCGCAGTGCTGCCGGGTGCCGGTGGCGGTGGGCCACTACATCAACGCGTGGATCGAGCTGCGCGACGAGGTCTCGCTCGAGCAGCTCGAGGGCGTGCTGGCCGATCCCGTCGCCGCGCCGTTCGTGCGCTTGCAGCCCGGCCCGGCCGGCGAAGGCCTCAGCGCTCTGGCCGGGGTGCACGATCGCGATCGCGCCCTGGTCGGCCGGCTGCGCCTCGACCCCACCGGCACCGAGGGCGGCACCGCGCTGTGCATCACCGTCACCGCCGACAACCTGCGCCTCGGCGCGGCGACCAACGCGGTGCGCATGGCCACCCGCTGGTTCCCCTCGGCCGATCCCGCGCTGCAGGTCCCGAGCTGAGGGTCTCGAGCCGAAGATCGAACGGCGAATGTCATCGACCGGCGCCCGCATCTTCTCGTGCGAGCGCCGGTCGGAGCGGTGCGGCACTACGACCGCACCGTGCGGACGGCGACTAGGGGGACGGGACAGTTCCCATGACGCCGGGCTCGGCGGCGTCGCCCACGGGCGACTTCACCGGTTGCGGCATCGATCGGGCCAGCGACGGATAGTCGCTCAGCATGCTCTTGCCCAGCAACGGCTTGTAGGCGCCCTGATGGCACGTCGAGCAGTTGAGCTTGGGCCCGTCCCCGAGCGGGCCGAGGCGCTCGGCGGGGAACTGCGGGGTGAGGGGCACCAACCAGTCGTTGTTGAGGTGGCGTACCATGCGAATGCCCTGCCACGCCGTAGCGCGGGGCGCCGGGCTCTGGGACCAGTCGGCCCAAGACCTCGAGTTGTGGCAGTAGGTACAGTTGACCCCGAGAGACCGCGAGAAGTGCATCATCAGCGAGTAGGTCCACTCCGCCTGCTTGATGGAGGAGTGGTTGTCGCCCGGCAGAGGTTGGTTCGACTGAACCCGAATGTCCGTGTCGCCGAGCAGGAACTCCTGAAACACGTTCGTCGGCAGGGAGCCCCGGTTGCTCGTGCCCAGGGGATCGTTCTGATGCGCCCTGTCGCCCAAGGAGGACGCGAGGTGCGCGTCTTCGGGCTCTTCGTGCCAGATGTATCGCGGGACCGGCTGGCCCCGGTGACACGTGTAGCAGGTGACACCGGTGTCCTTGACGTGGCGCTGCCAGTTCTCGTTGATGTGGGCCGTCATCTGGAGCATCCGCCGCGACACCACCTTCGTGTAGATGTCGTCCGACGCCAGATCGTCGCCGACGTGGCAGTAGCCGCACCCCTGCTGGGGGGAGACCCAGGCGGTGATCGAGTTCATCACGCGGACGAACTCCCCGGTGGTGAGGTGACCGAGGACCTGGACGTTCTTGTAGGCATCGGCGGCCAGGGGCCCCGACTTGACGATGGGCGCGGCGAGCGGGATCTCGTTGGCCGCGAGCCGATCGACCATGCGCTCCTCCGTGTCGGTGACCTGCATGGCCACCCCGTCGAAGCCGATCTGCTTGGTCTGGGTAGGCTCGTACCAGGCGATGATCAGCGCCACGATGAAGAACGCGACCAGTCCGCCAGCTGTCTTCAATAGTCCGCTCATGGCTGCTCCTCCGTCGTCGCGGGGGGCTCGGTGGAATCACTCGGTCCCTTCGCCGCTGGTGTATCCACGGGTTTGTCGGGGGGCGTGTCCCCCGTGGGCGGGGTGCCTTCGCCCCCTCGTGCCGCAGGCTCGCCGGAAGGGCCGGCGGCCGGCTCGGGCTTGGGCGCCGCCGGCTTGGGCGCCGGCTTGGGCGCCGGCTCGGGCTTGGGCGCCGGCTTGGCGGTGTCGAGGGTGGTCGCGGTCGTCGACTCGTCGACCGTGGCCTCGCTCGCCGCTTCGCCGGACTCTTCACCCGAGTCGCCGGTCCCGACCATCTCGTCTTCGTCCATCCCGGTCCCGCCGGTATCGCCGGACCCGTCGGACCCGTCGAACCCGTCGGTGCCGGTCCCCGTGTCGTCGAACCCGCCGGACGACTCGGCGCCGATCGTCTCACCCGTGCTGCCGTCTTCGACGACGGCCGGATTGGCCTCGCCCGGGGTGTACCGACCGCTCAGGTCCTCCGGGACGTCGAGCGTGCGATCGACGGGCAGGGGAGAGAGCGAGGGGTCCTCCACCACCTGGTAGGTGGCGGGGTACGAGGGCGCGAAGTCGTGCTTCTGTGCCCACTGATACCAGTTGTCGACCGCGGTCCCCGTCAGCAGGATCCCGATGCCTCCGGTCAGGGGGGTGAGGACGGCAAACCACCAGGCCCACCGATGGATCGACTCGAAGGTCGCGTTGAACCCCATCGTCCAGCGCCAGAACAGCGCGCTGCGCTCGCCGGCCGTACCTCGGTCGACGACCTGAGCAACCTCGCGCTCACCGCCGAGATGGCTCACCGCGAGCACGGTCGCGCCGTGCATCGCAAAGAGCAGGGTCGAGCCGTAGAGGAACGCGATGGAGAGGGCGTGGAAGGGGTTGTAGAACAGGTTGCCGTAGCGAACCGAGAACGCGGCGGTCCAGTCGAGGTGCGGGAAGATGCCGAACGGCACCGCCTCGCCCCAGCTTCCCATCAGCAGCGGCCGGATGAACCCGAGCACGAGGTAGAGCCAGATCGCGGACGCAAAGGCCCACGCCACGTGGCTTCCCATCCCCAGGGCCTTGGCCCGCCGGAACGTCCGCAGCCACCACAACAGGATGGACAGCGTGAGGAAGAATCCGGCCATCAGCCACCACCCGCCCTGGTTGAGGGGAGGCAGCGACAGCCCCATCGAGGGGGGCGGCGGCTCGAGGGCCAGCCACGGGAGCTGGCGGACGAACTGCACCGGGTCCCAGTCGACCGAGGCCAACATGTTGAGCCCGATGATCTCGAACGCGATGACGAAACTGATGACCGACATCAGCCCGAGGGTGCCCAAGTAGATCGGCCCGAGCTGCGAGTTGCCGAACCAGCCGACGAGGCGTGACAAGCTCGAGCCTCGGCTCCGCTCCTCCTCGTTCGGAATGGGCATCGAGGGGTTGGGCGGAGCCGCGACCTGGATGCGAGTGAAGATGTTCGCGTGTTGCATTGCGTACTCCCGTCAGGACCAAATCGGCAGGTTGAGCCACCAGCCCCACCACTCGGGCCAGCCTCGGGTCCAGTAGGGTCCGCTGATGATGATACAGATGGCGCTCCAGATACCCGCGCTCAGGGCGAGCAGGAGGCCGAGGCGGTGGATCCCCAGGGCACCGATCGAGTAGCCGATGTGGTCCCGGAAGAACGTGTCTTCGAACTCTGCGCCCTTGACCGCTTCGCCCTTCGGCGGGTTGGTGGCCGACAGGATCAGGCCCCCGTGCAGAGACAGGGCTAGCGTCGTGGTGAAGAAGAAGGTCACCGCGAGCATGTGCGCTGGGTTGTAGTGAAAGTGCAGGTACTGGTACCCGACATTCGAAACCCAGTCGAGGTGGCTGAAGATGCCGTACGGGAAGGCGTGCCCCCAGGCGCCGAGCATCACCGGCCGAACGACGACCAAGGTGAAGTACGCCAACACGGCCACGCCGTAGGCTACGGGGATGTGGTACCCCATCCCCAGCTTGCGGCTGATCTCCACCTGACGTAGCGCCCAGGAGAAGAACGAGCCCAGCGCACAGATCGTGATGAGCTGCCACAGGCCCCCCTCGGCGAGGGGAGCGAACGCGAGCCCATACTCGATCGCGGGGGGGGCGATGTTGATCAGCCAGGGATTCCACGTCGTCCCCTGGGATGCTCCCCAGAGGATCATGGCGATCCCCACGAACGAGAAGAAGATGGTGGTTACACCAAAGAAACCGACATAGAACGGGCCGAACCAGAAGTCGAAGAGATCGCCCCCCACGAGGGTGCCTCCTCGAACTCGGTATCGTCTCTCGAAGCTCAGCAGAGCCATTGGACCTCCTGCGGGGTTGGGCGAGGGTGGAATGCATCTACCGAGAGCAGCGCGACGCCCCAGCGACGCTGCTCATAGAAGTCGATGTCGTGTGAACATCTCATGGGGTCTCGTCTCGTCGTTGCGACGCGGCGACGCGCTCGAGGATGAGCCGGGACACGCGTCGGGGCTGCTCTTCGTGCAGCAGGTGGCCCGCCCGCGCGACGACGGCCACCGTCGCGCGCGGGAGTCGGGCGCTCGCCGCTCGAGCGTGGGTCATCGGGACCGCACGATCGTGCTCGCCGCAGAGGAGCAAGAAGGGCACATCGATCCTCGGCAGCGCCTCGTAGAGCGCGCGGAGATCCCAGTGGGCCATCATCGACAGCGCCCCCCCCACGTGCTCGGGGCGCGCCACGAGCCGTCGATAGGACTCGAGCCCATGCGAGCTCAGCGCGGACCCGGTGCTACGCATGATCCGATCCACGCGACGGGTCCGGGCGGCGTAGGAGGCGATGAGCTCCGGGCCGACGGAGCGGGACAGCAGGCCCGCGGCCGGAGCGAGGAGCGCACGCGCCAGCCGGGGCAGCGGCACGAGGGCAGCCGCGAGGCCGACCACCATGTCGGGCTCGACCGCGCGATCGAGGACGAGCTGGGCGGCCAGGGCCCCGCCGGCCGAGTGTCCCACGACCACGGAGGGGCGCAGGTCCAGCCGCTCGACGAGCCGGCCGAGGGCCGTCGCCATGTTCTCGAGCGAAGGCTCGAACGCGGGCGGCACCCGGGTGAGCGCATGACCCGGGAGATCCGGAGCCACGACCGTGTAGTGCTCGGCGAGCTGCCGCATGAGCCCGGCGAAGGAGTGGGTGGAGGCGCCCGTACCGTGGAGGAGCAGGGCGACCGGACCTCGGCCCATGGTCTCCACGTGCCAGCGAACGGGCCCGATCTCGACCCGTCGATGCTGTGGGGTCGGCGGCTCGCTCGCCGCCTCTACGCCCGCGCCCTCGAGCCACCGCTCGCTGGGCACGCCCTCGGTCGCGCCTCTGCGCCCCTCGAGCCGACGGAAGACCTCGCGGGCGAGCGTCATGGTGACCTCCGGGCCAGCGACTGGACCTCACGGGAGATGCCGGCCGAGTCGAGGTAGGGCAGCGGGAGATAGCGGGCGTTCATCGCCTCGGCGAGCTGGCGGGCGCGCGGCCGCGGGCGCGCGGCCGTGTCGAGCAGCAGCGTCGGGACCGCGCTCCCCCGCAGCCGACGGCTGCTCTCGAGGGCGTCCTCTTGGGCCCGAGGGGTGCCCGACTCGCCGTCTCGGGCCACGTTCCCGCGGCCATCCGTCATCACCACCACCAGCGGGGCGCGCCCCTTGCTCCGGGACTCGTTCGCCAAGACCAGCGCCGCGTCGATCCCCGCCGCCAGCGGCGTGGGGCCGCCCCCCGGCAGCGCGGCGAGCCGGCGGCGCACTCGGGTCAGGGATCGCGTGGGCGGCAGGACCAGCGTCGCCTTCGTGCCGCGGAACGCGATGAGCGCGACGTGGTCACGCCGCACGTAGCAATCGGCCAGCACGCGCTCCACCGCGCCCTTGGCCTCCGCGAGGCGCTGCCGAGCGGCCGAGCCCGACGCATCGACCACGAAGATCACGCAGGTCTCCGTACGATCTTGGAACTGCCGGATCCGGAAGTCTTCCTTGCGAACATCGAGGCGCCGACGCTCGTCACGGCTTCGGCCCCCGCCCCGTAGCCGCTGCCACGGCGCCGCCGCACGCAGGGTCTCGAGCACGTGGAGTCTCGTGCCGTGGCGGGGAGCCGCCGCCCGGGTGCCCACGGGTCGACCGCTGGTCCTCGACGCCTGGGAGACCCCGGCCTGGCCCGATCGCCGGGACCCGCGACGGGAGCTCGTACCGACCCGCAGCGAGTCCAGCAGACCCCCGGGGATGCCGCTCCGTGCCGCCGCGAGCACGACCTCCTCCGTCGAGGCCTCGACCGCGTGGTCCTCGAGCGCGCCGTCGTCGAGCCGAGAGGGCTCGGGCGCGGACTCGGGCTCGGGCGCGGACTCGGGCTCGGGCGCGGACTCGGGCGAAGGCTCGTCTTCCGCGGCCTCCATCGGCTCGGATCGCTCCTCCTCGTCCGCGCTCGGCGATGGGAGGCAGGTGGCGCGAGGACCGATGACCAAGCGCGCGGCCACCTCGAGATCCGAAGCTTCGACCCGCGCGCGCCCTTCGAGGGCTGCGTGGGCCCTCGCGGCCGCCGCGGCGAGCACGACCGCGCGCAGCGACACTACGCCGAGCGCAGGTGCGGCGCGGCACAGCGCATCGATGGACTCGGAATCGATCGTCACCCCACCCAGCCGCGCCCGCGCGCGCTCGAGCGCACCGCCCTCCCCCTCGCCAGACAGCTCCGGCACACGTCGGGGGTCGAGTCGATCGAGGTCGATCCAGAACGCGAGGCGATCGCCGAGCGACGGGGACACCCCCTCGTCGTCGATCCCCTCGTCGAGGGCGACCAGCCCCAGCCGACAGGCGATCCGTGCGCTCAGCGACTCGCGCTCGGGTCAG
>JGI12210J13797_10001991_pt1 | contig 14275 bp, 13 predicted proteins | sample ElkSlonscriptome_3_FD_13797 | JGI IMG/M metagenome (IMG submission 13797)
GAGCGGGCAGACCGCGGATGGGCATTCGGCTAGGCGACCGGTTCGTCGGGCAGCATCAGGCGCGCCACCGGCTCGCCGCCGATGATGTGGCGCTGGATGATTTCCTCGAGGTCGTCCTCGTCGATATAGGTATACCAGACGGCATCCGGATACACGGCCAGCACCGGGCCGAGCTCGCAACGGTCGAGGCAGCCGGCGGTATTGGCGCGCACCCCACCCGGTCCGGTCAGCCCCAGTTCCTTCAACCGGGCCTTGGCCCAGCCGCGCAGTTCAGGCGAGCCGCACTGCGCGCACGACGGGCGGTCGGCGTCGTCGGCGCGCTGGTTGGTGCAGAAGAACAGGTGCTTGCGGTAATACACGTCAGGTCCGGCGGCAGTTCATTTACGGGTTCGTTTACTGGTTCATCTACTGCGGGAAACTGTAAACCAGATTGACGGTGGTCAGGTAGTCGGTCTTCTCGCGGCCCGGCTCCACTTCAGTGTTGTGACGCATCAGGAAGCCTGTCTTGAGCGCGAAGGCATCGTTGATGGCCACGGTCAGTGCGGTTTCGTTCTCGATAAATGTGTTCGAGCTGCCGCTTTCGACCAGCGACCGATTCGTCAGCTCGGCGTTCTCCGAGATTCCAAGCCGGTAATCGGCGCCGCCGCGTGCAATCAGGTCGGTTTCGGTCTCGCCGGTGTCGCGAATCTCGGCGTAGCGCACGCCGGGCCCGATTTCAATCGAGAACGACTGGCGCTCGGTATCGATCAGCTTGCGGCCGTAGCCGATCGCCAATGAGGTCTGGAATTCGAACGACGAGAATTCATCCTGGTCATAGCGACCCACGCCGATGATGTAGCTGGCATCTGAAAGCGCATAGTTGGTCTTGTTGTCGAACACAAAGCGATCCGCCTCGAGATCGCCGTCGGATTCCGAGCGCAGGTACGAAAGGCGAGAGGCATTGGTCCAGCGCTCTTTGGTGTATTCGAGGTTGAGCTCGGTATTGAGCGTTTCCGTGTCTGTATTGCCGCGTGCGAACACCAGGCCCAGTTCGCCCGAGCCGGTCCATTCGGCCAATGCATTGCCGGCTGCCAAAATGCAGCACAAGGATGCCGGTAGCAAGACACCGGCGAATCGTAAACCTTTCATTCCTCTAAACTCCATCGATTTGCTGGTTGGCAGAAACAACTTTTCGAGCCCGCAAACCGCAGTGGGGGATGTCACGACCTGCCAGGCCGCGTTTTGATTCACAAGCTTATTTCGGGGAATGTTACCATTCCTGAGTGGCGATGGCGTTCAGCCGCCAGTTGCATTGGTTACCGTCTGGATTGCGTTTGAATGCCCGTATTGCTTTCGGGGTGTATCACGCGCGGGCATCCGCGCAAGGCACGCCGCATGAACCGGCCAACATCGAAGATCGCTGAACATGCCTAATACTGCTGAATTCGCGGCGGACGCTGCAACATCAGCCCAAGCCCCGGCCCACGCCGGCGAAGGCCAGTCCAAGCGCAGCCGCATCATTGATGGTCTAGTTCGAGTCCGCGCGGCTACCGAAGCGCTGATCGAACCGCTTGGCGCCGAAGACCAGAACCTGCAATCCATGCCCGAGGCCAGCCCCGCGAAGTGGCACCGGGCCCACACCACCTGGTTTTTCGAAACTTTCATCTTGCGCGCCGAACAGCCCGGATACCGGCCCTTTCATCCGGCTTTCGAAGAACTGTTCAACTCTTATTACAACGCGGTTGGGCGCCAGCACGCCAGATCAATGCGCGCACTTCTTTCGCGTCCCGACGTGGCTGAAATCGGCCGGTACCGAGCGCACGTGGACAACGCGATGATGGCACTCATCACCGGATGCGATCAAGCTTGTCTGGCGCGCGTGGCCCCACTGGTCGAGCTCGGCATCAATCATGAGCAGCAGCATCAGGAACTGCTGTTGACCGACCTCAAGCACGCATTCTCTTTCAATCCGCTGGCACCCGCGTTGGGCAGCGGCCGAGAACCGTCGGGCCTTGCGCCACGAGCCGCGAAGTACATCGAATACGGTGCCGGCAAAGTCGAGATCGGTGCTGACGGAAACGAATTCTGCTTCGACAACGAGACACCACGCCACCATGTGTGGCTGCCCAACGCGTTTGCGCTGGCGGACCGTCCGGTGAGCTGCGGTGACTTTCTCGATTTCATCGCAGACGGCGGCTATCGTGATCCTTTGCTGTGGCTGTCCGACGGTTGGGCCTGGGTGCAGGAGAACAGCATCGAGTCGCCGATGTACTGGCGCCTTCTCGACGGCGAATGGCAGGTTTTAACGCTGGCCGGTCTGCGCCGGATCGATCCGGCCGAAACCATGTGTCACCTGAACTTCTACGAGGCCCACGCCTTCGCCGAGTGGTCGAACGCGCGGCTGCCGACCGAGGCCGAGTGGGAATCGGTCGCCGCCAGACAGCCGTGTCGCGGCAATTTTGCCGGCAGCGGTCGGTTTCACCCGACGGCGTCGAAGGATTCCAACGGCAAGCAACCGGCGGCCATGTACGGCGACGTGTGGGAGTGGACGGCTTCAGCCTACGGGCCCTACCCCGGCTTCAAGCCCGCCGCCGGCGCAATCGGCGAATACAACGGCAAGTTCATGGCCAACCAGATGGTATTGCGCGGCGGAAGCTGCGCCACCCCGGACGGCCATGCGCGCGCCAGCTACCGAAACTTTTTCTACCCGGCCGATCGCTGGCAGTTCAGCGGCGCACGCCTGGCAAAGGACATTGAATGAATCAGCAGGAAAAACTGCATTTCGCAGATGACGTCATCGCGGGCCTGTCGGCGTCGCATCGCTCGATCCCGTGCAAGTACCTTTACGACGAGCGCGGTTCGGAATTGTTCGAAGGGATCTGCGACACCGCAGATTACTACGTCACGCGCGCAGATCTGGCGCTGCACGAGACACACCTCGACGAGATTGCCGAGGCCATCGGGCCCGACGCCCACATCATCGAATTCGGATCGGGCGCCGGCATCAAGATCCGCATCATTCTGGAGGCCACCCATCCGCGTGCTTACACGCCTATCGAAATTTCAGGCGAAGCACTGGCGCAATCCGTGACGGCGTTATCGGAGCAATTTCCCGATCTGGACATTCGACCGCTGCAGGCCGACTACACCAAGCCGGTACCTGACGAGGCGCTGAAACTGGAGCCGCCGGCACGCCATCGCGTGGTCTACTTTCCGGGCTCCACCATCAGCAATTTCACGCACACCGAGGCGCACGATTTCCTGACCCGAATGGCGCACATCGCGGGCTCGGGCGGCGGCGTACTGATCGGCGTGGACCTGGTCAAGCCGACCCAACGGCTGGAGCGCGCCTACGACGACAGCGACGGCGTAACCGCAGCCTTCAACACCAATCTGCTGCGCCGACTCGAGACCGACCTGGGCGCGAAGGTTGATCTCGACGCGTTTGAACACCGGGCCATCTGGAACGACGACAAGCAGCGAATCGAAATGCACCTGGTCGCCACCCGCGCCACTGCCATAGAACTCGACGGAAAGCGCTTTGAGTTCGGTGCCGGCGACAGCATCCATACTGAGAACAGCCACAAGTATTCCGTTGAAGGATTCAAGGCACTGGTGCGCGGCACCGGGCTGCACCCGGTCACGACCTGGACCGACCCGGAAGGGCTGTTCAGCATGCATTATCTGGAGACGGACTAATCTCGATACTGTTGAGTCAGAGGAATCTCCCTGTAGGAGCCTGCTTGCAGGCGAAAAAGAACAGCGCTCCGTAGCCTTTCGCCTGCAAGCAGGCCCCTGCAAGGACAGCAGCGTGGGCTCACGGCGCGGTTAGACTACGCAACCATGAAAACGATCGACAGAATAATCACCCAGATTGATCAGGCGCTGCGCGTTTCACTGGCGCCGGCGCCTGCGGCCGATCGCGCGTCGCCCGGAGGCAAGCTGCCTGAGGCCAGCCTGGAGCGCGACGAGCGGCAGCATGCCGCCGGTCTCATGCGGATCAACCATGCCGGCGAAGTGTGTGCCCAGGCGCTGTATGCCGGCCAGGCGGCCACCGCCCGGCTGCCCAGGGTCAGGGCCGAGATGGAAGAAGCCGCGCGCGAGGAAATAGACCACCTTCGATGGTGCGCCGAGCGTCTCGACGCACTAGGCAGTCACCCAAGCCGCCTCAACCCGATCTGGTACGCCGGTTCCTTTGCGATCGGCGCCACCGCCGGTCTGGCCGGAGACAAATGGAGCCTGGGCTTTGTCGAGGCCACCGAGCGGCAGGTCGAGGCCCACCTTGACTCGCACCTGGAAAGCCTGCCTGAAACGGATCAGCGCTCTCGCGCCGTGGTTGCGCAGATGAAAGAAGATGAAGCCCGACACGCGGAGCTGGCCGCCCAGTCGGGTGCTGCGCGCCTGCCGAAGCCGATCCAGAGCGCAATGGCGGTCACCGCCGGATTGATGAAGTGGGTGGCCTATCGGGTTTGATCGTTTCGGCCGGCGGCGGCCGATCCGGTTGACTGACGTACGGCGGCCGCCAGGGGCTTCGAGCATCAGGTTTTTCCTGGCAGGCTCACTTTGCCCGGCGATCTAATCGTCTATCATTGACGCGCGAGGGAAATTACTACCGCAATCCGATTAAATAATCCATCGGGACCCGCGATCTGAGTTTTCGCTCCTCGGCGTTGTTTCGACTTCAAAAGCCGCCGCATCCTGCCTGGCGCCCGATCTACAGATTCCTGCCGTAAAACAGCTCCTGCATCTCCTTGCGAAGGCGCCGATCGATCTTGCGCCGCTGGGCCACCGGCAGGTCGTCGGCGTTGAGTCCGAACAGGTAATTGTCGAGGTCGAATTCCTTCAGGCACATCTTGGTGTGAAAAAGATTTTCCTGGTAAACGTTGACGTCGATCATCTGGTAGGCGTTCCGGGTGTCGCGGCTGAAGTAGTCCTGGATCGAGGTAATCTTGTGGTCGATGTAATGCTTGCGACCGCGGACATCGCGGGTAAACCCGCGAACCCGGTAGTCGACCGTCACGATATCGGATTCGAAACTGTGGATCAGGTAGTTGAGCGCCTTGAGCGGCGAAATCACGCCGCAAGTCGCCACATCGATGTCGGCCCTGAAGGTGCAGATACCATCGTGCGGATGGCTCTCCGGGTAGGTGTGAACGGTGATATGGCTCTTGTCCAGGTGCGCCAGAACAGTCTCGGGCAACGGGCCGGGGGCGGCCGAGGAATAGGTAGACCCCGGTTCTACCGGCTCTTCGGCAATCAGCATGGTGACGCTGGCACCCTGCGGATCGTAGTCCTGGCGGGCAATATTGAGAATATTGGCGCCGATGATGTTCGAGACATCGGTCAGGATCTGAGTCAGCCGCTCGGCGTTGTACGCTTCGTCGATATAGGCAATATATTTTTCACGCTGCTCGCTGGTGGTCGCATAGCACAGGTCGTAGATATTGAAGCTCAGCGCCTTGGTCAGGTTGTTGAACCCGTGAAGTTGTATGCGACGTCTGGGCATCCGATGCTTCCGTTCAAGTGCTGGATCAAAGCCCGCTATTATCGCTCAAGCGGCCCGGAAATATCAAAATTGCGGAGTTGGCGACTTGATGCGGCGATGCTGATTTGACTAGTCCTGCCTCAGAAGTGAGAATGACACTTCGTGCGCTGTGGGGATTATTATGGTATTTATTAAAAAATTGCTCGTTATCAAGCAGGATCAAGCGAATGCGTGATTTTCAGTTCTATCCAGTCGACCGGGTTGCCATGGACCATTTCCTGCAGGTTTGCACGCGCCAGCACTTTCCTGCGCGCGCGACTGTGATGCGTCCCGGCGACTCGGGCCAGAGCCTGATGTACGTTATCGAAGGTTCCGTTACGGTCTCGACCGAGGGCGACGACGGCCGGGAACTCATCCTCAGCTATCTGAATCCGGGTGACTTCGTAGGCGAAATGGGCCTTTTCATGCGGCCGGCCAATCGCGAAGTGCTGGTGCGCACGAAGACAAAATGCGAACTTGCCGAGATTTCCTATTCCGCGCTGCGCGAGGCGCTGGAATCCGAACTCAAAGACCATGCGCTGGAAATCATGACCGCGATAGGCGCCAAGCTGGCCCAGCGTCTGCTGCAGACCCGGCGCAAGGTCGAGCACCTGGCATTCCTCGACACCCAGGGGCGCGTGGCCCGCACATTGATCGACCTGTGCGGCGAGCCCGACGCAGTTTCCCACCCGGAAGGCACCCAGATCCGGATCACCCGTCAGGAGATTTCCCGCATTGTCGGCTGTTCTCGCGAAATGGCCGGCCGCGTCATGAAGACGCTCGAGGAAGAAGGCATGATCCGCGCCTCAGGCAAGACCATCGTGGTACTCGGCACCTATAAGGGCTCGGCGCCGGCCTGAAGCACTACTATTCGATCAAATTCGCAGTAGCGATCAGCCCGTATTCTGCAAGGCCTGTGCAATCCCGTGCACAGTCGCGATCAGGACCTGTTCCAGTTCCTCGTCCTGGCGATCGCCGGCGCGCCAGCGCGCGAGCGCGTCGACCTGGACGAAACTCATCGGATCGACGTAGGGATTGCGCAACAGAATCGAGCGCTTGAGCGTCTCGTCGCGTTCCAGCAGGTCCGATTGCCGTTTCAGCTTGCAGATCCAGGTGCGGGTCCTCTCGAATTCGGCGTCTATGATGGGGAAGAAACGCTCCCCCGCTTTGCCCGCAAGGCCCGCGTAGCGGCTCGCAATTTCAAGGTCCGCCTTGCTCATCGCCATTTCGGCGTCATCCAGAACGGTACGTACAAAAGGCCAGTTGTCGGTCATTTCCACCAGCACTTCTTTTCCGATTTCATCGGCAAGCATTTCCAGACCGCTGCCCAGGCCGAACCATCCGGGCAGCGCGTGACGGCTCTGCGCCCAGGAAAAAACCCAGGGAATGGCGCGCAGGCCTTCGATACCGGCATCGGGCTTGCGCGAAGACGGGCGCGATCCCATTCTCATGCGCTCGATGACGTCAATAGGCGTGGCCCGGCGGAAGTAGTTGATGAATTCTGAATCGCCGTAGACCATCTCGCGATAGGACTCGCGGCTCAGCGCTGCGAGTCGGTGCATGTGCCCCTTCCACGACGGCGCCACTCGGACTTCACCCGACGCACCAAACCGTCCGGTGCTGGCCCGAATGACCGCGCCTGCGGTCTGCTCCATGTTTCTCAGGGCGATGGCGCGCAACGCGTATTTTCGATGAATCACCTCGCCCTGCTCGGTCAGCCGCAGACGGCCCGCAACGCTGCCGGCCGGCGCAGCAAGAATGGCGCTGTGGGTCTTGCCGCCACCGCGGCCGATGCTGCCGCCGCGCCCGTGGAACAGCGCAAGCTTTATTCCAGCCGCCTCGAACAGCGCCACCAGCTTTTCCTGGGCATCGTGCAGCGCCCAGCGCGAAGCCACCAGACCGCCGTCCTTGTTGCTGTCGGAATAGCCCAGCATGATCATCTGGCGGTGCCGCCGCTTTTCCAGGAGTTGCTTCCACAGATCCAGACCAAGAAGGCCGCGCATCACGTTTTCGGCCGCATCAAGGTCGTCGACGGTCTCGAAAAGCGGCACGAAGTCGAAACCGCCGTCGACGATGCCTGCGGCCCTGGCGACGAACCAGGCGGCCAGTACATCGTCGGCGTTGCGGCTCATGCTCACGATCAACGTCTGCACCGACATCGTCCCGAAGCGTTCGCGCGCCTCGCGCGCTGCTTGCAGCAATTGGCAGACCGGGTGATCACAATCGGCGGTTCCGAACGATTCTTCGGCCAACACCTCGCAAAGCCGCTTGGCCCTGTCGTCATGGTGGCGTTCGGTCCAACCGGCGTCGTCCAGGAGTTCACCCACTGCTTCGTGCAGATCGCCGGAATCCACGCGCAGGTCGAGCGCAGCGAGGTGAAATCCGAATATGCCCACCCGGCGACGCAGACGATCGAGCGGGAAAAGGCCGGCACGTTCGCCGCGGTGCACCAGCATGCTGTCGGCAATCAGGCCGAGATCGGCCAGAAACTCGTCTGCATCGCGATAGCCAAGTCGTTCATCTGCAAGCGTCTGCGAAAGTCGTCTATCGGCAAAATGAAGCAGCTTCCGATACGGCATGTCGGCATAACGTTTCGGCACCTGTTCGGCGACGTCGGGCATCTGCGCGGCGTAGTGTGCGAGCCGCTCGCGCAATTCGTCGAGCACATCGATGCGGCCCAGGGTATGACTCAGCAACCGGTTCAGGCGCCGAACCTCGCGCTGATAGTTGCCGATGACCTGGCGGCGCTGCTCGGCCAGCGTATCGAGCACGGTGTCGGGCCCGACGTTGGGGTTTCCGTCCATGTCGCCGCCCACCCAGGACCCGAAGCGCAGAATCGCCGGCAGCCTGGCCGGATTCGCTTCCACGCCCCAGACAGCCTGGATCGCTTCGGCCAGGTTTTCGTGCAGTACCGGCGTTACCCGGTAGAGCACGTTGGCCAGGTAATAGTGGGCATGCTCGGCCTCGTCGGCCACGGTCGGACGCACCGCCGACTGCTCGGCGGTCTGCCAGGCGATCGTCAATTCCATCCTGACGCGGTCGATCAGGCGGTTCAGCGTACGCGACGACTGCGTGGTGTCGAATCGCTTGACCAGGTACTCGGCCATACGCTGCTCCTTTTCGAGGATGGAGCGACGGGTGGCTTCGGTCGGATGGGCGGTCAACACCGGCTCGATCAACAGCTCTTGCAGCATCGGCTCGAACGCTTCGAAACCGATGCCTTCATCGCGCAGGCTCGTGAGCACGGCCTCAAGGCTTTCGGGCTGCGGGTCGCTGCCGGCCGCCCAGGCCCGCTGGCGCCGGATCCGGTGGACCTGCTCGGCCAGGTTGACCACCCGAAACCACGCCGTGAATGCGCGCACGAAATCCAGGGCCTGCGTCGCGTCGTCGAACCTACAGTGGGTTTCCAGATCGTCGCTTCCGGCCTCGCCGTTGCGGCGATCGATCGCTGCCGCCCGCGTCGATTCGATCTGCATGAAAAGCCGATCACCGCACTGCTCTCGCAACATATCGCCCACCATGCTGCCCAGAATTCCCACATCGTCGCGCAACGGCTCGTGCTCGGCGGGGAAATCGATCTCTTCGCGCTTCATCGGGGTTCCAGGGAAGTCAAGGGAAGGCACATGGTAGCCGGTCGCGCTGAGGCAGTTGGTTAACGGTTTCCGGTTTGAGGGTTCCGGGAACTCCAATCTGCCCTGATCGCCTATTCAACCCCCACTGTCCTGTCAGCCGACCGACACAACGGCCTGACGACCAAACGACGCCCCGACAAGCATCCCGGTTACCATCACGTTCTGTTTCTCGCGGACAAAAAAATGAACGCCGATTTCGATCCATCCGGCGTCCAGCCGTATGAATCCAGCCCTTATGCCACACTGGTGCTGAATCTGGGCCGGGCGCTTCTACGGGTCGGTTCGCCTGCCCACCGGCTGGAATCGGCGATGCAGATCATGGCCGAGCGCCTTGGGCTGACCGCTGAATTCTTCTGTACGCCAACCGCGCTTATCGCGTCGCTCGGGGACGGCACGCGGCAACAGACCTACCTGGCGCGAGTCGAGCCCGGCGGGCCGGATCTCGGCAAGCTGGCCGAACTCACCGAAATCATGGAATCGCTGGCCAGCGGCGAGTTGGACCCGGTTGCGGCCGATGCACGGGTGCGCGAGATCGACAGCCGTCCGGCTTATCACCGTGGAATCACCCTGTTATTGGCCTACGTGCTGGTTTCAGCAGGCGCCTGCACGCTGATAGGCGGCGGCTGGCGCGAAGCGATTCTGGCCGGCTTCCTCGGCGGCATCACCGGCTCCAGCGTTTTGTTGCTGTGGCAACGCGCCGAGCTTTCACGACTGCTCAACCCGCTTAGCGCCGGGCTGGTGACTTTCATCGGTACGCTTTGGTGCGGTTTCGACCCCCAGACCTCACTGATGCCGGCAGTGATCGCCGGCATGATCACGCTGATACCTGGTATGGATCTGACCGCGGCAACGCGCGAACTGGCCACCGGGCACCAGGTTTCCGGCGCGGCCCGCCTGGCCTCCACCATCACGGTCTTCGCGCTTCTTACCCTCGGCCTGGCACTTGGTAGCTGGATGGGTCAACACGTCATGGGTCCAGTGCCGCAGATGCCGCCGTCGGCCCTGCCGGACTGGCTGGTACCGGCCGGTCTGGCGACAGCGGCGCTGGGATTTGTCGTGTTGTTTCAGGCGGTCTGGAGCGACTGGATCTGGGTGATGCTGGCCTGCCTGCTGGCCTGGACCGCCAGCAACTTCGGCGGCCTTCTGGGGTCTCCCGTGCTTGCAGCATTCATCGGCGCTCTGATGGTAGGCATCGCCGGCAACGTCTACGCCCGCTGGTCGAAACGACCCGGCTCCATCATCCACCTGCCCGGGCTGATACTACTGGTGCCCGGCTCGATTGGCATGCGCAGCCTCTCTGCGCTGACCAGCCATGATGTGTTGTCGGGCATCGAAACCGGCTTTCTGGCGATCATGATTGCGGTGGCCTTGACGACCGGCCTGATTCTGGCCAGTGCGCTGGTACCGCCCCGGATCACCCTGTGACCAAGCCGGAGATCCAAATCGCGAATGTATTCATGACCCTGAACAAATCTGCGCAATCTGCGAGCCCTCAAAGAATGCGCTGCAATGCAGGAAAGAAAACTGGGTAAACTCGGTCTATGAGCGAAATCGATATCCGCAAGACCCATTCCTTCGATCTGGACGGCGCCCAGCAGGTTGCCGATGATCTGGCGCGTGACCTTTCCGACAAATTCGATGTCGACTACGGCTGGGACGGAGACGTCATCCGGTTCCAACGCACCGGTTGTCATGGCGAAATCGAGGTCGACGGCGAATGCGTGCACGTGCACGCGAAACTGGGATTTTTCCTGAGCTACCTCAAACCGGCCGTTGAGCGCGAAATCAACCGCTACCTGGACGAGCACTTCGTGCACGGCAAGCGCTGAGTCCCAATACGGCCAAGTCCGTCGTCTCAACAACGTGTCTTTGAACGGACCTACTATTAGCCCGGATTACCAACATGTTTGCCGGTTCAATGCACGGCCGGATGGACCGGGACCGCGAAGAGAAGCCATTTGCAGACATGCGCCGCAAATGGCGTGCATCAAATTCGCTGGGTATTTTGATGCCATGTTGATCATGCAATCAGAAGCATTGCATCAGAAACCCTTCCTCGTGAAAGACCTGATCTTCCGCCGTTCGCGCTTGTCGGGTCGGCCGTGCGGAGAGGCCTGAGAAACAAGCCGCTTCTGCTCGGCTGCCCGCTGGCGCTTCTCGACGCTGGCCGGCGTCTCCAGATAAAGCTCCTGGGCAACGCAGGCCGGGCCGCGCTTGTCGGCCAGCCCTTCCACGGCGATCTCGAACTCGATCTGCCCACGCACGATACGTAACCGGTCGCCCACGCTCACTACTCGCGCCGGTTTGCAGGCATGACCGTTGAGCGAAACGTGCCCGCCTCGAACTGCCGCCTGGGCCAGCGATCGCGTCTTGAAAAAACGCGCCGCCCAGAGCCACTTGTCGATTCGAACTGACTCCATTCTTCAATCTTCCCACACGGCAGTCACACGCGTGCCTTGAGACGCCTGTCGCCGCATCGAAGCGGCGACCATCCCACAAGCCGGTCGGATTGGAACAACCAGATCGCGCGCGCCCAAGCCACGTCGGTGCGTCCGGCATTGTTCGTGTCCGTGGGCATTCAATCAGAGGTTCCTCAGTCGCGCCGTTCGGCAACCTCTTCCAGGTGTTCCAGCCTCCGATTGACCTTCCGAAGTTCGGCCAGCAGCTCGCGGCGTTCCTCGGAGGCCTCATCCTCATGAATCGCATTCGTGGCGCTGACGATAATCGCAATGAACAGGTTGAGCACCATGAAGCTCGAGACCAGGATGAACGGCACGAAGAACATCCACGAAAGCGGAAATTCCTCCAGCATCGGCCGGGCGATGCCCGACGACCACGACTCCAGCGTCATGATCTGGAACAGTGAAAAGAAGCTGCGACCGAGATGACCCCAATATTCCGGAAACACCTCGCCGAATATCATCGTGCCCATCACAGCGAAAACATAGAACACCAGCATCAGAAGCGCGGCCGTCCAGCCCATGCCGGGCAAAGCCCGCATCAGCGATTCGATGATGTGGCGCAGGCGCTCGACCTGGGACAAAAGGCGCAGCACGCGCAGAATGCGCAGCGACCTGAGCACCTCCAGCGGTCCGGTGGCCGGTACAAGCGCGATGCCTACGACCAGAAAGTCGAACACGTTCCAGCCCGATCTGAAGAACCTGAAGCCGAACGCATAGAGTTTGATCAGGATTTCCACGACGAAGATCGCCAGCACCACCTTGTTGATCAGAATCAGCACGCCGCCGATTCTGTCCATGATTGCCGGCGAGGTTTCCAGGCCGAGAATCACTGCATTGACAAGAATCAACACAATGATGAAGTTGCGCGGACCTGCACTTTCGATCCAGCGTCCGAGGCGCGCGCGAGAACCGGCGCTTTGCGGGTCAGTCATGAGTCAGGTCGTCCTGGTGGAGTTGATGTTCAATCCAGCTCGCCGTCGGCATCGTCGCCGGTGCGCGCATCACGATGCCGGTCGGTCCAGCCCGCGCCGCGCTGCATCAGCCCGACGAAGGTTTTCGAATCGCCATCGAGCACCGAAGACGCCAGCGAGGCGAACGCGCGGCGAAGCGATTCGAGCACTTCGCCTTCGTAAGGGTTGAGCCGCTGAATTTCAAAGTATAGCTCGGGGTTTTCGGCCGTAACATCGGTGGCGATGTCGAGCTGGCGCTGAAACGTGGTCGAGGAAACGGCCGCTAGTCGTCGGGCATCCATGTCGGAATCGGCCAGTGCTGCGGCAAATGCGACGTTCAACGCGTGCGAAAGCCCCAGCACCCAGGCCATCAGCCGATCGTGCTCATCCAGCGAAACTTCCACAAGCGATGCCATGGTCTCGTCGAAAAGCGCCCGCGCGCGATCAACCGCTTCGGCGTCGCCGCAGTTGGCCAGCAGCACGTGATGGCCGGCCAGCAATCGAGTGTCGGGTCCGAACATCGGGTGCACCGAGCAGACCTTCAGCCCGGAGTCGGCGGCGCGTCGCAGCGAGGCGACCAGTGGCGCCTTGATGGATGCAACGTCGAAGACCAGCCCGGGTGGGCCTATTCCGGCAAGCGCCTCGATAATGCGGCGGCTGGCATCGATCGGTGCGGCCACCACGATCAGATCCGCATCCAGCGGGGCCATGCGCCAGTCGCTGAATTCCCGTTCGCCGTCGCCCGCCACCGCCGCATCTGCAATCGACACGTCGAAACCCTGGCTGTGGAAAAAGCGGACCAGCCAGCGTCCCATCCGTCCGGCTCCGCCGATAACCAGCGCGCGGCGGCCCTCCCCGCGCGCCGATAGCGCCACGCGCTCGGTCTCCTGTCGGGTGAGCGAAGCTTCGATAAGCGTGGTCAGCAAACGCTCGGCCACGTCCGGGTCCAGATGCAAACCAGCGGCATGCGCGCGCACACCATCCAGCACCTGGCGCTCGCGGCGGTAATCACGCAGCTGGCGACCCGCCGACTTCTTGATCCGGCCGATCTCGGAGACGATCCGCTGACGCTCGGCCGCGCGCTCGATCAACGCCTGATCGATACGATCCAACTCATCGCGCAGCGCTTGGAGCGATTTGCCGTTTTGTTCAGTCATCTGGCTTCCAGTCAAAGGCTACAAAAAGGCTTTTTTACCGCGGATAATTGCGCATAACCGGGGATAAACTTCGAAAGAAAAAACCCGTCCGAGCCCGAGCGGATTTGCCCGACGGAGTCGCCGCACGGGTATGCCGGAAAGGAGAAAATCCTGTGACGACGTAGCAAGCGGCTGTCTGTCGGTGGCCGCCGTAGCGCAGAATCCTCAGTGTACGAGGTTGTACAGGAGCAATCCGAGCAACGCCGGACGCCGTCAGACGACCGCGCAGTTGTTCTCGCTGGATTTTTCAAGCACGGCCCATGAATTCGGCGGTCTCCGTATTGACTTTTATCCGCTCCCCGGGCGTCACATAGTCCGGCACCATTACCTCAAGCCCGGTTTCGGTGGTCGCCGGCTTGGCCGAACGGCTGGCGGTCGCGCCTTTCATCACCGGCGCGGTATCGGTCACCTGGAGCTCGACCGACTGCGGCAGCTGGATGGCGACCGGTGCGCCCTCGATCAGCAGTACATAGACGCCGGCAAGTCCGTCTGTGACGAAGCCTGTGGTCTCTCCCATCGCCTCGAGATTGAG
>JGI12210J13797_10036303_pt1 | contig 14272 bp, 10 predicted proteins | sample ElkSlonscriptome_3_FD_13797 | JGI IMG/M metagenome (IMG submission 13797)
GCTCGGGCGGCGTCGCACCACCCGGAGGGGCACGACGCCGTTCTCGCAAGGGGCGGGCTACCGGCGGCGACGCCGACGGCTCAGCGCACCCAGGCCGAACAGCGCCAGCACCGACCACGGCGTCCCGCTGCGACCGGAGCCGGCCGCCCCGGCGGTGCAGTTGCAGCCGCCGTCGGTCGGGATGACCCCGCCCGACCCGGTGTCGGTGTCGGTGTCGCCGCCCGACGATCCGGCCGTGAGGGAGTCCGACACGGTCGACGGGCCGCCCGTCGAGTCGGCCGGGCCCGCCGTCTCGTCCAGGCCGGTGTCGGCGGTGTCGCCGGTGCTGCCGGTGCTGCCGCCCATCTCCTCGGTGCAGTCGGCGGAGCAGGCGTCGCCGTCGTCGGTGTTGCCGTCGTCGCACGCTTCGCCCGCGGTGGTGTTGACCACCCCGTCCCCGCACGCGGCGACGGTGCAGTCGTCGTTGCAGTCCTCCGACTCGCCCGCGTCGTCGCACGCCTCGCCCGCGGCGGCGTTGATCTGCCCGTCGCCGCACGAGGCGGTGGTGCAGTCCACGTCGCAGGTCTCGGTCTCCCCGCCCGCGCCCGCGCCGTCGCCATCGCACTCCTCCCCGGCGGTGGCGTTGACCACCCCGTCGCCACACCCGACGCTGGTGCAGTCCGCGTCGCACAGGTCCGAGCGCCCGCCGTCGTCGCAGGTCTCGCCGGCGGTGGTGTTGATCAGGCCGTCGCCGCACTGGGCGGCGGTGCAGTCCGCGTTGCAGGCGGCCGATTCCCCGCCGTCGTCGCAGTCTTCGCCCGCAGCGGCGTTGGCCACCATGTCGCCGCACTCGGGCGCGGTGCAGTCGGCGTCGCAGGTGGCCGACTCGCCCGCGTCGTCGCAGGCCTCGCCCGCGGTCGGGTTGAACTGCCCGTCGCCGCACGCGGCCAGCGTGCAGTCGGGGTCGCACTCGCTCGACTCGCCCGCGTCGTCGCACTCCTCGCCCGCGCTGACGTTGGGCACCCCGTCGCCGCACGACGGCGCGGAGCAATCGAAGTCACAGGTGGGCGACTCGCCGGCGTCGTCGCAGGTCTCGCCCGGCTCGATCACCCCGTTGCCGCACTCGCAGGGGTTGAGCATGCCCGGCGTGTCGAGGGCGTCCATCGCCGCGGGGTCGAAGGTGCCCTCCTGCCACGGCCCGTAGGCGTTGGGGCAGCGGAACACGTGCGCGGGCGCGGCCATGCCGTTGTTCACCGTCTGGCACGAGGGCCCCGCCACGCACGTCGAGCCCGGCCCGTAGGCGAATTCGGTGCTGATGTCGTGCACCACGGCCACCACGTCGATCAATTCCAGCCAGGGGGTGAAGTCGAGGACCCCGTCGGTGTTGCCGTCGAGGTTGTCGCTGATGCCCGCGTTCAAGCCCCCCACCAGCATGTGGGTGACGGTGTCGGGGTCCTCGAAGTTGATCGTCGCGGTGAAGTCGGCCACGCCCAAGCTGAAGCCGCCCTCGCCCACCACGAACAGGCCCGAGGGCGGGATGACCTGGCCGGTGAGGTCGACCACCGACTCGATCGTGCCGGAGGGGATGTCGCCGAGCACGATGTACTGGATGTCGTCGAGCGGCGTGCCCGGCGGGCCGATCAGCTCGAAGTACTCGTCGACGTCGGCCCCCGGCTGCGCGATGCGGATCTCGTTGATCGTGACCGCCGGCGCGCCCTGGCACAGCACCATGCACTCGGTCTGGGCCAGCCCCGCGCAGATGCCGTCCCATTGGGTGGTGCAGCAGAAATCGTTGAGGTCGCAGACGATGTCCTGGCAGATGCCGTTCACGCAGCCCGCCGCGCTGGTCGGGCTGCCCGCGCAGCAGATGCTGTCGGGCTCCGGCCCCCGCGTGTACTGCACCGCGGTCACGCCGGGCACCACCGACATCGCGGTGTTGCAGGCGTAGTTCAGCCCGATGTCGGCGCTGGCGTCCTGCATGCCCAGGGTGCTGCTCGCCCCCTGCTCGCCGTCGGCGCTCACCATGGTGAGGATGGAGCCGTCGTCGTGGAACAGCACCGTTTCGAAGTCGACCGGGGTCCCGCCCGCGCCGAAGTGGATGCCGGTCCACTGAAAGATGCTGATGCCGGCCGTCTCCCCGGCAAACCCCGCCGCCGCCGCCTCCACCTCGTCGAAGTACTGGTAGTAGACGTCGGCGACATAGTCGTCGTGCATCGCGTACACCCGCGCGCCCCCGCCGGTGCTGGGGATGTCGGGGATGGGGCAGTCGTTGGACAGGTCGTCGGCCGAGGTCGGATCGTCGGTGAGGAAGCCGTTGGTGTCGACCAGCAGGTCCAGGTACGTCGTGTCGTACAGCTCGAAGGGAGCCCCCAGCGCGACCGAGGCGATCTCGTTGTCGCCGGACACGACCAGCATGCCGGTGGCCGTGATGTCGACGTAGTTGTAGACGACGCCTTCGGCCTGATCGGCGAACGTGTAGCCGTAGGCATCGGGGCCGCCGATCGCGGCCGAGGCACTGCCGTGGGCGAGGCTGGCAAGGAAGAGAGCGGAGACGGTGGTCGACGAAAGGATGGGTCTACGCATGGGGGAGCCGTAGCCTACCCCAGGGGCGTGACGGTTCGTGTCCAGCGAATCGACGATCGGACGCGCTCCTCCGAGCGCCCGAGCGCCCGAGGTCACGGGCGAAGCGTGCGCGATCGGTCGACCGATTCGCGAGGGCCCTAGTGCCGGCCGCGGTGGCAGGTGCACGTGTGGAGGGCGGCTGCCTCGGCGTCACCCCGGTAGGCCGCCCCGCCCTCGCGCTCCCAGTACAGCGGTGCGCGGACGCGCGTTCGGTTGCCCACCTCGTTCATGGTGCGCGCGTCGTACAGCCGCCCGTTGGCCATCGTGTAGCGCACCCGATCGCTCACCCGGATGTCGGCCAGGGGGTTGCCCTCGATGATCGCGATGTCGGCCAGCTTGCCGGCCTTCAGCGAGCCGAGGTCGCCGTCGAGGCCGAGGTAGCGGGCGCCGTGGAGCGTGGCCGCGCGCAGGGCCTCGTGCGGCGTCATCCCGCCTTGCACCAGCATCCAGATCTCCCAGTGGGCGGCCAGCCCCTCGCGCTGGCCGTGGGCGCCCATGTTGATCTCCACCCCCGCGTCGAGCAGCTGCTTGGCGGTGCGGGCGATCTCGATGTGGTTCCAGTCGCCCCGCGAGGCCAGCAGCCGCCGGCGCGAGGCGGGCTCGAGCACGTGCGGCGGCACGAAGCGGCGCAGCCGGTCGTGCTCGAACACGTTGGTGTGGGCGTACCAGTAGATCTCGCCCGACAGCCCCCCGTAGCCCACCACCAGGGTGGGGGTGTAGCCCACGTCGGTGGCGCCCCACAGCTGCTCCACGTCGTCGTAGGCCCGGGCCACCGGGATCGCGTGCTCCACCCCGGTGTGGCCGTCGACCACCATCGTCATGTTGTGCTGGAACAGCGAGCCGCCCTCGGGCACCACCATCATCTCCAGCTCGCGCGCGGCCTGGAGCACCTGCTGCCGCTGCTCGCGGCGCGGCTGGTTGTAGCTCTTCACGCTGATCGCCCCCACCGCCTTCATGCGCCGCAGGTGGCGGCGGGCGTCGTCGAGGCTGGCGATCTCGGCCGTGAAGGTGGTGTTGGCCCCATAGAGGATGGTGCCCGTGGAGAAGATCCGCGGCGCCACCACCCGCCCCGCCCGGGCCAGCTCCGCCGCGGCGAAGATCGTGGGGGTGTCGTTGCTGGGGTCGTGCACCGTGGTCACCCCCAGCGACAGCTCCGCCAGGTGCAGCCAGTTCTGCTGCGGGATGAAGCCGTCGGTGCCCTGCGGGCCGTGGGCGTGCACGTCGACCAGCCCGGGCACGAGGGTCAGGCCGGTGGCGTCCACCACCAGGGCGTCGGCCGGCACGCTCACCTCGGCGCGGGGGCCCACCGCGACGATCCGGTTGCCCTCCACCACCACCGTGCCCGCCTCGATCACCTCCAGGCCGTCGGGGCCCTCCATGGTGACGACCCGACCGCCCACCAGGGCGATCCGCCCCTCGGGCACGTCGGCCGGCACCTCCATCGCCAGCGACACCCCGGTGGCGGGGGGCTCGGGCAGCGTCTCGGGGGCGCCCTCCACGAACGCGAACACGTCCTTCAGCTCGCGGGTGTAAAGCTCCGGGCCCAGCGACCAGTGCAGCCGCTGCCCGTCGCCCGACCAGTGCACGTGGTCGCCCGCGTCCCGGGTGACGCGCGCCTGGGGCAGGTCGGTGCTGCTGGGCCCCACCGAGATCGCCTTGGCCGCGCGCACGAAGGGCCGCACGTACACGTGGAAGCGCTCGGTGAACGCCACCCAGCGCTCGTCGGGCGACAGCGCGAAGTCGCTGGCCCACTCGCTGGACAGGTGCTCGCGCCGCTCGTGGCCCCGCAGGTCCACGCTCTCGAGCATGCGCTTGGTCTTGGGGTTGCTGCGCCCGTGGCTCGGGCCGTCGCTGTGCGTGGTGACGAAGTAGACCCGGTCGGACGCGGCCCCGAACTGCGGGTGGCGCCCCTCGCCGCGGGTCAGCCGGGTCATCGCCCCGCCCCGGCTGGGCATGGCGTAGAGCCCCGGATCCCGGGACCATCGCTTCGAGCGGAGGTGGCCGCCTCCGCCTCGCCGCACCACCAGCGTGGCGCCGTCGGGGCTCCACGCCGGCTCGGCGTAGTGGCCCGGCTCGGGGCTCACCGTGCGCGCCCGCCCCCCGCGGGCCGGCACCACCCGCACGCGGCCCCGCTGCTCGTCGTGCCAGGTGGTGAACGCCAGCTGCTTGCCGTCGCGGGAGAACGCCGGGTAGTGCTCGAACCCGTCGTCGTCGTCACGGGTCAGCCGCGACGCCCGGCCCGTGGCCAGGTCGTGCCGCCACAGCTGCCCCAGCGCCTGGAACACCACCACGCCGCCGGTGGGCGACACCGTCACCCAGCGGTGCATCTTGGTCTGGAAGCGCTCGGGGTGCACCTCCACCGGGAAGCGGACCGCCTCCACCACCGTGCGCGTGTCCTTCACGTGGAACGGGATCGGCTGGGACGTGCGCGCGGCCACGTCCACGCGGTGCAGCATGCCGCCGGCCCACAGCACGATCTCGCGGCCGTCGGGCGTCCAGGCCATCGTGGGGTACACCCCGTGCACCGCCCAGGTCTCCTGCATGTCGCGGTCGAGCCCGGTGAACACCAGCGCGTCGGCCCCCGACTCGAGGTCGTGCACGAAGAGCGCCGTCTTCAGCCCGTGGCGCCCCACGTAGGCCATGCGCGTGCCGTCGGGCGAGGGGGTGGGGCGAGCTGCGCCGCCCGGCCCGCCCAGCAGCGTCTCGGTGCGCTGCTCCTCGAGGTCCACGCGCTCGATCGCGTAGATCCCCTGGTGCGGATCCTTGTTGTACTGGAAGAACGGCCCCGGGGTCACGTCCTGGCTGTGGTACAGCCAGCGGCCGTCGGGCGAGAACGCCGGCTCGCCCACGTCTTGCTGGTCGTTGGGCTTCTCGGTCAGCTGCACGCCCGCTCCGCCCGTCACGTGGTACAGCCACAGCTCCCCGCTGCCGAGGCTGCGCTCCGCCGTGAAGTGCTTGCGGGCCACCAGCGCGCGGCCGTCGGGCGACCAGGTGGGGCTGTTGAGCAGGCGGAAGTCCTCGGTGGTCACCGCCCGGGCCTCGCCGCCGGCCGCCGGCATCACCCAGATGTTGTCGCCGCCGCCCCGGTCGCTGGTGAAGGCGATCCACTCGCCGTCGGGGCTGAAGCGCGGTTGCATGTCCCACGCCATGCCCGAGGTCAGCGAGCGGGCCTCGCCGCCCTCGAAGGGCAGCGCGTAGAGATCGCCGAGCAGGTCGAACACGAGGGTCTTGCCGTCGGGGCTGAGGTCCAGGCTCATCCAGGTGCCCTCGGTGACGTCGAGCTGCACCGTGTGGGAGGGGCCGTGGGCCGTGCTCACGTCCCAGGGGGGCGCGGCGTCCTCCTTCTTCGCGTCGTCGCCCGTGGTCGCGGCCTCGGCCGGCGTGGGCCCCAGCTCGGTCCGCGGGCCCGCGTGGGCCGTGGCGTCGTCGCCTCCCGGCGGCCGAGGGGGGCCGTCACCCCGGGTCTTGCACGCGGTGAGCAGCGCGAGGGCGGCCAGCAGCGTCGGCCGGCGACGCCGCATCACGCGAGACGAGTCGATGCGCCCAGTCGTCATCGCGCGCAGGATGACATCTAGCCGCCCGCGGTGAAACTCGCGGCGTCGCGCTCGTCCCCCGCGCGCGCGAGCCGAGCCTCTCGGGCCGCCTCGCTTGCTTCGGTCGGCGTCCCGGGGACATGCTGGGGCGAGCGGCCTCGCCATGGAATCCCTTCACGCGATCGTCAACCTCCTCAACGACTACGTCTGGAACTTCGGGATTCCGGTGGGCGGCGAGACCATCCCCTTGGTGGTGCTGGCCCTGCTCGGCACCGGGGTGCTGCTCACGGTGCGGCTGGGCTTCGTGCAATTCCGGCGGCTGGGCCACGGCGCGGCGGTGGCCACCGGGCGCTACGACGACCCCGCCGACGCCGGCGACGTCACCCACTTCCAGGCCCTGTCCACCGCCCTGTCGGCCACCGTCGGCATTGGCAACATCGGCGGGGTGGCCATCGCCATCCACTACGGCGGCCCGGGGGCGCTGTTCTGGATGTGGATCACCGCGCTGCTGGGCATGGCCACCAAGTTCGCCGAGGTCACCCTCGCCCAGCGCTACCGCGCGGTCGACCGCGACGATCCGAACACCACCGTGGCCGGCGGGCCCATGTACTACATCGAGCGCGGGCTCGGCCCCGCGTGGCGGCCCCTGGCGCTGTTGTTCGCCGTGATGCTGGGGCTCACCGCCTTCCTCACCGGCAACGGCGTGCAGGCCAACACCGTCGCCGACACCGTCGAGGCCATCTTTGCCGTCGACCCGGTGATCACCGGGGCCATCACCGCCGCCATCGTGGCCGCGGTGATCCTGGGCGGCATCAAGCGGATCGGTCGGGTCACCTCGATCCTCGCGCCCTCCATGGCGCTGCTCTACGTCGTGTCGGCCCTGCTCATCTTGCTGATGAACGCCGGGGAGATCCTGCCCACCCTGGCCCTGGTGGTGCGCGAGGCCTTCGAGCCCAGCGCCGGGATCGCGGGCACCGGGGTGGGGGCCATCCTCGTCACCATGATGTGGGGGGTGAAGCGCGGGCTGTTCTCCAACGAGGCGGGCCAGGGCTCCGCCCCCATCGCCCACGCCGCCGCGCGCACCAACGAGCCCGTCTCCGAGGGCGTGGTCGCGCTGCTCGAGCCCTTCATCGACACCATCATCATCTGCACCATGACCGCGCTGGTGATCGTGATGACCGGCGTGTGGACCGAGCGGGTGAGCACCGAGGTCACCCTCGAGGGCGGCGACCTCATCTACGTGGTGGCCGGAGAGGAGGGCGCGTGGACCAAGGTCGACGCGCCCGGGCCGATCACGGTGGAGGCCGGCGTGCCCGCGGCCGGGGGCCCCCGGCTGGCCTGGCACGATATCCCCGTGGAGCGGCTGTACGAGGACGCCGAGGCCACCACGCCGTTCACCGGGCTGGTCGATCCGGTGGGCAAGCAGGCCACCACCCACGACGGCCGGGCGCTGGGCGTGCTGTGGGGAGACGCGGTGGAGAGCGGCGCGCCTCTGACCATGCTGGGCTTCCAGCGCGGCCTGTCGCCGCTGGGGAACTTCGGCCACTACGTCGTGCTGCTGTGCGTGCTGCTGTTCGGCATCTCCACCGCGATCTCGTGGAGCTACTACGGGGATCGCTGCGCCCACTACGTGCTGGGCGCGAAGGCGGTGTTCCCCTACCGCGTGGTGTTCGTGGGCATGCACTTCCTCGGGGCGGTGGTGCCGCTGAAGCTGGCATGGGACCTGGGCGACGTGCTGATGGGGCTGGTCATCCTGCCCAACCTGGTGGCGCTGGTGATGCTCTCGCCGCAGGTCGCCGAGATGACGCGCGACTACTTCCAGCGCAAGCCGTGGAAGCGGCCCTGACGGGCTTGGTATAGTGCCAGCTACGTGCAGCCCATCATCGATCCGCACATCCACCTGTGGGATCCGCGGAGCACTCCGCGGCCCGCCTCGCCCTTCGTCCGGCTGTTCGGGTGGAACCGCGGCCTGCTGCGCGCCGCGCCGCGGTGGCTGCTGCCGGAGGCCACGCGGGAATTCGTCGGGCGCACCGACTACCTGACCGACGCCTACCTGCCGCCCGACTACGCCGCCGACCACGGCGCGCACGAGATCGAGGGCTATGTCTACGTCGAGGCCAGCTGGACGGGCCGGGGGCGGTGGGCGCAGGCCGACGAGACCCGCTGGGTCGAGCAGGTCGCGCAGCGCACCGACGCCGAGGGCCCGCGGCTGGTGGCCATCGTGGCCGCGGCCGATCTGCGGCGCGAGGATCTCGGCGAGCTGCTCGACGTGCACCGCGAGGCCAGCGGGCGCGTGCGGGGGGTGCGGGACAAGCTCGCCTGGAGCCGCGAGCGCGGGGTGATGGACTTCGCCGACGCGCCGCACCTGCTGGGCGACCATCGCTGGCGGCGGGGCTTCGCCTCGCTGGCCGACCACGATCTGAGCTTCGACGCGTGGGTCTACCTCGATCAGGCCAGCGCGCTCGACGACCTGCTGCGGGCCGAGCCGGGCGTGCGCGTGGTGCTCGACCACCTCGCCACCCCGGTGGGGGCGGGCGGTCCGTTCGCGGGGCGGGGCGCCGACGAGGCCGATCAGGCGCGCATCCGCCAGCGCTGGCGCGACGCGATCGCTCGGCTGGCCCAGCACCCGCAGCTCCACGTGAAGCTCTCGGGCTTGTTCATGCCGGTGGTGGGCTGGGGCCTGCACCAGCGCAGCGCGTCCACCACCCCGGCCCAGCTCCGCGACGCGATGGCCCCGTTCGTGTCGCACGCCATCGAGTGCTTCGGCGTGGAGCGGTGCATGTTCGCGTCGAACTTCCCCGTGGACAAGGTCTCGCTGGGCTTCGAGGCGCTCTACGACGCCTACCGGGCGCTGGTCGCCGACCGGCCCGAGCCCGAGCGCCGGGCCCTGTTCCGCGACAACGCGCTGCGCTTCTACGCGCCCGAGCAGCTGGGCGACTCGGGAGGAGATCGAGCGTGAAGCTCGACGCCATCGCTCCACTCACCCATCCTTCCCCGGGCGTCGCCGCCGAGTCCGGCACCATCGCCGGCATGCTGCGCCGGGGACACGAGGTCCACGAGGCTCCTCGCGCAGGCGCCTGCGGGACGTCGTCGTGGTGCGTGGGCAGCGGAGCGGCGCTGGGGTAGGCTTCGGATCGTGCGCGCCCGAGGCCTGGCTCTGCTCCTTCCGTTCGCCCTCTTGCTCGCCTGTCAGGGCGAGGAGCCTGGCGGCATCGAGGTCGGCGTGGCGCGATCCTCCCTCGAGACCAACCAGGGCATGCCCGACGGCTTGGCCAACCTCGACGTCTCGGTGGAGCTCCAGACCCTCGGTCAGCCCGAGGAGGTCACGCTCGGCGAGGTGATGATCACCGCGCAGCCGGTCTCCGACGCGTCCGACATCCTGGGCTTCAGCGTCGAGATGAAGAACCCGCAGGGTGACGATCCGGTGGTGCGGATGAGCGCGGGCCAGTCGATCACCGCCCGCGTGCTCAACGTGGGCACGACCAACGTCGAGCTGGCGGCCTGGTGCGGCTTGCCGGCGGAGCTGTCGGTCACCGTGGAGACGGCCGACGGCGAGGAGGCCACCGCTACGGCCGATCTCACGGTGCGCTGCCTGTAGGGCGGTGCGCTGCCTGTAGGGCGGTGCGCTGCCGCTAGGGCGGTGCGCTATCCTTGGGTCATGGTCTCACTGCCCGGCGCCCGGCCCCGCTGGCACCTCATCGAGCGCCCGCGCGCGCCGTTCCGCTGCGACGTGTGCGGCCAGGCCATCCCCGAGTCCGAGCTGCACACCTTCACCACGCTGCCGAAGATGTACTACGAGACCCCGCCGGCGGGGTACGAGCCGTGCGACCGGGGGTTCGACGCGATGCGGGTGGAGTACGAGCGCGTGGAGCCCGGCGAGGGGCGTTGAGCTCTCGAAGCGCTCAGCCGGTGTGGGCGCTGTTCCAGGCCGCGATCTCTCGAGCGAAGCGGTCGGGGCGGGTGCGTGGAGGCAGGAGGCCAGCGCTCGCCGCACGTGCCTTGACGCTCCTCGGTCATTGGTCGCAAGGTGAGCCGTGACCCGCTTCTTCAACACGGCCGGGCCCTGCCGCCCCGACAAGCACTACATGCTGTCGTCGCTGCGGCGCCTCCCGGAGCTGCGGGGGTTCATCGAACGGGAGCACTACTTCGTCGTCCATGCGCCGAGCCAGGTCGGGAAGACGACCGCGCTGCTCGCTCTGGCGCAGGAGCTGACCGCGGCCGGTCGCCACGCGGCCGTGCTGCTGTCGATGGAGCAGGGCGGGCCCTTGGGCGCCGACCCGGGCAGCGCCGAGCTGGCCATCCTCGATGCGTGGCGAGCCTCGACCGAGGCGTGGCTGCCGGCCGAGCTCCAGCCGCCCGTGTGGCCCTCGTCCAGCCCCGGCAACCGGATCCGCGCTGCGCTCCAGGCCTGGGCCATCGCCTGCCCTCGGCCGCTGGTCGTGTTCCTCGACGAGATCGACGCGCTGCACGACGACACGCTGCTGTCGGTGCTCCGCCAGATCCGCGCCGGCTATCCCACGCGCCCCAATAGCTTCCCCTCTTCGCTGGCGCTGATCGGCCTGCGCGACGTTCGGGACTACAAGGTGGCCTCGGGCCACGAGGGGCGCCTGGGCACCTCGAGCCCATTCAACATCAAGGCCGAGTCGCTCACCCTGCGCAACTTCACGCGCGACGAGGTCGCCGAGCTGTACGCTCAGCACACCGCCGCGTCGGGCCAGCGCTTCGAGCCCGCGGCGCTCGAGCGGGCGTTCGATCTCACCCAAGGGCAGCCATGGCTGGTCAACGCGCTCGCCCGGCAGCTCACCGAGGTCTTGGTGCCCGATCTTCATCAGTCCATCGTCGCGGCTGATGTCGACGAGGCCACCGAGCACCTCATCCGGCGGCGAGACACCCACCTCGACAGCCTGATGGACCGGCTCCGTGAGCCGAGGATCCGCTCGATCCTCGAGCCCATGCTCGCGGGCGACATGCTCGGCGACGTGCCAGACGACGACCGGCGCTTCAGCGTCGATCTGGGCCTGCTGCGCCGCTCGGCCCAGGGCAGCCTGGAGGTCGCCAACCCGATCTACCGAGAGATCATCGTGCGCACCCTCGCCGGGGGCCCGAGCGACTCGCTGCCGCCCATTGCCACCACGTGGCTGACCCCGGAGGGGCAGCTCGACGAAGCCGCGCTGCTCGAGGCCTTCTTGGCCTTTTGGCGGCAGCACGGCGAGCCCCTGCTGGGCAGCGCGCCCTACCACGAGATCGCTCCTCACCTGGTGTTGATGGCGTTTCTGCACCGAGTGGTCAACGGAGGCTCGATCGAGCGGGAGTACGCGATCGGCTCGGGCCGCATGGATCTCTGCTTGCGCTGCGCCGGGCGCACGCTCGCCATCGAGATCAAGGTGTGGCGCCCCGGTGCAGCCGATCCCCTCGGCAAGGGGCTCGAGCAGCTCGATGCCTACCTCGGCGGGCTGGGCTTGTCGTCGGGGTGGCTGGTGATCTTCGATCGCCGGCCGCACGCCCCCCCGGTGGCCGAGCGGGTGGGCCACGCACTCGCCACGACGCCGTCGGGTCGCGCGGTGGTGGTGGTGAGGGCGTAGCTGGCGGGCCCGCCCCTCACCCCGAAAGCCCCACGCGCCGCCCGAGGTTCGAGGTGAACATCCCCTGCGGATCGCACCGCGCCTTCACCCGCCGCCACGCCTCCAGCTCGTCGGCGTACATCGCCTCGAACGTGGGCTGGTCCAGGAACGCGTCCTTGCCCAGGTACACCCGCCCCCCCGCGTCGAGCACCATCCGGTCCAGCTCCCGCAGCAGCCCCTCGAGCCCGGGCCGGATCGGGAAGTCGATCGCGAACGTGTACCCCCGCATCGGGAACGACAGCATGCCCTGCGCCTCCCCGGGCCCGAAGATCTTCAGCACGTTCAGGAACGGGATCTGATCCGACTCCATGATCCGCTCCAGCAGGGCTCGGATGTGCCGCCGCCCGTCCTCCAGCGGGATCACGAACTGGTACTGCGTGAACCCTCGCCGCCCGTAGCTGCGGTTCCAGTGGGCGACGAAGTCCAGCGGGTAGAAGAACTTCTCGTAGTGGGCAACGCTGGCCCCGTGCCGCAGCAGGAACCCCATGGCCATGTTGAGGGGGCGAGCGGTCAGGCGGTTGAGGCTGTGGCTGGGCAGGTCGAACGGAACCACCAGCCGGGGAGGCGGCGCCACCCACCGCGCCCGTGACCGCAGCCGCGCGGGCAGATCGTCGAGCCGGGCGTGGTCGCCCACGGTCAGCACCCCCCGACCGAGGCGCGGGCCGGTGGCGCGGGGGTCGACCCAGGCCACCGAGTAGGGATCGTCGTGCTCGTGGAGGGCGTCGAGCATCGCCTCGAGATCGGCCGCCTCGATCACCCGCTGCCGAAACCAGGCGGTCTCGATGGGCCTCAAGCGGATGGTCGCGCTGAGGATGATGCCCAGCAGGCCCATGCCGCCGAAGTTGGCCCAGAACAGCGCGGGATCGTGCTCGCGGCTGACTCGCTGCACCGTGCCGTCGGCGAGCAGGATGGTGAACGCCTCCACGCAGCGGCTGAAGCTGCCGTCCACGTGGTGGGCCTTGCCGTGCACGTCGTTGGCGATGCACCCGCCGATCGTCACGTACTTGGTGCCGGGGGTGATCATGGGGAAGAAGCCCCGGGGCACGAAGTCGCGGATGATCTGGTCGAGGCTGACCCCGGCCTCGCAGGTGAGGGTGCCCGTCGCCTCGTCGAAGTCGAGGTAGCGATCCATGCCGGCGCACAGCAACACGGTGCGATCCTCGTTGAGGGCGGGGTCGCCGTAGCTGCGGCCGAGCCCCCGGGCGATGGTGCCGTGGGGGTCGAGCCCGCGGGGAGCCTGCTCGGGCGAGGACACGGCCCGCACGCGGCAGGGGACCTGCGGGTACTTGCCCCAGCCGTGGAGCGTCTGCTGATGATCGGAATCCACGCGAGAGCCAGCCTCGACCTAGGGCATGGGCGCGGAGATCAGCAGCACGTTGTCGGCCGGCAGGTCGCCCCGCTTGCGCCGGATCGTCAGCTGCGCCCCCACCCCGTGCAGCTGGGTGAGGTACGCGACGTCGGACACGCGGTTCACGGCCTGGTCGTTGATGGCGAGGATGAAGTCCCCCTCGGAAAGCCCCGCCTTGAGCCCGGGGCCGTTGTCGTCGACCTTGGTCACCCGCACCGCCGCGCCGCGGCCGGGCAGCGATCCGCTCGGCGCGTTCTCGGCCCCGATCCCCAGCCGGGCGTGCCGCACCCGACCGTGGGTCCACACCTCCTCGAGGAAGTGCCGCGCCATGGGAGCGGGGATGGCAAAGGCCAGGCCCTGGCCGTCGGAGCGCACCGCGGTGGCGATGCCCACCACCGTGCCGTCGGCGTCGACCAGCGGGCCGCCCGAGTTGCCGATGTTGATCGACGCGTCGGTCTGGATGAACGACCACACCCCGTCGGGGTCCAGCCCCGGCGGTCGCCCCAGATCGTCGTGATCGCGGTGCAGGCCGCTGATCACCCCCACGGTGACGGTGTGCCCCAGCCCGAAGGGCTGCCCCACCGCCATCACCCACTCGCCGGGGGTGGGGGTGCGATCGGAGAACTCCACTGGCCGCAGCGTGCCCGGGGCGCCGCGCACCTCGAGCAGGGCCAGGTCGAGCAGAGGATCGGCGTGGATCACCCGCGCCTCCAGCAGCTCGTGGGTGGACAGCTCCACCTGCACCTTCGACGCGTCGGAGATGACGTGCGCGTTGGTGAGCACCTGGCCCAGCGCGCTGACGAGCATGCCGCTGCCCACCCCGCGCAGGATCTTCTGCTCACCCTGCGTCCCGCGGCCGGGCACGCGGGAGATCACCGTCACCACCGAGGGCGAGGTGTCGGTGGCGACCCGGCCGAAGTCGGGCACCACGATGGTCTTGCCGCTCAGCGCGGGGCGCTCGACCGGCGCGGCGGGCTCGGTCCGCGGCGGCGCGGTGCGGACCACCGGCACCGGCTCGTCGACGCGCCGGCAGCCGAGGGCCAGGCAGGCCGTGAGCAGCAGCATCGACCCCGCCCGCGGGGCGGGAGCGCGAGGGTGGGTCGTGTCGCGCATGCCCGACAGGGGGGCTCAGCCGGCGGGAGGAGGCTCGTTCGAGGACGCGTCGTCGG
>JGI12210J13797_10733130_pt1 | contig 14269 bp, 12 predicted proteins | sample ElkSlonscriptome_3_FD_13797 | JGI IMG/M metagenome (IMG submission 13797)
GGCGGTTCCGTATCTCAACGGATAGGCCCCCGCCTGAACTCCTTGCTCTGCAAAAAATCTGCGGCGCAATCACTTCCCGCTTTTATGAAATCGTGGCGTTGACTCAACCCTGACTCTTCAATTCTTGGAGATGGGCTCATCTAATCCACTGGCGAGCACTTCCAGCATGATGATATCAATCGCTAGGTTCCCGCCATGGGCGCGCGTGAAGATGGGGCTGAGAAAAAGGCCCGATATTAGGCTAATATCCATGGCGTTCGCCCACTGAGGCGCGTTTTCGCCGCCCAGCTCGGCAAACGGTCGTCGAGCCGTTTCCATGCGCGCAGCCATGGCTTCAGGAGCGAGTCCCGCTGTCAACGTCACAAGAGCCGTTAGCAGAGTGCTTCCGGATTCTCTGAGTTGCATGGCGTTATACAGAACGAGATGACCCTGCTCGAATCCTGCCGTGACGCGTGATTGGGCGAAATACCGGTCGACATCGAGTGCGGGCGGGGAATCGGGAGCTGGCCATCCCTTGGCTTGAAGCGCTTGCTGCCATTTTGGCCAATCCTTTTTCACTTCTTCCTGTAGGGCATTGACGATCCCTCGATAATCGATGCGCACTTCGAAAAAGGGCTGTTCGGCGCCCTCCAGGGTGGCCGCCTGCGTCACCCAGGCTGGTGGGTCTGGGGATTCAGCGGGTTCGGGTTGGAAATCCCATTTCAAATCCCGACGGCCGGAATCGGGGTCCCGCTGAATTTGAAAGAAGAAGTTAGTGGGATCAGCCTTTCCCATTAAAGAAGCGAGCGGTTTCAAGCGATCAGAGCGCAGGATTGGCCAGGCGTTGAGGCGATCCAAATGAGCGGAACCGGTCATTGCCCAGAGAGAGGTGGAAGTGGTGGCGTCAAAGCGGGAGGCATCGATGGGGAGCAAGGCTTGCTGGGCGGCTTGAATGATGGGCGCTTCGAGGGTGAAGCTGACCAAATCGTATCCGACGCCGCGCGGGCCCTGAGAGTGCCAACCCCAGGAGGCGGCTTGCAGACCGGGTGTCATGGCGCGCACAGCGGTGGCCAGGGACGGGGTCTGCATGGATTCCGCAGCGTCGGCGATCTGGCTTGGATTGGCATAAATCCAAATCAACGCCTGACGCAGAGAAAAGTCGCGGGATTGCTGAAAGGGTTGTTCCATGCCCAACGTTTGCTGGGATTCTCCGCGAATGGCGCGGACGGCTTGTTGGAGTGTTGGCCAATCGTTGGAAAGCAAGAGCCAATCGCCCATGGTAAGCAGTCGGATCGTTTGTCCGTCGTGCTCGGCGGTTCGGGTCGTGATACCGTCTCGGGTCTCCTTATTCCACGTGTATCTCGAGACTTCCTGGGTGGATTGCACGAAACTAGCTTCGGAGAGCCAGGGGCTCAGGCATTGGCCGCCGATGAGAAAGCGGAACTGATCGTTGTTGGAAGAGGGAGGGAGAAGGGCTGTGAAGAAATCGAACAGGGCCACCTTCCCGAAGTGATTCATCAGGTCGAAGAGGGCTGGCGGGATGGGCTGATTGGGTGAAGGGGCGAGCAGCGGGTTGTGAGCGGCCGATTTTTTGGCAGCCACGAGGGTGGGACTGCTGAGCGTCTCGGAATGGTAGCGATAAAAGCGGTGATAAAATTTGGGAACGTTGGGGACCAAGTAAAAGAAGGCGCTTTCCGCGGGGGCGACTTGCCAGGCCCGTTGGTCCTGGGCACCCGGGTTAGCCAGGTGTTGCCATCGCCACCAGCCCCAGCCGAAAAGGAGGGCCGCGAGGAGAAACAGGAGCATTAGGGAGCCGAGCCAAAATCGGCCGTGCTTAAGGAATCGAAAAGTCATGCCGACTTTCTACCTTGACCCCTGTGGCATGAGGAGGGAATTCTTTTTCATGTCGCAACATCACGATTTGGATGCTTTGGTTGTTGGATCCGGGCCAACTGGCCTGGCAATGGCGGGTGATCTGCTCCGCCATGGGATGCGGGTTCGCCTCATTGATCAGGCCGATCAACCGACGACGCTTTCGAAAGCGGTGGTCGTCATGCCGCGCACCTTGGAGGAGTTTGCGCCGCGCGGATTGGCCGAGGCTTGTATTGCCGGCGGGGAACCGTCGATCAGTCTCAGCACTTACTTCAACGGCCATATGATTTTTCACTCGATATACAATCATTTGGCGACGGATTACAGTTATCTGATCAACACGCCCCAAGCCGCCACCGAATCCGTTTTGCGCGATTATATGAAGGGGCAGGGCGGGGAGGTCGAGTGGAGGACGAAGCTGGTCGAGTTTCAGCAGGATGCGGACGGAGTCGATGCCGTGCTCGAAAATGCTGATGGAGAACGCGAAAATGTGCGGGCTCATTATTTGATGGGCTGTGACGGAGCGCATAGTACAGTGCGTCACGGCTTGAATATCGATTTCAAAGGCGCCGCTTACCCGGAGAACTGGTTGCTGGCCGATGTGAAGATCGATTGGAAATACCCGCACGGGCATACTTATCTTTTCGTCGAGGAGAATGGCTTATTCGCGGTTTTTCCCATGCCAGAGGAACGGGACCGCATTTATGTGGTGGAGCCCGGCAAGGAAAGGAAAGGCCGGGCGCCGACGCTCGAGGAGTTCCAGGAATTAGCGGATCGCTTCGTTCCGGATGGTTGCCGGTTGCACGATCCCCATTGGTTGAGCGAATTTCGATGTCAACATCGGAAAGTGACGAAGTATGCGGACGGACGTGTATTCCTGGCGGGCGATTCCGCACACATTCATAGCCCTGAGACGGGGCTCGGGATGAATACCGGTATTCAGGATGCGTTTAATCTTGCGTGGAAAGTGGCGCACGTGCGTAAGGGGTGGTCTCCGCCTGCGTTGCTCGAGACCTATGGGTTGGAACGCAATCATGTGGGCAAACAGATCCTCAAGCTATCGGATGAGACGCATAAGATCTGGGCGCAGTTCGGCCCGTTGGCCAACGCCATTCGGGAACCGATGTGGCGGTTTTTCACGAATTATTATGCGCATCACACCGAGAAATTAGAGGAGGCGGTGCAGATCCGGATTCATTATCCGAAGAACCCGCTTGTCCATCAGGGGCACCCGCCAAAGTTCCACACGGTCCAGCCACCCCAAGCAGGAACGCGCGCTATTAATGGTTGGCTCCAGGTTGTGCAGGGAGCGGAGCGAATTCGCACCAAACTGTATGACTTACTCGATGCTAGTAAATATCGGCTCATTCTCTTTGCCGGCGCTCATTGTCCCGAGGAAACGATCCGCTCGATCGCTTCGCAGCTTAACGTGATCGAACCGTATTCTGAACAGATCGAGCCATTGGTGATTTACGGCGGTCAGGATCCTTCCGCCTGTCTAGATCTGAAAGCGCCGCTCTGTATCGACCCGACGTTGCATCTTCACTTCGGTCATGCCGCGCAACAGGGAGCGACCTTCCTCCTTCGTCCCGATCTCTACTATGGTTATGTGAGTCATGATCTCAATTCAGATGCTCTGGCTCGCTATCTTTCTGAGCTCTTCCCGAGTCGTTCAGAGCGTTAGGGATTCTCCTCGGCGTCACTTTTTGGGATATTTGCCAACCGCGGTATCGACGGCAGAAACACGTTCCTCCGACGCCCCGCGACCTCCTTCTCACCGATAGCGGGGCATCCTCCTACGTCCCGCGAATGATTGTTCGCTCAGGTGGTTTTTTCTTTTTCTGCCCTGCGTTTTAATGAGCTCGGTTTGCACAGAACTTTTGAAACGGCGGCGGCTCGCGCGCATTTCTTGCAGAGATACCGGGGCTGCGATACAAGCTCGGTCAGCAAATCGCGGTTGCGTTCGATCTCTTTCTTTTTCCAGTCACACAAAGTCTTAGCCACGTGTATGTTTCGAAATAGAGATGCGAGGCGGTCCCGGAATAGCCAAAGAGGAGCTGCCTAGCCGATCGAGTTGCAACCTTTATGAGTCAAAACCATCACACGAGCGGCCCCGGCGGGCCCGGGTTACTGTTGATTAATCCCCGAGCGGGTGGGGCTGCCCAAGCGACTTGGATGGAGCGTGTCCGGGAACAATGGAAAACGGCTGGCGACTATCAAGTGATCGAAATCCCGCAAGATCGGGATATTCAAGATTTTGCTAAAGAATTGACGGAGCAGCAGCCGGGTTGGATCGCGGTGGCTGGTGGGGATGGCACGGTGGAATCGGTGGCTACAGCATTGATTGGAACCCGTGTGCCGCTGCTTGTGCTTCCGGTGGGGACTTACAACAACTTTGCTCGTAGCCTCGGGATTCCCACGGATCCAGTCGAAGCCGCCTCGCTCCTGACGAGCGGCCAGCCCGAATGGATCGATGCGGGCGAAGTGAATGGCCGACATTTTTACGAAAGTGTCGGGGTCGGCATTGATGCCGCTCTTTATCCGGAGAGTGAAGCGATCAAGCAAGGAAACATCATGCGCTGGTTCCGCCTGCTGAAGAAGGCGAAACAGTTCAAACCGGCCCCGGTCTGGGTGACGCTCGACCGTCCGGTGGAAGAAGCTTTTTCTGATCAAACCGAGCCTGCATTGCGACGCATGCTGAGGGAAGGGGCCTCGCAGCCGGGCGAACATGGGTTTCGGGCCAAGATGTTGATGATGACGGTCTCGAACGGGCCATTGTTCGGAGCGAATTTTGCCGTGGCACCGCAGCAATCGTTAACGGACGGGCTTTTGACGCTCTCACTTTTCAGCCATTTCAGTAAACCGCAACTCTGGTGGCATTTCTGGACGATCTCGTTCGGCCGGTACCGGTATCAACCGAAAACGATCGTGATGCGGGCGGCGGAAATCGATATCAATGCGCCGGATCCTTGGCCGGTGCATTTAGATGGGGATCCGCTCGAGGCGTGGCCATTGAAACTGCGTTGCCAGGGTGGGGCGCTGCAGGTCTTTCGGTGAGCGGTTGGAACGGCGTTACTGCGCGTAAGCGATCTGAGGTTCCACGACACGGGAGGTGAGCATATGAAGCCAACCGAAACGGGAAGCCACCGAGAAGGTGAGCGAACCCAGGTGGGGCTGCACGACGGCTAAATGCGCCAGCCGATTCCACCAAAGCCGCTTGGCGTAGAGAGTGCGCAAACTTTTTTCGTAACCAGGACGGGCATCCGTGATTGCGCCCGACTGGTAAGCGGCGAAGGCCTTGCCAGCCATGGTGCCGGCGCCGAGGGCATAATAAATTCCTTCGCCAGTGAACGGTTCGACGACTCGCCGGGCATCACCAGCCAGCAACAAGCGCGGATAGGGCGAACGAATATCGGATCGGGCGATCGGGGTGATGCTGCGCCAGGCCGCGGTGGACGGGATACAAAAGCGGTCCTCGGCCCATTTCCGGATGTGCAACGATTGCTGGGGATGAGAGACGAGACAGAGATTGGTGACATCATCCCCGACATCGGACAAGCCGGCGTAGCCGTCGCGATGTAAGTGCAGTTGGACCGTGCCTTGCTCGTAATCGAGGTGATGAAAATGGGTCTGGAACGCGACGCGATTATCACGGCGGCGAGGGCGGAGCCGGAGGAGGCTAGCGACGGAGGAATTACGACCATCAGCCGCGAGCAGACATTTGGCGGTGATTTTGCCCCGGTTGGTTTGCAGATGCCATTGGTCTTCTTCGTCACGAAGCGAGGTGAGAATGGTGTTGAAACGGACGTCGGCACCGAGAGCCGCCGCTTCGCTGGCCAAGAGCTGATCTAGGATCGAACGTTTGACGGCATATTCGGGGCGGTCGGTGTCAGGCAGTTGGACTTCATGACAGCGGCCATTGAGTTCACCAAAAATGACGCGGTCCAAGGGGCTGCCTCCGGCCAGCACCAAGGCTTCGCGAACGCCGAGAGCTTCGACCAGTTTCCAAACGCCTGGATTCAGGCAGTCGCCGCAGATTTTTTCCCGGGGAAAAGCGGCCCGGTCGAGCACGACAACGCGCAATCCTTCCCGGAGGGCAGTGATAGCGGCCGAACTGCCGGCGGGACCGGCTCCGACTATTGCGAGATCGAATTCAGGAGCTTTGATAGAGCTTGAGCTGGAGTTTGGGTTCGAAAGGCTCTGGATACCTCGTTGAAAGGCTGCATAACGACAAAACAACCGTTTGTCACGAGGGGATTTGAAATTAAAGCAACTTTCTTGCCATGACGCCGGGATTTTACCGCTTATCTAGGGGTGGTCACCTGATAATAGGGTCGGGGATTGCAGTAAGGTTCACGCGTTCCACGGTTTCTGGGTCTGCATGAAAAAAGCGAGCAAGGCGTTAACGAGCTCCTGTTGAACGGTCGCGACTTCGCTCGTATTGACCAAATTGCGACACTCGTGCGGGTCGTTCCGGCGATCGAAGAGCAGATAAGGCGCGCCTTGGCGATTGATGGCCAGCTTCCAATCGGCGTTTTGGATCATGGCTTCACCCGCCACTTCGCTCACGGCATATTCGCGGGTGGCCTCGGTTTCCCCGCGTAAGATGGGCCCGACGGATCGAGCGAATTGGCGATGCTCTAAGGGTGCGCCGGCGGCTTCGCAAAGGGTAGCGCCAGCGTCGATCCATTCGACCGGCGCCTCCAGGGAGTGGCCTCGGATGGGGCAATGGGAATCGACCGGAGGCCGGACGATGAAAGGGACGCCCGCAGCGCTTTGCAGCAGGTTGGTTTTGTAGATGAGACCGGCGTCGCCGTTCATTTCCCCGTGGTCAGAGGTGAAAATGATGAACGTGTTTTGAAGTTCCTCACGCATTTCCAGCACGTGAAGGATCTCGCCGATTTGGTCATCGATGAGGGCGACATTGCCGGCGTAATCGGCGCGCATCGCGGCAATTTCTTCCGGCGAGATGTCGGGCGCTTTGTCGTGGAGGTGGTCGAGATGGCCGGGCGGGCGTTTGGCTTGATCTTGCGGGAAAGGATTGGCTTTTGGCATGGCCGCCGCATGGAAGCGAGAGGCGTAAGGTTCCGGGGTATCCCATGGTTCGTGGGGTCCGCCGAAGCTGATGGTGCAGCACCACGGCTCTTCCCGTTGATAATCGCGAAGATAAGCGGCGGCCTGCCGGCCGACATAGACATCGGCGTATTCTTCCAGAGGCAAGGTGGAAGGGCGGACGACGTAAGGTTTGTTCGAAAACCGTTCGCCGTAATCTTCTTGGTAAGCGTTCCAGAGAGCGAGTTCCTGCCAGCGAGCAGTCATATGGCTCAGAACGCGTGCGGAGGCGCGGGGGCCACCGATTTCGTCGACATCATCCCAGCCGTAATCGTGCATGAGCGATTCTCGTTCCCGAAGATCTCCTTGGTGCGGGTGCAAGTGAGTTTTGCCAAAAAGACTGGTGCGATAGCCGGCGGCTCGCACCGCTTTCATCCAGGTCGGTGTCTCGGGGGAGAGGGTATGGTTGCCGTTATCCCACACGCCGGTGTTATGCGCATAAAGACCGGTGGCGAGACTGAGCCGGGCCGGGACGCAGACTGGTGAGGTAGAGATACATTGGGTGAAGGTGACCCCTTCGCGAGCCAGACGATCGAGGTGAGGGGTCTCGGTCCAACCCCCGACCGAAGCGAGCGCGTCTGCCCGCATTTGATCGGTCATGAGAAAAAGAAGATTAGGGGGGCGAGCATTCATGGATAGGGAGGTTAGTGGGCGGCGAGGAACGAGGTCAATCGACGAAACGACGTTTGCACTGGCTAAGCGGCTCGGATTGACTCAAAAAAAGGGGATGAATTACGACCAATACGTTCAGAAAATCGAGGGGGGCGAATCCCTCGACACGCTTTCAGGACCGCTCCAAGCCTTGGCCGCCGAAAAGCGGGGTGATTGGCATGAAGCTCACCGGCTCTGCCAGGACGCCGGCGATGGCAACGGTGCTTGGGTGCACGCTTATCTGCATCGGGTGGAAGGGGATAATAGCAATGCGGCTTATTGGTATAGCCGAGCCAAACAGCCGGTCGCCAAGACCGCGACGGCTGAGGAATGGGAAGCCATTGCACGCACGCTTCTCGATCAGGAGCAGAAATGAGTGAGTCATTCGATTTTATCGTGATCGGCGGTGGGAGTGCTGGGTATGCCGCGGCGCGGACGGCGGTTGACGCTGGTCTCAAGACGGCGGTTATCGATGGGGCGGAGGAACTTGGGGGGCTTTGCATCCTGCGCGGTTGCATGCCGAGCAAGACCTATATCGAATCGGCCAATCGTTTTCTCACACTTCGCGAGGCTGATGAATTTGGGTTAAAAGCGGAGGGGATCGGGTTCGACGCGACGCGCATTTTGGCACGGAAAAAGCGATTGATTGGGGAGTTCGCGGATTATCGCCGGGAGCAACTGGAAAGTCGGCGGTTTACTTTGTTTCGAGGCAAAGCCAGCTTTTTGGATGCGACTAGTGTGAGCATCAGCGATGGGCGCGACGCCGGTCGGGTCGTTGAGGGGAAACAATTTCTTTTGGCCACGGGTTCCGTCATTACCATTCCCGAGTTCGAGGGATTGGAGTCGGCCGATTACCTGACCAGCGATGATGTGTTGGAATCCGATGACGTGCCGGAATCGATACTGGTTCTTGGCGCCGGCCCGATCGCGCTGGAGTTTGCGCATTATTATTCCGCCATGGGCGCGCGGGTGCACATTTTACTGCGAGGCCCTGAGCTTCTGCGTGGGGTCGATCCGGAATTGTCGGGGGCGCTGCGAGGTGCCTTTGAAAAGCGGGGGGTGCAGGTGCATCGACGAGCGCAAAATTGGCGGTTCAGCCGCACGTCTGATGGGCAGCATTGCTGCCAGATCGAGATTGATGGTCAGACCTTCGAAATCGTCACTGAGAAAATTTTAGCTGCACTCGGTCGGCGACCGGCGACGCAGGGACTTGAGCTTGAAACAGCAGGAGTCGACCTGGACCGTGGACGGGTCATTAGCCATCCGACCCAACAGACCTCCGCGAAGCATATTTATGCGGCAGGCGATGTCACCGGGCCGCATGAGATCGTTCATATCGCTATTGAACAGGGCGAAATCGCGGCGCGCAACGCAGCACGCGACTTGGGGAAACTGGAAGGCAAACCGGAAGAAATCAGTTATCGCAACGTCATGTTCGGCGTTTTTACCTGGCCACAATTGGCGATGACGGGGATCTCCGATGATACTGCGCGGGAGCAGGGATACGACCCAATCTCAGCGAGTTATCCATTCAATGACCATGGCAAATCGCTCGTGCGGAATGAGGTGGATGGGCTGGTTAAGCTGACAGCCGACCGCAAGAGCGGCGAGTTGCTGTCAGGCGGGGTGGTGGGGCCGGAAGGGACTGAATTGATTCATGAAATCGGAGTGGCCATCCATTATGGAGCGACCGTGCACAGCTTCATGAAGGCGCCGCATTATCATCCGACCTTGAGTGAGATCTGGACGTATCCGGCGGAAGAATTGGCCGAACAATGCGGAGGCGGATCACCTTGAAGAACCGGAGAGCAGTCAGGCTCGCCGTGCTTGTTTGTTCCATGAAGCCGTAGGAACACCTGGCGAGGCGACTCGGGAGAATCGGCTTTTCAGAGGACCAATGGCATCATCGGCAATGCCTTAAAAGCGAAAGAGTTTTGAGAAAAAGATAGCCCATCTGGAGCGGGATCGCGCGAGAGGGCATTGACAACGCAAAAGCGCCTTCCCATAGTGCCGCTGTGTTCAAACGGTTTCTTCCACAAAAACAGGATCCGGACGATGATCCGATTCCAGCGTCGGAAGACGCAGGCTTTCGCTATGATGCGGTTGTCGAGGAGGAAGAGGAGATTGTCGTGGAGACTGTTTCAGAAGAGGAAGAACCGGGCACTCTCACTGCTGCCGAGACTACTGTTGCCTCGGCATCATCATCCATACCTTCAGCACCATCTACTATGCCAGAATCCGTGAGCAAAAATATTTTATCCAGCGATGTAAAAATTTCGGGCTCGATTGAATTCGAGGAAGAGCTCTTTTTCGACGGACAATTGGAGGGCGAGATCCACTCGGAAGGCACGCTCACGGTTGGCGAAAACGCACAAATCGCTGGCGACGTTTTCACGAAAGCCGTCACTGTCCTCGGGAAAGTCACCGGAAACATCACCGTTCAGGAGCGTTGCGAACTGAAATCGCGTGCTCAACTAATCGGGGACCTTCGCGCGGCCCGCCTCACCATTGAGGAAGGCGCCATTTTCGAAGGAAAATCCGAGGTCAACCCGACCAAGACCTTTTCAAAAGGGAAAGCCGGCGAGAAAACCAACTTCAGCAAAGGCGGCAGCTCCTCCCCCTCGGGAGGCGGTTCCTCTGCAACCGGCGGTTCAGGTTCCGGCGGTGGCTCTTCCTCGGGTCAGCCTGCGGCGACTGGCAAAAGCTGAGAGCCTTACCATTTTCCATTGATTGAGCCCGGCTCCAAGCCGGGTCATTTCCTGTATCCGTGGCCAAAAAACCGGCCAAGATCGAAGTCTCCTGTCCCCATTGCGGACATCTGCAGGCTGAACCGGCGCGTGTGCAGTCGACTTATTGCCGCAAATGCGGCCAGCATTTCGACACCACCGCCCGTGTGCCCGAAGTCCAAGCCCAAGCGCCTGCGCCCCAGCAGCCTTCGAGTAAACCGAGCAAATCGAGTAAACCGCCAGGAAGCGGTCTGTTTCATCGCGCCCAAAAGCTGTGGTCGAAGAAAGGCCCTCGGGAAGCCCATTGTTTCGAATGCGGCACCGAACAGATCGTGCCACCTACTGCCAAGTCGACGATTTGTCCTGCTTGCAGTGCTTACATCGATTTGACCGATTTTGAGATTACTGGACCTTTTACGCGCAACATACGGACCCGGGGCGACATTCATCTCGGCCCGAAAGGAGATCTGAGCTCGACTCGGACCGATTGTACGGATGCCTTGATCGAAGGGCGACTCCGAGGGGATTTATTAGCGAGCGGGACCGTGCGATTGGCTTGTAAACAAAAGATCATCGGCATTTTGGAGGCCAAAGTGCTCAAAGTGGAACGGAAAGCGGATACGGAATGCGCCCGGCCCGTGCGCTGTCGCCAGCTGGAAGTGCAGGGCAAGCTCGTGATCGATGCGACGGTCGATGGCTCTGTTTTGATCAAGAAACACGGCTACCTAAGAGGGTCCGTTCGCGCTAAATCGATTCAGATCGAAAAGGGGGGCGCTTTCGATGGCGAACTTCGGATTGCTCCGCCGCCCGAGTCGGAGTCATCTCCAGCGAGCGCTCCGATGCCTGCCAATCCGCCGCCCAGCAGCCAGGATCGTCCCAAACCGATGCTGCCTATGAGCGGCTCAGAACCGGCGCTCGCGGTCTGATTCGGCATTGATCCCAAACGATCGACTCGGCAAGATGAGCCGTATGAGTGATTATCCGGTTATCGTAGCTCCCTCGATTCTGGCTTCCAACCATGGCAAGTTCATTGAAGAATCAGTGGACGTCGAAAAGCAGGGTGCCGATTGGATCCATTGCGATATCATGGATGGCCATTTCGTCGATAACATCAGTTTCGGCGCTGGCGTGGTCGGCGCCCTTCGTGGGCCAGTGGGATTGCCGCTCGATGTGCATTTGATGATCACTCGGCCGGACCGTTATTATCCGCAATTCATCGAAGCGGGCGCTCACTCGATCTCGGTGCATGAAGAAGCGGACCACGACGTGAGCCAAACGCTTGCCGCCATCAAGGAAGCGGGTTGTCTCGCTGGGTTGGCGATCAATCCACCGACGGATTTTGAACGAGCGAAACCGTTTCTCGATCAGATCGATATTTTGTTGATCATGACGGTCAACCCGGGGTTCGGCGGTCAATCCTTCATGGCGGAGGTGCTGCCTAAGGTCGAGGAAGCGGTTTCTATCCGGCAGGCGAAAGGCTATGAATTCCACATCGAAGTCGATGGCGGCATCAAACCGGCCACGGCGAAACCTAGTATTGCGGCGGGAGCGAATGTGCTGGTGGCCGGCACCTCGGTCTTCGGCGCCGCGGATCGGGCGGCGGCCATTCAGGAGCTACGGGAAGCTTAAGCCCAATGTTTCATAAAACCAGTCGTGCTCGCTTTTATGAAACAGCGGTTTTAAGCCGAATTGGTGGTTATTCCGGATCGGCCAGGGCGCCGCTTTTGCGCAGGCGAGCCCAGCCGGCTCTACCGAGTTTCAACGGCTCGGCGAGACCTTCGATCCAGACGAAGGTTTCATCGCGGGAACGGTGTTTGATGGAAGTGATCCGCTCTAAATTAATTAGGATGGACCGGTCGAGCCGGAAGAAAGGGGGGGTGGGCAATTCTTTTTCATAACTGCCGAGGGTATGGCAGATGAGCAGAGGTTGTTGACCGCGGACATGCACTCGGGTGAAATCGCCTTCCGCTTGAAGCGCCAGCAATTCCGGCATGGCAGCGACCACCGTGCGGCCGGGAGTCCGAAGACAGATTCGGTCGCGATGATGGTAATTGATCGAAGGTGGCTCCTTACCGGCCGGTTGAAGGGCTGCCTGCAGTCGGGTGATCGCGACCTGCAACCGCTCCGGTCGGACTGGTTTCAATAAATAATCGACTGCTTCCACCTCGAACGCCCGCACGGCATGTTCGGAGTGCGCCGTCACGAAGACGGTGAGTGGCGGATCTTGCAGCCCTTGTAAAAGGGCGAATCCATCTTGACCTGGCATTCGGATATCGAGGAAAAGGCCATCTGGCTTTTCTGCTTCGATCAAGGTGCGACCTGCTTCCGCGTTGGAAGCTTCACCCACGATCTGGACGGAGGGTAACTCGGCTAGCAGCTGACTCATCGCTTGGCGCGCGAGCCGTTCATCATCGACGATGATTAGACGTAACATGGAGCCTCCATTAATTCGAGCCGGGCAATAACTTTGCCGTCGTGTTCTTCGAGGACGAAACGGTGCCGGTTGGGATAATGCAATTCCAATCGACGTTTCAAAGTTTCCAGGCCGACCCCTTCATGCGCCGGGTCGCCGGGGCGGATCGATCCGCTATTTTCGATTTCGATGATTAGAAGCTCATTTTCCGCGGAGGCATTGATCCGGAGCTGCCAAGCCTCGCTGCACTGGTGGAGCCCATGTTTCACGGCGTTTTCGACCAGGGGCTGCAGCAAAAAGCTCGGGATCGCGCGGCGGCGAGCTTCCTGATCGGCTGTGACGGTGGCCTGCACACGATCGCCGAAGCGGGCTTCCTCGATTCGCAAATAAGCGGTGACGGCATCGAGCTCGCTGGAGAGCGGGGTGATGACCGAATGCCGCTGTTCCAGAGAGAACCGGAGATAATCGGAAAGTTCGCGCACGATCTGAAGGGCGGCATGAGGGTGCGGTTTGATTTCGGCTGCGACACTGTTGAGGGAGTTGAAAAGAAAATGAGGATCGAGCTGCGCGCGGAGGAGTTGGAGTTCCATTCGCTGTTTTTCTTCCAATGCCTGATGAGCGCGGGCGCTCTCTTTCATGGCAGAAAGTTTCGAACGGAAAGCGAAGAAAGTGAGACTCCAGACCATGTAAATGAGCCAAACGAAAATGATGCGGAAAAACCATTGCTCCCGAATGGTCCAGCCTGGGTAGCTCCACCCATGCACATGGGTAAGGATGTGCGCGGCGGAGGTCTGGATGATGGTAGCAAGCAGGCTTAATCCAATGACCCAAACAGCGGTGCGGAGCCGGAAAGGATCGCCGATCGCAAATCGTTGGTAGAGAAAATAGAGGCTGGCAGAAAGCAGAAATCCGAGAGGCTCCTGCACGATGGTCAAAAGAAAGGATTCCAACACCCCGCCATGCAGCAGGACGCGTATCATGAAGCCGAACACTCCGAGGAACGACCAGACGATTAGGTTAAATCGCCAGAAATTGAAATGAGAGCCGAAGCGCGATTTGTTCGGCGAAGCCATCCCAGAAGTCTCGTCCTCGGGTGGGCGCGGGTCAATGCGGGAGGGCGGTTGAAGTGGACGGTTCAACGGTTTTCATGCCCGGTTGAGCGAGTGACGGTTCAAGAGATGACCGGAATTCGCGGGGGCGAGGGTTAAACGTTCTTTGTTTTAGGCAAGCGGTCGGAGCGATGCGAGCCCTACCAGACTGCCGGATAAACGACGCGCGGCGGTTCTTCAGGTTCCTCGTTGGTCTCGGCCATTGCTGCCTCGTGGGCTTGTTGCTCGAGGTCGGGTTCGAGATGCGTCATCGGGACGGTGACTTTGTCGGCGTAAGGGTGTTCGAAGAGCGTGTGCGGCGTGAAGAGACCGAGCGCTTGGGCGGCTTCCCGCCGTTTGATCTCAAGGATTCGTGCATCCTCGAGCTTGGCCAGTTCCAATTGCTGACTGGCGAGTTGCAGGTGGCG
>JGI12210J13797_10064692_pt1 | contig 14260 bp, 13 predicted proteins | sample ElkSlonscriptome_3_FD_13797 | JGI IMG/M metagenome (IMG submission 13797)
GCGGGCCGAATGGACCGAATTGCTGGAGGGCAGCGATGCGTGCTTCGCACCTGTTCTCGAGCTCGACGAGGCGCGTGATCACCCGCATATGAAAGCGCGCAACCTGTTCGCCCAGCACGACGGCCAGTGGCACACTGCCCCCGCGCCGCGTTTTTCCCGGACCCAGGGCGCCGTTAGGTCCAGTGCCGATGACGGCGCCGACGTCGTCGCCGGTTGGAAGAAAGGCTAGACGATGGCAGGGCGTTATTTCGATCAGTGGGAAGTCGGCATGAGGGTCGAACACGAGATCCGCCGGACCGTAACGGAGACGGACAATCTGCTGTTCTCGACGATGACCCATAATCCCCAGCCTCTGCATCTCGATGTCGAGGCGGCGAAACAGAGCGGGTTTGGACAGATCCTGGTCAATTCGACCTTTACCTTTGCCCTGCTGGTGGGGCTATCGGTGGGGGACACGACGCTGGGAACGCTCGTCGCCAATCTCGGCTTCGACAAGGTGGTGACGCCAAAGCCCGTTTTCATCGGCGACACCTTGCGCGCGCAAAGCGAGGTGAAGGCCCTGCGCGAAAGCAAGTCGCGACCCGAAACGGGCATCGTGACTTTCGAGCACGAAATGCTCAATCAGCGCGACGAGGTGGTATGCAGATGCGAACGATCTGCCCTGTTGCAGAGAAAAGGGTAGGCATTCGACAGGCTGGGCCGCTCGCCGCAGATCAAGGACCCGGCAGCGCGGGGTAAGAAATGCTCTTGCTGGTCGACGCGTTGGGCGGGAGGCTTCCGGAGGCTTCCGGAGGCTTCCGGAAGCTTCCGACTATACGGATGAAGTTCGCCCCTACGGTATTTGTAGCCACGCATACCGCTTGGGTATGCGCCGAGCATTCCCGGGCTTGCGGCTACGGCATGAGCTCGGCCCGCGTTTCTTTACTGGTTGCCCCGCCACCGCCTAGCGTCTGCCATAGCAGGATACGGGCACGCCGCGCGCGGCCGAGCGCCCCTGCCGCCCTTTCTCCGCTGGCATCGGCTGCCCGGCGAGCTTCCAGCACCGCCAGGAAATTTTCCAGACCGGACCGATAACGCACTTCGGCAAGGCGAGCCGCACGTTGCAGGCCGTCCCGCTCCTGCTCGGCCAGGCGCGCCTCCTCATCGGAGGCGGCGATCAGCGCATAGGCTTCCTCCGCACCGCCCAAGGCTTCGAATACGGCGCGGCGATAGGCCTGAAACGCAATCCGCTTGTTTGCCGCTGCGTTATCGATCTCCGCCTCCAGCCGTCCGAAATCGAGGAGCGGCGCAGCAAGTCCGGCGGTGAGTGTGCCGACGAGCGAAGACTCGTCGAAAAAATCGCCGGGGTCGAACGCGAGGAGGCCGACAACGGCCGAAAGCGTGAGCTGTGGGAACCGCGCGCGAGCCGCCGCGGCCAGTTCGGAATCGCTGGCAGCGAGTTCGGCGGCAGCGGCCAGCACATCGGGCCGATTGACGAGCAATTCCGATGGCATCGCCAAGGGTGCGGCCGGCAGGTGAGATTCAGGATCGTCCCGTGAAAGGGCCGCAATGATCGCGCTCGCGCCCGCTCCGGTCAACGTCACCAGTCGCCCGATTATCCGCGCTCTCTCGCTGCGCAGAGCGGCAAGCCGCGAGCGCGAAGCGCTTGTCGCCGCTTCGGCTCGAACCCGATCGAAACCGGGAGCGATCCCCGCTTCTTCCCGAGCGAGCGCGAGTTCGGCCAGACGGCTGGATGCGGCCACGTCGTCCTGGAGGGCCGCCGCGCGCAAGTTCAGGGTGCGCCAGTCGATCACGTTTCCGGCAATTTCGGAGAGGAGCGCGATCCGCACCGCCGATGCCGAGGCGTCGGCCGCCCCGATCCTGGCGAGGCTGGCACGTTCCTGCGCGCGCAGCCGTCCGAACAGGTCCGCATCCCAGCTTGCCTGAAGATTCGCGCCGTAGGAAATTTGCTCGGTTTCGATGAAGCCGCCCTGGGCCGCGCCGTCGCCGAACTGATTGGGATTGATACGCTGCCCCTGAACGTTTGCCTGCGCCGTTACGTTCGGCAATCGTTCTGCACCGGCTCGCGCCGCCCGCGCGCGCGCTGCATCGATCCGTGCGACCGCTTCGGCGAGGGTCGGCGAATTGACGAGAGCTGTCTGCGCCAACGCGGAAAACGCCGGGTCGTCCGATGGCAGCAATGCTGCAATTGCCGCGCCGGTCGGTTGATCGGGTGCGAACAGGAATTCGTCCGGCAGTGACGGCGGCGGTGTCGCGATGTCCGGTGGCGGGCCGGCCACACACGCGCCCAGAGATATGGTGGCGAGCACGAGAGCCAAGGTCATGCGGCGGGGCGAAAGCATGTCCCTATTCTCCCCGACCTGACCCGGCCCGAGTCGCTGGAATGAAAGCATCGACTTGCTGGCCGACGCGAAAGGCTTCGGCTTCGTTCGAATTGGGCAGAGCGTAGATCAGTTGAAGCACGCGGACATCGACACGTTCGGCCGCACTGTTCGTCAACTGTCGCTTCGGCACGACCTGCGGTTCGGCCCGGACGAATTGTGCCCGCACCTGCATCTGCGCCGCCCCGCGCGGAGAAATCAACGCCGCTTCGCCGAGTTCGACGCGCAACGCTTCGTTCTCGTCCACATCCACGCGTACGTGGAGCGGATCGGTCTGTCCCATCTGGATGAAGGCGGGGGCATTGCCGCCGCTGGTCGAGACGTATTCTCCCGGGCGGACGTTCACGGCGAGGATCTTTCCGGCAATAGGAGCGCGAACCGTCAATCGGCCAAGCTCCGTGCGGGTTGACTCGGCGCGTGCCCGGGCGGAATCGAGCCGTGCGCGGGCCAGCGCAAGGCGGCTGGTGGCGGCTTCGAGTTCGCCCTCGGCGCGAATGATCTCCGCGCGGCTGACGGCGGCGGGATCGCTAAGGTCGCGATAGAGATCGAGTTGCTGGCGCGCCGTCGCCCGGGTAGCTTCGGCCTCGACGATGGCGGCGCGCGCTTCACGAATGGCGGCCTGGGCCTCGCTCAATTGTGCGCGCACCGCGCGGTCATCCACGGTGAAAAGCGGCTGGCCTTTCTCGACGCGGTCACCCGGCTCGACGCGCAGATCGGTGACGAGACCGGAGAGCGCCGACCCTATGTCGATGATTTCGCTCGCAGGCTCGACCAACCCGGTCGCTGCGACCCGGGCGCCTTCCGCCAGTTCTCCGGTGGGTTTCGGCGGCTGTTGTTCGGGCTCGGCGGTCGCTCGGTCGGGCAGGTCGGAAAAGATATAGAACGCCGCCACGGCGATCCCGATCACGGCGAGGATCGGGAGGATCTGCCTGGAAAAGCTCAGATTGCGAAGATTGAAGGCCATGGGTTTCTCGAATTGTCGGTGATCGGGGATCTAGTGGTCTTCGGGCATTTCGGCGCCGTCGTGAGTAACGCGCCCGTCTTCGAGTACGAGGATGCGATCCGCGAGGTCGAAAATGCGATTGTCATGCGTGACGATGATGCAGGCGCGATCCTCGGCCACGGCGACTTCGCGCAGCAGGTCCGTCACCCTGCGACCGGATCGGGCGTCGAGAGCGGCAGTCGGCTCGTCACAAACGACGAGACGCGGTTCGTGAACCAGCGCGCGGGCAATGGCGACACGTTGCTGTTGTCCGCCAGACAGCTGGCTGGGCAGCTTGTCCGCCTGGTCGCCGATATTCAGTTTATCGAGCAACACTTTTGCCCGGTCGCGAGCCTCCGATACGCCAATCCCCCTTGCAATCAGCGGGACCGCGGCGTTGGCCGCAACGTCGATCGAGGGGATGAGATTGTACTGCTGAAAGATGAAGCCGATGTTCTTCAGCCGGAATTCGACCAGTTCACGGTCTGACAGGGCATAGATATCGGTGCCGAAAACCTGCACCATCCCGTCGGTGGGCCACAAGATCCCGCACATGATCGAAATCAGGGTCGTCTTGCCCGATCCGCTTTCGCCGACGACATAGGTAAGCTCGCCCGAGCGGATATCGGCATCGATCCCGTGCAGGACCCTGATGGTGGATTGGCCCGCTTCGAAATCGCGAGTGATCCCGCGAGCGCTGATCGCCGTTTCGCCCTTGCGCGTGGCCGCGACGTTCCGGGGTGCCTCTTCGGTTTGCGAAGCATGGCTCATCGGAACACCGCCGCCGGTTCCGTGCGCAGGACGCTGTTGAGGGCGAGCCAGCCCGTGATGGCGAGGATCACGATGACCGCGCCCAGACTGATCAGCGGGATTTGCCAGGGAATGTAGAAACCCTTGAAGAACGGGTTGCCGCTGAAGCCGTAGATAAAGGCAGCAGTGCCGACGACGCCCAGCGCATATCCTATGAAGCCGACCAGAGCGGCTTGCGCAGCGACCATCCGCACGATCTTTCCATTGGTGACGCCGATCGCCTTGAGCGCGCCGAACTGCTTGATATTGTCGCGAATGAACAGGCTGAAGGTCAGGCCGACGATTGCCACGCCGACCACGAAGCCCAGCACCACGGTAATGCCGAAATTGGTAGGGATACCGGTGTTTTCTATGATGAAATCGACACCTGCTCCCGAGAATCGTTCGCGCGTTTCAGCCTTCAGGCCGGTCTGCTGCTCGATCCGTGTGGCGATGGTTTCGGCGTCCGTGCCCGTCGCCACCCCTGCGAGGACGAAGGTCAATCGATTGCGCGTTCCGGGTACGTAATTGAGCGCCTGGCTGTATTTGGTGTAAAGCGTCACCTGGCTGGTGAAACTGGGAATCGCATCGGCGACGCCCCTGATCACGGCACGCTGATCGTTCAGTTCGAGGCGCTGGCCCAGCGGGTCCTGATCCTGTTCGAACAGGTTCAGAACGCCGACATCGTCGACGATGACGGTGTCCGGTCGGGAAAGGACCGACTTGTCACCGACCGCCATGCGCTCGGGCATTCCGATCAAAGTCGAATCGTCCACTCCGATGATCGTGACACCCTCCAGATCACCGCTGGCGGTTCGGACAGAAGCGGCTGCCCGCAAATGCGGGACTGCCCATTCGACACCGGGAACCGAGCGCACTTCATCCAGCGCGGTCGAGGGCATCGCGTAGGTCACCTCGGTGGTTCGGCTGACCGGGTCCATTACCCAGATATCTGCCTCGGGCGCGTTGTATACCCCGCTGGCCCCGCGCTCGATCAGATTGACGAAAATAGTGAGCTGCTGGGTTATGAGCAGGGTGGAGAAGGCGATCCCGAACAGCAGGCCATAGAATTTCTGGCTGTCGCCTGTCAGCATTCGGATGGCGATCCAGAGCATCGAGGAAATCCTTCATCCTGGCGAAAGGGGTTGCACGATGGCGACCGGCATACGATACTGAACGGTACCGTTTAATTGAACGACTGCGTTCATTTGTCAACCTCGCTTCTTTCGTAAAGGAATCCTGCTCGATATGTCCGAAAGAGCCGGCCGCCCTTCCGATCTGGCAAAGCGCGAGGCGATCCTCGATGTTGCCTCTCGAAGGTTCATGGAGGATGGGTATGCGGCCACTTCGATCGAACAGATCGCTGCCGATGCGGGTGTTTCGAAAGTCACGATCTACAGCCACTTTGGCGACAAGCGCGGATTGTTCACTGTCGCGGTAGAGCGCGAATGCGAGAAGATCCGCACCGCTTTCACCCTCGACGATATGCCGGCAGGATCGATACGCGAACGACTTCAAGCCATCGGCGAAGCGATAGCGGCCTTTCTGTCGCGCCCGGAGATGATCCGCTTCGATCGTCGGATCGCGGCCGAGACCGAGCACGATCCAGCGATCGGCCAGGCATTTCTGAAAGCCGGGCCGTGGCGGATGAAGTCGGCGTTCAGCGCCTTTCTCGCGCATGCGACGAGTGCAGGGGAGCTTTGCATTTCCGATCCCGACCTTGCCGCCGAACAGTTCGCGGCAATGACAAAAGGGATGGGCGATCTCGAACAGCGTTTCGGGTCTCCCAGGGACGCGGAAACGGATCACCGGCGGATTGCAGGCGCGGTCGACGTGTTTCTGGCAGCCTACGCGCCAGACGGGCGGATGAAGGGGCCGGGCCGACCTCGATAAGAATATCAGGTCGTATCGCATCCTTTTGCGCCGGGATTCGTTATCTTGCCATTCACTACGGTGCGCTTACATATTGCCGTAAGAAAGGAATCCTCGAACATGAGCGATCAGAACGACCCGCAGCAGCAGCCTCCCGAAGGTCAGAACCCCTGGGTCAAGCAATTGATGATCTGGGGCGGCATTTTCATGGCGCTTCTTCTTGTGGTCTCCTTGTTCGGTGGCGGTGGACAGACCCCCGATACGCAAATCCGGTACTCCGACTTCCGTGAGCAGGTCGCTGCCGGATCGGTCGAGGAAGTGCAGCTGGGTTCGGACATGATCACCGGCACGCTCAAGAACGGCAGCAGTTTCTCGACCATTCCGGTTCCGTCCGATACGGAAATCACCGGATTGCTTGAAGAGAACGGCGTGGATTTCACCGGCCGTCAGAGTGAGGAGCCCAACATGCTGTTGTGGATCCTCGTGCAGTCGTTGCCTTTCATTCTCATCCTCGGCATCGCCTTCTTCGCTCTGCGCCAGGTGCAGAAAGGCGGCGGGGGCGGCGCCATGGGCTTCGGCAAGTCCAAGGCCAAGATGCTGACCGAGCGTCAGGGTCGCGTGACCTTCGCCGACGTCGCCGGGATCGACGAAGCGCGCGAGGAGCTTGAGGAAATCGTAGAATTTCTGAAGGACCCGACCCGTTTCTCCAAACTCGGCGGACAGATTCCCAAGGGCGCCCTGCTGGTCGGTTCGCCCGGTACCGGTAAGACCCTGCTTGCCCGCGCGATCGCGGGGGAGGCGGGTGTGCCGTTCTTCACGATCTCAGGTTCCGATTTTGTCGAGATGTTCGTCGGCGTCGGTGCCAGTCGCGTGCGAGACATGTTCGAGCAGGCCAAGAAGAACAGCCCGTGCATTCTCTTCATCGACGAGATCGACGCCGTGGGCCGGTCGCGCGGCCACGGCCTCGGCAATTCGAACGATGAACGCGAACAGACGCTCAACCAGTTGCTGGTCGAGATGGACGGGTTCGAAGCGAATGAGGGAATCATCATCATCGCGGCGACCAACCGCCCAGACGTCCTCGACCCGGCCCTGCTTCGGCCAGGCCGGTTCGACCGCCAGGTCGTCGTGCCCGTTCCCGATATCGAGGGACGCGAGAAAATCCTCGGCGTGCACATGAACAAGGTGCCGCTCGCTCCGGACGTCAATCCGCGCACCATCGCACGCGGTACGCCGGGCTTCTCGGGTGCCGATCTTGCCAATCTCGTCAACGAGGCTGCCTTGCTGGCAGCGCGTCGCAACAAGCGATTGGTGGCGATGCAGGAGTTCGAAGACGCCAAGGACAAGGTCATGATGGGCGCGGAACGGCGTTCGATGGTCATGACCGACGAAGAGAAGAAGATGACGGCCTATCACGAGGCAGGCCATGCTCTGGTCAGCCTGAACGAGCCCGCTTCCGATCCCATCCACAAGGCGACTATCATCCCCCGCGGGCGCGCGCTGGGCATGGTGATGCGCTTGCCCGAACGTGACAGCTATTCCTACCATCGCGACAAGATGCACGCCAACCTCGCGGTCGCCATGGGCGGGCGCGTGGCAGAGGACATCATCTTCGGTCACGACAAGGTTTCGAGCGGAGCCAGCGGTGACATTCAATATGCCACCGACCTCGCGCGCAACATGGTCACCAAGTGGGGCATGAGCGAGAAACTGGGTCCGTTGCAGTACGAAGAAAGCCAGGAAGGCTATCTCGGCATGGGCCAGACAGCGCGCACCATGGGTGGAGCGGAAACCAACAAGTTGATCGACGCCGAGATCAAGCGGCTGGTCGAGCAGGGCCTTGCCAGGGCGCAGGAGATCCTGACCGATCAGGAGGACAAGCTGCATTTGCTGGCGCAATCGCTGCTCGAATACGAGACATTGACCGGCGAAGAAATCGATCGACTGATCAAGGATGGTGCGATCGACCGTCCCAACGAACCACGCGGACCGACTATCGTCCGACCGGTTCAGGGGTCCGCCATTCCCAAGGCTGGCAAGCGTTTCGGCCAGAAGGATAAGGACGGCGGCAAGAAGCCCGGCGGCGACGAGGCCCCCCAGGGCGCCTGATCGGTCGCAACAGCAGACAGCGAAGGGGCGCGGCAGGGATCACCTGCCGCGCCCCCTTGTCGTTTCCGGTAGGTCGTCTTGCTGGAACATTGTGCGAACAAGCTCGTTGTTCTGACAAAGGAGATCGATGCAAATGACCGATATCGACACAGCTAATGCACACCCGAAATCGAACCCTGCCGGCAATGCTGAAAAGGCGCCAGAGAATTGGACCACGGGCGACGAGCCAATGACCGGCGCGCAAGCGAGCTATCTCAAGACGTTGGCTGAGGAAGCGGGCGATCCGGAGGCTTTCGATCCCGAGCTGTCCAAGGCCGAAGCCTCGATCCGGATCGACAAGTTGCAAGGCAAGACAGGCCGGGATTCCTGATCGCGAACCGCGGCGATTGCCTCAGAACGCGCCGAGCAGGAGCAGGGCCTGCAAGAACAGCAATGCTACGATCCAGATAAAGAAACTCAGCGCTATCAATCGCCAGAACGCTGAAAACCGGGAGAGAGCGTAGGTTCCCCGCAAATGCCTGTAAATATGAGCCGGCGGCACCAAGAGCATCACTATCAACGAAAGCCACCAGATCGGCTGGATGGTGGCCAAGAGCGATGCCGCGATAAACAGCAGCGACATGAACGACAACGAGTAGGTGACGAAGGTTGCATGATCATATGCTTTGAATTGCCGGCGCCATGCAAAGACCAGCCATACGAACGGTATAGACAAGGGGATCAACAGCCAGCTGAACTTGTATCCATTGGCCTGCAACTTGTAGAGAACCAGACCCGGGTTCTCGCGCCATTTTTTCACAATGCCATCATCGATGGATCTAATACCCGTCAGATTGACGTCGATCTTTCCCGTATTGTTCTGCGCTGTCAGTGCTTCAGCTCTATTGAGAACTTCGATCTGCCGTCCGATCGCCCCCAGCTGTTCCTGCAACTCCGGCCGGTCAGGCGCGTCGGTCGCCAGATCGCGCATATCCTCTGCGATCTCGTCACGCTCGGCTTCGAGCTGGCTCACTACGGACGAGATTTGCGTGTTGGTCGAAAGGCCGCTGTTGATCTGGGTCGGTGTAGTCAGCCCGACCATTTGAAAAACGGCGAACATTGCGAATACGCTGAAGAGAAACATGGACATGGGGCTGACGAAACTTGCGCGCTCTCCCTCAATGTAGCGTCTCGTAATTTCGCCTGGCTTCAAAGTGAGTAGGGGAAGGGTACGCCAAAGCTTGCCATCCAGATGTAGGACGCCGTGAACGAGATCGTGCGCGATGGCCATCAGGCTGCGATAGATGCGACGTTTCTGGCCGCAATTGCTACAATATGCACCAGGGACCAAAACACCGCAATTCAGGCAAGCTTGGGCATCGCCTTCGATCAGGACATCCTCGCCATGAGCCGGCTCAGCCGCGCGACCCAACAGCGCGCCTTCGATTGTCGATCCGAAACCATCGGAAAGTTCTGCCATCCGTCCCTGACCCTCCTGCCCATACCATAGCTTGATTGTCAGACGAAGAAAGGACGCACTATGCCTCCGCAGCCAGCTTGCGTTCTATTGCTCTCCACAATTGCGCGAAGGCGCGCGCGGAGGGTGAGCGTGGCGCAAAAGCCCCCACCGGCTTTTGCTCGACAGCGCATTGCTCGATCGCGCTTGCCTGCGGAATGACCGGCCATTTTGCATGAACGTCACGCGCCTCCCGGTGGAGGGTGCGACGCATGTCGACCATCGACAGAACCGGGAGGATTGGTGGATGGCCTTTGCCGGAGCCTCGGACCTCCGTCACCACGAGTTCGAGCGCGCGCGCGGACAGGGGGGAGGGAGGCAGCGGAACGATGACGAGATCGGCGGCGCGCATCACCTGCGCGCTCACCTCGTTCATCACCGGCGGACAATCGAAAACGATGCGGTCGAATTGCTTGGACATGGTCTCGACCAGCTTCGCCAGTCGCTTTTTCTTGCCGATCTGGCCGAACTGCCAATCGAGCGTACGAATGCTTTCATCGGCCGGCAGTAACCAGAACTTCTCATAGGCCGTCTTCCGAACCAACTTTGCCGGATCACGCGTCCTGTCGAATACCGAGCTCGCGGAGCGTTTCGCTTTCGCTTCGATCCCGAGCAGGAATCCCGAACCGTTCGCCGGATCGAGGTCCCACAAAAGCGTCTCCCGGCATGAAGTCGTTGCCGCGCACCACGCCAGGTTGGTGGCAAGAGTTGTTTTTCCGACGCCGCCCTTGACGCTGTAGACTGCAATCGAGGCCATCGCGGTCTCCATTCTCCTGCTGTTGCGGCCACCAGGGGGCTCGACCGGTCGATCCTCATCGGAAAGGCGGTTCTCAGGTAATGATGTTACATCAGCCAATCACAAAGACAAGACGTGGCGACTTGCGCCAAGGTGCAGACACCACGATACAAAATTTGGGGCCGGCCCAACGAAAAAGGCCGCCAAAACGGCGGCCTTCCTCAAATAACGGGTTCTCTGCGGAACCTGTCGATCGCCTTGCTCAACCCTCGTAATCGGCACCGATCGAGGTCGAGCGGGTCGGAGCGCTCGCTGTAATCCGCAAAGCTTCGGCCGACTGGCTGAGCGAACCGATCTCATCGGCATCGTCTTCATCATCGGGCAGGATCTTCTGAAGGCTGGTCACAAGCGATTCCTGCAAATGCTTGGGCTTGACGGTCTGTTCGGCGATCTCACGCAGGGCGACCACGGGATTCTTGTCCCGGTCGCGATCGATCGTCAGCTCGCTACCGCCGGAAATCTCGCGTGCGCGCTGCGCGGCGAGCAGAACGAGGTCGAAACGATTCGGGATCTTGTCGACGCAATCTTCAACGGTAACGCGTGCCATCGCGGGGCCTTTCGAACGGGACAGACATGTCTGGGAAAGCGTGGGAGATAAAGAAAGACCGGTTACAAGTCAATATTTGCAACCATTGTCGTGTTCGATGATTGCATTGGGATGGGATCACCGACACTCGAGAAGCCCGGCCTTGAGAGGCCGTCCGCGCACAACGTGCCCGACACGTTCTCCCTGGCTATTCACGGTCACGATTTCACGTTCTATCCCAAAGGTATCGACCGACTGGAGGCGCTGCTGCATCATATCGCGTCGGCCCGTAAAAGCGTTTACTGCTTCTACTTCCTGTTCGATGAGGACGATACCGCAGCGAAAGTTCGCGATGCGTTGATCGATGCCGCACGGCGCGGGATCGACACGCGGCTATATATCGATGCGTTCGGCAGCGAGGCGCGCGAACCGTTCTTCGCCGATCTCGTTGCTGCGGGCGGCAAATTCTCGCTGTTTTCTCCTGATTGGGACACGAGGTTTCTCATCCGGAACCATCAGAAAATGGCGATCGTCGACCGCACCCGGGTGATGAGCGGAGGCTTCAACATCGCCGACGATTATTTCGCCTCGCCGGAAAAGAATGGCTGGTGCGATCTTGGCATGATGATCGAAGGGCCGATCGTCGAGCGGTTCAACGAATGGTTCGACTGCATCATCGAATGGATCGAAGGCGACGATCCGACATTCCTGAAAATACGCAACCTCGTGCGGGACTGGGACCGGGGCAGCGAACCCGTGCAGCTCGTCATGGGCGGGCCGACCGCGGTTTCCAGCCAGTGGGCCGTATTGTTCAAGGAGGACATGGTTCGGGCCGACAGGCTCGATCTCGTCACCGCGTACTTTTCACCGCCACGCTCCATGCGGCGGGTCCTGCGGCGGATGGGCCGGACGCGCAGCTTGCGGATGATCCTGGCGAGCCGGTCCGATTTCGCGGTCACCGTTCTGGCTGGCCGATTGCACTATCGGGGGCTCTGGAGGGCGGGCGCCAAGCTGTTCGAATACCAACCCTCGAAGCTTCACATGAAACTGCTCGTCATCGACGATATCGTCTATATCGGCAGCGGCAATCTCGACATGCGCTCGATCCGCCTCAACCTCGAACTCATGGTTCGCATTGAAAGCGCCGAGCTGGCCGACCGGATGCGTGGGCTCATCGACGACCTCGAAGCCGACAGCCTGCCTGTCGACAAGAGCTGGTTGAAGCGGTTTGGTGGTGCGAGCGACCGCATGCGATGGCTCGTCAGCTATTTCATGCTGCGCTTCGTCGACTACAATCTCAGCCGTCGGTTCAATCTTGGCCCATCGAAACTGAAGAATGCGCGAAAGCCGCGCCTGCGTCAGTCGAAGCCGTAGTCGGAATAATCGCGCATGTTGGGCGAGGTGAATTTCGTGATCTCGCTCTGGAAATGAAGCGGAACGTTGCCGGTCGATCCGTGACGCTGCTTTGCAACCATCAGGGTCGCCTTGTTCTTGACCTCCAGATACTCGGCCTCCCATTGGCTGTACTTTTCCTGCACTTCGGGGCTGCTCGACCCGTCGGGGTTGGGCATGTCGGGGCGCACGGCTTCCTTGTAATAGTCGGCTCTGTAGATGAACCAGACCATGTCGGCATCCTGCTCGATCGATCCTGATTCGCGCAGGTCGGAAAGCATCGGGCGCTTGTCCTCGCGCTGTTCGACTGCACGGCTGAGCTGCGACAGGGCGATCACAGGCACGCTCAGTTCCTTTGCGAGCGTTTTCAGCCCCCGGCTGATTTCCGAGATTTCGTTGACACGGTTGTCGTTGGCCCGGCCCGAACCCTGCAAAAGCTGGAGATAATCTACCACGACGAGGCCGATATCGTGCCGCCGCTTCAACCGGCGAGCGCGAGTGCGTAGCCCGGCGATCGTCAAAGCCGGGGTATCGTCGATATAAAGCGGCAATTCTGCCAGACGCTGGCTTGCAAAGCTGAGCTTCTGGAAATCCTCGCGGCTCAACTTACCGCTTCTGAGCGCTTCGGATGACACTTCGGACTGCTCGGCAAGAATACGGGTCGCCAGCTGATCGGCACTCATTTCCAGGCTGAAGAACGCCACCGGGCCGCCATATTGATGCTCGCCCCCCTCTGTCTGCCATTTCAGGTGCTCTTCAGCGCAGTTGAAAGCAATGTTGGTGGCCAGCGACGTCTTGCCCATGCCGGGGCGTCCGGCGAGGATGATGAGGTCGGATTCGTGCAGGCCGGCGGTCTTCTGGTCGATCGTTTCCAGCCCGGTCGTCCTGCCCGACAGGCCGCCGCCCGAATTCATCGCCGCTTCGACCATCTTGATAGCCGTCAGCGCGGCTTCGCGGAAACTGGATGCCTCGCTCCCGGTCGCCGCGCCCTCGGCGACCCGGAAAAGGTCCGCCTCGGCCTGTGCGATGCGATCCATCGGATTGGTTTCTTCCGAGGTGTCGAGCGCCCCTTCGACGAGTCCTCGCCCGACGCTTACCAATTCGCGCAGCAGGGCAAGATCGTAGATTTGCTGCACCAGTTCGCGCGGCGCAAGCAGTCCCGCACCATTGGCGGTAAGCTGGGCCAGGTATTTCGGCCCGCCCAGTTCTTTCAAAGCCTCGTCGGCTTCGAAATGGGGGCGCAGGGTAACCGGCGAAGCTGTCGCGTTGCGCTCTATCAGGGCAAGAATGCGGCCATAGATCCGCTGGTGCAGCGGTTCGAAGAAATGTTCGGGCCGGATCGGAGTGGTCAATTCCTCGATCACGCGATTATCGATCAGGACGGCGCCAAGGAACGCCGCCTCCGCTTCGAGATTGGCGGGTAGTTTGCGCGCGGTGTCGTCGTCGCCGTCATTGCCGACGGGATGGAGGGGTTCGGGCTGAGCCATGTCGCCGTTCTTGCGTCAAACCGGCCTCACCATGCAAGTGCGTGAGCGCGGGTAATATTTTCGCAATCGGCCCTTGCGCTGTGGATAGCGGGGATTGGCGATCGTAACGCTTGAAGTCACCCCCCGCGATCTGCGAAGGCAGTGACGATCATGTCCGCTACGCCTCCCGATTCTGCGAACGCACCCAACGGTTCACCCGGCGGCTCGCACCGCATTTCCCACATCGCGCTGGATGAGGATACGATCCTGTGGCGCAATGCCGATGTCGAACAGGAACGCCGGGTCGCGATCTTCGACCTGATCGAGGAAAACACGTTCAAACCGATCCGCAGCGCAAATTCCGGAGCGAATGGCCCCTATCGTCTCGAACTCGCGGTGCGCGATGGCCGGCTGGCGATCGAAATCGCCGACGAGGATGAGAAGCCGCTGGA
>JGI12210J13797_10295179_pt1 | contig 14260 bp, 10 predicted proteins | sample ElkSlonscriptome_3_FD_13797 | JGI IMG/M metagenome (IMG submission 13797)
TGGCCTTTATGTTACCTTTGCATTATGATTTATCTATCAGTAGAGACACTTAGTAAGCACTATCTTACTATGGAAGGGCGAGAAAAATACCTTTTTCAGGATATTTCCTTCGGAATTGAGCCAGGACAGAAGGTGGCTTTGGTGGGGATTAACGGCTCAGGGAAGTCCACACTACTGAAAATTATTGCTGGTAAGGAAGTGCCTGACCAAGGCGAAGTAGTTTTGTCGCAGGGAGTACGAATGGCTTATGCTGAGCAACAACCCCAGTTTGCCGACAATGACACAATCTCCTCTTTTATCTACAATAGCGATGATCCCACACTCGCCCTGTTAAAAGATTACCGAAAGTTATTGCAACAAAACCCTGGTAGCGAGCGATTGCCCGATTTAATTCAGCAGATTGATAGCCGCCACGCTTGGGATTACGAAAGTCAGATTGAGCAAATATTAGGGCAATTAGGGGTCTACGATATTGATCGGCCGGTGGCTAACTTATCGGGCGGGCAGCGTAAGCGGGTTGCTCTTGCTAAAGCATTAATCGAGAAACCTAATTTCTTGATTTTAGATGAGCCCACGAACCACCTCGATTTAGAAACTATTGAGTGGTTAGAAAACTATATCTCTGCTCAAAATATGGCATTGCTGCTGGTGACTCACGATCGCTATTTTCTGGAAAGAGTAACTAATGAAATAATTGAACTTAGCCAGGGGCAAATTTTTCGCTATCAGGGAAACTATGCCAATTTTCTGGAAAAGAAAGCCGAGCGTATGGCTCAGCAACAGGCTACGGTAGATAAAGCCCAAAACCTGCTGCGTAAAGAATTGGACTGGATGCGGCGGCAGCCCAAAGCCCGGGGTACCAAAGCTAAGTATCGGGTAGATGCTTTTTACGATTTACAGAACAAGGCCAACCAGAACCTAAGTCAAGATACGACTGAACTCAGCATTCAAGGACGGCGGCAGGGTAAGAAGATTCTAGAAATTGAGCAGGTCAGCAAATCCTTTGGCGACCAGGAGCTAATTGATAATTTCTCTTATGTCTTTCGTCGGAAAGATAGGATTGGAATTATCGGGCCCAATGGATCGGGGAAAAGTACGTTCTTGAATATCATCACGGAGCAACTCAATCCTGACGAGGGGCAGTTGGATATGGGTACCACCACGGTATTCGGTTACTACACTCAGCAGGAAATTAGCTTCTCTGATGATCTGCGGATGATTGATGTAGTGAAAGAAGTAGCCGAAGTAATTGATCTGGGAAAAGGCCAGGTGATCACGGCTTCGCAGCTGCTCCAGCGGTTTCAATTTTCAACGGATATGCACTACCAGCGGGTGAAAGATTTGAGTGGAGGGGAAAAGCGGCGGTTGCAACTGCTACGGGTACTTATGAAAAACCCCAACTTTCTAATTCTGGATGAGCCAACCAACGATCTGGATTTAATCACGCTTAATATCTTAGAAGATTTCTTGCTTCAGTTTGACGGCTGTTTAATTCTGGTAACCCACGACCGCTATTTTATGGATCGGCTGGTGGAGCATATTTTTGTTTTTGAACTGGATAGCGGGTACATCCGCGACTTTCCGGGTAACTATACTGATCTTAGAGATGCTAAGGCTCAGGAAAAAGCATCAGACAACAACGCTAAATCTGCTCAAAAGCTAAAACCAACTGCCAGTGTAAAAGTAGTCACTGAAGAAAAAAAAGACCGAAGAGCTACCTATAAGGAGAAGCGGGAATACGAGCAAATTGAATTGGACATCAGCCGATTGGAAGAAGAAAAAGTAATACTGGAAAATCAACTGAACGAGCTTTCAACTTCTGGCCAGTCTAGCCACCAAGAACTGAGCGAAACATCTCAGCAGCTAGAAAAGATAGTGAAGGAACTGGAGGAAAAATCAGATCGGTGGTTGGAGTTAGCCGAGATTGTAGAACAAAGCTAATCAGCGCGGGTTGAAACAGGGCAATGGCAGAAGTTCCTAATTCAGCAATCGCCCCGGGAGTGGATTGGTTTCAGCAACAAGGTTGGCAGCCTTTCCCATTCCAGCAAGAAGTCTGGGAAGCTTACCTCAGTGGCGAGAGTGGATTGTTAAACGCGCCTACTGGAAGCGGTAAAACCTACGCCCTCTGGATTCCTTGCCTATTGGAGTTCATCTGTCAGTATCCTAAAGACTTTTCTGAGTGTTCTACCAACGGTCTGCAAGTTATCTGGATCACTCCCCTGAAGGCACTGGCGAAAGATATTCATTCCGCAATGGAGCGAGCGGCGGAAGGCTTAGAAGTTCCTTGGCGAGTAGCGGTTCGTAGCGGCGATACTTCATCGGGCGAGCGGCAGAAGCAGTTGCGCCGGATGCCCGAGTGCCTCATCACCACTCCCGAAAGCCTCCATTTACTACTTGCCCAAAAACAATCCAGTCGCCATTTTAAAAAACTAAAATGTGTTATTGTGGACGAGTGGCACGAGCTGATGGGCAGCAAGCGGGGCGTACAGATGGAGCTGGCTCTTTCGCGACTAAGAACTATTCAGCCCGATCTCAAAACCTGGGGAGTATCCGCTACCATCGGAAATCTAGTGCAAGCTCGCGATGTACTGCTGGGGGGTGAGGCTACGCAGACCAGCCGGATTGTCAAGGCAAATATTAAAAAGGATATTAAGGTAGCTTCTATTTTACCTGACGAAATGGAAAAATTTCCTTGGGCGGGGCACCTTGGCATTCGGCTGTTGCCGAAAATTCTGCCGATTCTAGAGGAAAGCCAAACCACCCTGTTGTTTACCAACACCCGAGCTCAAACCGAAATTTGGTACCAAACCTTGTTAGATAAAGTGCCGGACCTAGCCGGACAGATGGCAATGCACCACGGCTCACTCGATCCGCAGGTGCGAAGCTGGGTAGAAGAAGCCCTTCACCAGGGAATACTAAAACTGGTAGTGTGCACATCTAGTCTGGATTTAGGAGTGGATTTCCGCCCAGTAGAAACGGTAATTCAGGTGGGTAGCCCCAAAGGAATTTCTCGCTTTTTGCAAAGAGCTGGACGAAGCGGACACCGGCCGGGAGCTACTAGCCGAATTTATTTTCTGCCTACCCATGCTTTAGAGCTAATTGAATCGGCGGCTATTCAGGAAGGCATGAAAAATGAGGTGGTAGAATCGCGTAAGCCACTGGAGCAGTCGTTCGACGTGCTAGTTCAGTATCTGGTAACGCTGGCAGTAGGCGAAGGCTTCCGACCGGAGGAATTGTATCCCGAGATAACCGCTACTTATTCCTATCGTGATTTAAGCGAAGAAGAATGGAGGTGGGCACTGCAATTTATCACCTCTGGCGGAGATAGTTTGGGACAATACGACGAATTTTCTAAAGTAGAAGTAGATGATGGAGTGTATAAAGTTAGCAACCGACGAACCGCACTGCGACATCGCTTATCAGTCGGAACCATCGTCAGCAATCCGGTACTGAAGGTGAAGTACGTGGGTGGTGGATACATTGGCACCATTGAAGAAAGCTTTATTTCTCGCCTGAATAAAGGAGATAACTTTTGGTTTGCGGGTCGCAATTTAAAGTTGGAGCGAATTAAGGATATGACCGTAATGGTTCGTAAGGCTCGCGGAAAAAACGGTGTAATTCCCCGCTGGACGGGCGGACGGATGCCACTATCAACCCAGCTATCAGATATGATTCGCCTCAAGCTAGATCAGTATCTGCAAGGCAGTTATTCCGATCCAGAATTGATCGCGCTAGAACCCCTGCTGGAACTTCAGCAAGAGTGGTCGGCATTACCCGACCGAAAGCATTTTCTGATAGAGCGATTACAAACTCGCGAGGGATATCATGTCATCTTTTATCCGTTTGCGGGTCGAGCGGCTCACGAAATTTTATCAACGTTGGTTGCGTGGCGTATCAGTCAGGTGCGGCCAATCTCTTTCTCTATTGCTATGAATGACTACGGCTTTGAGCTGCTTTCCGATCAGGAAATTCCGTTGGAAGAAGCCCTGGAGCTAGATTTATTCGGCACCGATAATTTATTGGAAGATATTTTAGCCAGCGTAAACAGTACTGAAATGGCCAAACGACGGTTTCGGGAAATTGCGGCTATCTCTGGGCTAGTGTTTCAAGGCTACCCCGGAAAACATATCGGAAACCGTCACTTGCAGGCTTCGTCGCAAATTATCTACGATGTATTTCAGAAGTACGATGCTGACAATCGGCTACTTACTCAGGCGTTAGACGAAGCTTTGTACCAGCAGATAGAACATGCGCAGTTGGCTGAAACTTTTGAGCAGATCAATCAGCAGCACTTTTTAATCAAAAACCCGCCGTATCCCACTCCGTTTTCCTTTCCGTTACTGGTTGATCGATTACGAGAAAAGATTAGTTCGGAATCGTTAGAGGATCGTATTTTGAAAATGCAGCGGCAATTAGAGTCTTATGCAGCGAATGGGGAGAGTTGATTTTTCGATGTGCTGATTTGTTGATGTGCTGATGGGTAAATATGTTTGTGGGCATCTTGAACTTTAAACTCAGAACTTTGAACTCAATTTAGCTAAACAAAAAGGAGAAATTTGACTTTATTTACTCAATGATAAGTAAGAAGTATTCGCTAATTTTTTTAACTACTGCGCTATTTTTTCTCACCAGCTGTCATCGGGGAATTAGCTTTCTTCCCACGAAAGTTCAGCGATTGTTCATAGCCTTGCCCCCGATTGAAGAGACAAAGGTCAATCGGCAGAAACTTAAACTGATGAAGCGCGATTGGAATGGTCAGCTTGCTTTCCAGACAGATCAGTTTAATACTTTATTAGATCCAACTACTGCGGCTATTAGTAATATTGTAGTGCCCGATTTTACGGCTGAAGAACTAGATAGCGCAGTGAACCGGCTATTTATGTTCCCTTCTTTGGCTTCATCCAGTCCCTATGGCTTTGCCAAAAATGACTTAGTTGACTATCCTGATTCAGTTTATCGTAAGCGTTTCCGCCAGATTAGCACTGATATTCCGCTCGTATTCAATAATCAGGTAAGAACTTTTATTGAGGTGTATGCCATTCGCAAGCATGATTTAACCCAGCGGATGCTGGGAAAAAGTGTACTGTATTATCCGTACATCGAGCAGATACTCACTGAACATGATATTCCCGATGAACTAAAGCACCTGGTAATGGTGGAATCGGCTTTGGAAACTGGTGCTGCTTCCTCTAAAGCAGCCGTTGGCTTATGGCAAATTCGGCCAGCTACTGGGCGAAGTTTGGGGTTAACGATCAACCGCACGGTAGACCAACGGCTAGACCCCTATGCTTCTACCCGAGCTGCCATACGCTACTTAAAAAAGCTGCGTGGTATGTACGGTAACTGGCCTATGGCGATTGCGGCTTATAATTGCGGGCCGGGTAATATGCACAAGGCTATTGTTCGAGCGGGGGGAAGTAAGAACTTTTGGCGAGTGCAACGATTTCTACCTCGCGAAACCCGCAGCTACGTACCCGCTTTTATGGCGTTGGTCTACCTTAACGAATTTCAGCCGGAACATAACCTGCGCCCGGAGTATCCTGAGCTTTCGTTTCGCGCGGTAGATACAGTACAAATTTATCAGGAGATTTCGTTAGAAGAAATTGCGGAGTATACTGCCGTGAACTTGGAGGAGTTACAGTTTTTAAATCCAGCCTTAGTTCGGAATAAGGTTCCGTTCTGGAAAGGGGGATATTCGCTAGCTCTGCCGCTGAATAAGATTGCTCAGTTTGAACGTGAGCGTAGTTACCTATTTGCCCCCCACAATTATGCTAACCAAATAGCCAAAACGGCCCGAATAACCAAACAGAGGCGAGCGGTAGTGCCCCAAGGCTCTAATTATACCAAGCTAATCTATCGGGTACGAAGAGGAAATACGATGGTAAATATTGCCCGACGTTACGGCTGCTCAGTAAACGATATCCGAGACTGGAATGCCAAGTCCGACCATATTATTCGGGTAGGAGAGGAGCTCACTTTATATATCGCTAAAAGTCGGACCTCTCCCTAGTAATTGGTTGTACGCCTATTGTGGGAGGGGAAAGACCAAAAACGGAACTGCGGTATTTACCAACCACTTCAGGGTCTTAGGTAATCCCTCAGACCCTTCCGGTTTTCCCCCGCCCCGGATAAGTTCCGGGGTGTCCGGGGTCAGGTTTCCCTCCTAAGACTTTACTGCTTGATTGATCTTGCGACGATTCTTAGGCACCACCACCAATAGCAAGTACAATCCAATCAGCACCAGCGGAATACTCAGCCACTGCCCCATATTCAGCGGAATGTTACCTTCCCAATCAACTTGATCTTCTTTGAAAAATTCGTGCACAAAGCGCAATCCAAACACGAAAATTAGAAATAGACCAAGGAACAATCCTTCGGGAGTTTTTTCTTTCATTCGCGACCAAAGGAATAGTAACAACACAAAGACCAGAAAAGTAGTGATTGACTCGTACAATTGAGCCGGGTGCCGCGGAATGCCAAATGTTTGGATAGTTGCCACGTAAGCGCCCCGTCGCTGAGTTAATTCATAATCGAGCGAAGTTGACGGCGGTTCGTAAATATGCTCCCGAATAGAAGCGTAACGGGTGAGTACGCCTTTTACTTGGTTTTCTAGATAGCTGCGGATTTCTGCTTCCTGATAACCACCTTCTCCAAAGGTGATAGCAACATCGATAGGTCGGTAGGGCGATTCTTCCGGGCTATACTCTGGCCCTTCTGGGTTTACTGGTCCTGGCTCGGAACGGTCGCTGGCGGCAATAGTAACCGATTCGATACCTTGCGTATTCTCTAAAGCATCCATCAAGCTGTGGGCGAAAACTACTCCGTAATCACTTTGAGTAGGTTTACCAATAATTTCGGAGTTCATGAAATTACCGAATCGGATAAGTCCGCCGGTAAGGGCTACCACAATCACAATGCGGTCTACCACCCAAAGCCAGCTTTGTCGGGGGCGTTTTTGTCGTCTAATCTGCCCTTTAAACTTTACGAAGTCATATTTTATATCGTAGTTACTGTAGAGAAACAGGGCGAATAAAATGCCAATAGCCGCTCCATGGCTGGCCAGTCCTCCTTCCCAAATTTTTAAAATATCGATGGGGTTCGCCAAATATTTAGCCGGTTCGTAGAAGAAGACATGTCCTAGTCGAGCACCTAAGATAGTGGCCAGTACCATAAACACGGTCAGCGTTTCTACATCGCTTTCCTGATGGCCTTCCTTCCGAAAAACATAAAACAGAACTTGCTGAGAGATCAGAAACCCCGCAGCAAATAGTAAGCCGTACCAACGAGGCGACCACGACAACCATTCCCAAGAAAATACTTCCGGGTTGGCTGTCCACACAATAAACTCAAATAATGATAGCATATTGATTACTTCTTTGGGCGCAAAGATATGATTTTTCTAGTAACGGAATAGATCAGCCAAGAATCTGTATTTTAAGTTGATTCCGGCTAGAGTGAAAGCAACCAAAACTCTCTATTCAGTGTCTTTTATGTACATGAAACAGCTAACGATTATTCTATCATTAACATTCTTCACACTGGCTTGCCGCGAAGATGATGCCATCAGCCAAGCATTTAGATTGGACGAAGGTACCTACGAAGGTGTATTCTACCGCAGTAGCCCTAATGCCCGCTGGGCGGCAGCGGATGTTACCTTAACATTTGAAGATGGACGCTTTTCGGGTAGTAGCGATCAAGACAAATATCCGGCTATCTGCGAAGGTACTTACCAATTAGTAGAGAGCAATCGGGTTATATTTAGTAACGACTGCATTTGGACAGCCGATTTTGACTGGAGGTTTATTCTGGACGATGAGTTTCAAGTCACCAAACGAAATCAGAAATTAGTAATTACTCGGGAGTACGAAGGGGAGGTAGTAGATACCTATGAGCTTAAACTGGAATAAGTAGTTGCCTACCTTACCTGCTGAAAGCAGTATAACCGTTGATTATAGCGGTAATTTAGCCGTTATTCGCGAGCTATTATGGTAAGAAGAATAATTAAGAGCCTGTTGTTGGGATTAGCCTTGTGTACAGTCGGGCTAGTATTTTTCGGCAAAGAAGAACTCTTTCACTTTTTAGCCCAGTCTGAGCGGGTAGAAGCTTCGGTACTAGTAATTGAAGGCTGGATTTCGGAAAAAGCTCTGTTGCAAGCTGTTGAGGAAATAGAAAGTAATGACTACCGCCAGGTATTTGTCACTAGCATAGCTCACGATTCGGTATTTAGAATGTATAGTCAGGGGGGGCTTCGCTTCTATTTATCGGATATTGAATTAGTCTGGCAGCAACCGTTTCAAGAGATACAGATTAGTGCTTACGGCAGAGCGGCTCTGGGAATTCAAGCCCACGCTAAGGTTATTTTAGACACCAATCAAGTGGGTGAGTTTACGGCTACGGATGAACTTATCTGGCATTCTATTATTCTTCCTCAACCTACCAAAGCTGACTCAATTACTATCGTCTACGATAATAATCATCGGGTTGGTAATGAAGATCGGGATATGTTTGTGCACGCCATTCAACTAGATTCTATAACGATTCCGGCTCGGCATCCGGCAGTTCGTTACGATCGGGATAAATTAGATGGGAATAACGTATTTCGAACTAATTATGAGGGTATTGCTGCTGAAGCTTCGGAGTTTCTTATTGCTGAAGGAGTCGATAGTGCGATGCTGAAGACGCTTACTGCCTTACCGGTTATTTTTGAACGTACCTATGCTTCGGCTCTTATGGTAAAAAAACATTTGCAGGAAACCACCGAATCTATTGTTGTTTTTTCACAAAGTGCTCATGCCCGGCGCAGCCGGTTGGTTTATCAGCGAATGCTGGGGGATACGGTAGAGGTAGGGGTTATTGCCGCCTACTCTAACCATGAAGCGCAGGAGAACTGGTGGCAAGAACGAGGTTCCCGGAATTATGTGTTGCTACAGTTGGCTAAATATCTCTACACAAAAATCCTCTTTTTTCCTTCAGATAAGGATACTGTGTTGTTAAAGAAGATAAAAAAGTAATAATTGGTTTCTCTTTCGTAGAAGGTGTCGTATATTAAAAAAGCGTAATATTACTGCATTCGGGTGTTGCTTTGCTCATGAAAAGTTTGGTAGTTCTTTCTAAGAACTACACAGTAGTATTAACGTTGTGCGTCGGTCGCTTGAACACCAATACCCGAATGCACAAATTAATTTTTTTACAGTGGGAATATGAAACAAACTCTACTACTTCTCTTATTGGTTAGTGGCGTAAATATTGCCTTAGCCCAACGAACAACCTGGAGCGTAAATATAGCCCCAAGTATATCACATCGTTTACCGCAAACTAAAACGCTGCCCGCGCTGGAAGAGTCGGTACGAAACGGCGAGAGACCTATGCACACCTTCGATTTTGGTATTGATTTTCGAACGGCTATCAACGATCATTGGTACGTAGGAACCGCCCTACTGTACTCTCAAAAAGGATTCGCTAATACCCACGTAGACATTCCTTACCCTAATATCCGCGTTTCCCGCGCTCATATCATCGATTTTATTCAGAACTATCTGGAAATACCATTTTTCGTAACGCGTACTGTTTTTAAAAATGATAGGTTTCAGTTGTATCCTATGGTAGGAGTGACCAATAGTCTACTGATCGCGGAGAAAAATCGAGTCGCAGTGCGGGGTGGGGAGGTTGATAAAGATGTGGAGGAAGCACTAACTAAACCTTATCTACGAACCAAACAGGTGCATAACATCGGACTGCTCGGCGGTTTCGGTATTCAAGCTAGTGTAGACCCCAAAACGTTTATCGGCTTGGAAGCTCAATCTAAAGTAATGTTATCGCCTCTCGCCGATATTTCTTCACAATCGCAGCGAAATTTATACAGCGTTGGCTTGAATTTTCGCTTTGTTCGTACCTTGCGCTAATGTTTTCATCAATATCTCTCAGACAGTTTGGTTACCTACTCCTTAGCCTAGGCTGTTTAGTCGCTTGCAAGACCTCAGCTCCTACTACAAATGTTCAGTCTTGGCCTATTAAGTGGGACCAAGAGCGGGTCCAGCTCTCGCTGGATTATATGCAGGAGCACTACGGTATGAATCCAGATTATCCAACAATTGATCCTCAGATGATCGTTGTACACTGGACCGCTATTCCTACACTGGAAGCATCTTACAACGCTTTTTACGATTCGCGCTTACCAGGCTCACGAGCTACTATTGGGAAAGCCAGTCCATTGAATGTATCCGTTCCTTACTTGATTGACCAGGATGGTACGATCTACCAAATGATGCCCGACACACTATTTGCTCGCCACGTAATTGGGCTAAATCACTGCGCTATTGGTATTGAGAATGTAGGAGATGGCAATGAGCATCCACTAACCGAGGCTCAGTTCAATGCTAACGTACAACTTATTCGCGAACTGGTAAAGAAGTATGATACTCGCTACGTGATTGGTCACCACGAATACCAGCAGTTCATCGATCACCCGCTCTGGAAAGAAAAAGATGTTAACTACCTAACCGAGAAAAGCGACCCAGGCGATGATTTTATGCAACGTTTACGAAGTCAGCTTAGTGATCTTAATCTAAATCCGCTTCCGGAAAAATCTGCAGTTCAACAGGGAGTGGCGGGCCAGGTTCGATGGTATGAAGGCAATCTGATGCCGACCATCACCGAAGGTGCTACTGACTCACCAAATAGACAAGGCGACCCCATTCAGCGCACGCTACGTATTTATGAGCTAACTCATCGTGATGAGGCAGTTCAAAAAAGCCAGTTTTTTCAAGCTATTCAAACTAAATTAGTAACTGAGATAGCTACCGATTCATTAGGCAAATTTGAGCTATCGCTTCCGGTTGGTCAATATTCTTTATTGGTGGAAGAGGCCGATGGTTTGTTCGCCAATCAGTTTGACAGCGAAGGAAATATTGCTCCTTTTTCGGTACAAGCCGATAGCGTTACTCAAATTAATGTGAGAATAGATTACCGCGCGGTTTATTAGTGGTGTATAGTCAATAGTTAATAGGCATTAGTCTATTTTTCTTTCTACCATTTACCATTTCACGTCTTCCCTCTTTTTTTAGAAATTTTTTATTTCGTTCCAACGTTTTTTCAACTGTCGGGGTCTACTCTAATGAAAACGGCCTAATTTCAACTATTGCGGTTACTCAGCAAGTTGCATGCAGAATGAACAAGCGCTAGTTGCTCGCTGTATTAAAGGTGAGCGATTGGCCCAACACGAGCTATACGAACAGTATGCCAGCCAGATGATGGTGGTATGTACGCGCTATTGTAAGAGCCGCGAAGATGCTGAAGATGTGCTGCAAGAAGCTTTTGTTAAAATTTTCAATAGTCTGGAAAAATTCCGAGGTGAATCAGCGATCAAGTACTGGATCAAACGGATTGTCATCAACACGGCACTCAATCATCATCGGAAAAAGGTTTATTTATATCCACATCTTGACATTGAAGAAGTTCATCATATTGGCAATGAAGATGTGGAGATTGCTAACTACAACTACCGAGATTTACTGGCTATTCTACAATCATTACCTCAGGGCTGCCAGGTTATTTTTAACCTCTACGCTATTGAGGGTTACAAGCATAAGGAGATTGCCAATATGTTAAGTATCAGCGAAGGAACGTCCAAATCTCAGTACGCCCGGGCCCGTTCGCTGATTAGAGATTTAATTACTGAAACTGGGGAGGTGAAACATGGCTAAGGCGTCCGAAAATAAATCGTACGAGGAGCAATGGCAGAAGGCTTTTGAATCGGCAGAGATGCCCCCTTCGCCTAATGTCTGGAAGAATATTGATCAGCAGCTAGCTGCCCAAGAAGGTGGCAAATACAAACGAGGTTTCTTTTTTTACCGAGCAGCGGCGGCAGTACTGTTACTTTGCATTGCCGGATTAGGTTGGTATACTCTTACTCGTTCCAAGAACTCAGATTCAATAGCGGAACAACAAGAAACAGAGATAAAGCAGTTAGATCAATCAGCTGTGGAGCGGCGTAGCCCCCTAACTGCTCAATCCTCTGGCAAAAATACGCTCTCTGCTGAGCAATCAGAGGTAACTATTGCTAATGAGGATAATCAACTGCCAGCAGCTAACTCATCAAATGAGAGGTTAACTACTGACAATTCTATAACTAATGGTGATCAATCTTCCCTAGCTACGTCAGAATCAGAAAATAACTCTCAGTTTAGAATGAAGCAAGAGACCGTTGCCGGTAGCAATATAGCGGTGGTTGATGCTGATAAAGAAAATGAAGCGGTATCAGTCAGCAACATAGCTACTGAGCAATTAACCGCCAAGACGCTTATTTTCCCTAATGAAGAAGTAAGCCCGAGAGAAGAGGAACTTCTCTCTAACCATCAGGTAGGGCGATTATCCGCCCTACCGCCTGGTGGTTTAGCCTTAAGCAAACCTACCTGGGTAGACGGCATAGAAGAATTATTTCTTGTACCCCAAGAACGTAATGAGTTTGCCCGAAAGTCAGAAAAGCGAGTCACTCAATTTTTTGCCGGGTTGGCAATGGCCCCCAGTTTCTTTGATCCGAATTTCCAATCTCAGCCTTCGGGAGGGGCTTTCTCTGACTTTGCGTTAGCGGGGGAATCGCTAAGCCCTTCCAATTTTGATACCCAGTCTGATAACTTATTTGTTGCCCGAATGAGCAATAGTAGTGCAGCACCATCTTCAGCAGTAGAAGAAGGGTTACAGAATCAATCATCACTCTCATTCAGCTATGGATTAAATTTTGGACTGGAATTGGGTGAGCACTGGAGCATTGAATCCGGTTTAGACTTTCAAAACTTTCAAACTACTACCGAAACCCGTTATACGGTAGTTGACTTACAGTCGGGAAAACGTTATCCGTTAGTAGCTACCAACGCTCAAGCGAATGCCGCTACTTATTCTAATACAACTCCTATTGGTAATCCGAGTGAAGTAGATAATCAGTTTCAGTTTATATCGGTTCCGCTGCTTATTGGGTACAATGTTCGCTTCTCTAAGTTTACTATTTTAGTGAGTCCGGGGATAGCTACTAACCTGTTTTTGGGTAACCGAATTTCTTCCGATCAGTATGCCTCTTCTACCATTAGCCGCGATGGAAATAGCCCGTTCAATACGCGGTATTTTAGCGGAATGATTTCGGGTGGAGTGTTTTACCAACTAATGCGAAACTATTCACTCTCATTTACTCCTTCCTATCAATTTGCGCTGACCAACTTGGCTAGTAATAGTGCTACTTTTAGCAGTCAACCTCAATCGTTCGGCCTGAGGTTGGGTTTTCGCTATAATTTTCAGTAGGTTTTCTTTTCAAAGTGAACTTTAGAGATTTGTGCATTGTAATGTGCCTTCCACAATCTGTTTGCTATTTTGTAGTATTAATAAAATTATTTATATTAAAGTATAGCACCCTACCAAGAATTATCGAACCCACCAATGGATTTACCTCAGCCGCAGAGTAAAAATGCTGTTGATCAGGCGGTATGGGATTCCTTTCGAAGAGGTAGTAAACCAGCATTTGAGAATATTTACCGGCACCATGTCCAAGAACTTTACCACTACGGAATTAAAATTCACTCGAATAGCTCCCTGATTAAAGATGTTATTCAGAGCCTGTTTGTAGAGCTTTGGAATCAGAGGGCATCCCTTTCTTCTACTGATAACGTTAAGTACTACTTATTTAAGGCTTTAAGATTCAAAATATACCGAGAACTCAAAAATCAGACCTACCGAGACCAGCAGCAAGGAAGCTATTACGAGCAGGAATTTATCGAATCTACGGAAGTAAAATTAATGGATGCTGAGCTTAAAGCAGAGCGAAAACAGATGCTCCATAAAGCTTTGGCAGAACTTCCTCCTCGTCAAAAAGAGATACTTCATCTATTGTATTCTGAAGAATTAAGTTACGAAAAGATAGCAGAGCTAATGGCCATTAATGTAGCTTCTGTGTATACGTTGGCTTGGAAAGCACTTTCCGCCCTTAAACGCTTAATGGTTGTTTGGTTACTACTATTGCTCTGGTAAGCCTAAATGAAGCTTGGGATAGTCAGAAATGAATTTTAGCCTATCTCTGCACTGAACCTTCCGCAATAGCTAGGGTGTGCTCGTGTTCTATGTCCCGACGGGAACCGCTAAAACTCATAGGCACCTCATCCTATTTAACCATTAACGGAGCATTAGCTTCCTGCTTTCTAGACTAGAAAGCCAATCTACTCCAAACGAAAACTACTTCTATTTTTAATTAAACTGTTGCTTTTATAGGAATTTGCAA
>JGI12210J13797_10126788_pt1 | contig 14240 bp, 5 predicted proteins | sample ElkSlonscriptome_3_FD_13797 | JGI IMG/M metagenome (IMG submission 13797)
TTGCTACTTACTGCCCAATAACTTCTTGATAATCTTCTTGACTCAATAATTCATCTAAGCTAGTGGCATCACTAAGCTTAATTTTAATCATCCAGCCTTTTTCGTAGGGGTCTTCATTTACTAATTCTGGTGAGCTTTCTAACTCAGAATTGATCTCTAACACTGTGCCGGCAATGGGCATAAAAAGATCAGATACCGTTTTCACCGCCTCTACTGTACCAAAAACTTCACCGTGCGCCAATTCCTGACCTTCCGTCTCAATTTCTACGTAGACGATATCGCCTAATTCTTGTTGGGCGAAATCAGTAATACCTATGTAGGCCTCATCGCCGTCTACTCGAAGCCATTCGTGGTCTTTGGTGTACTTCAGTGAATCAGGAATGTTCATATGCTAATAAAAGATAATATGGATTGTATAAAAATATCCTAGTCATGACTTAAAGATACTAGGCAATTCACCCAAAAGTAGCTCTTTTCTGAATTTTAGGAAAAGGTTACCCCTAGTTTTTATTGAGCAAGGTTGAAGCGTATTTGGGTACCAAATTCAGTGGTAGTACGACGAAAAGAACTAGTGACTAATGGATTATTGATAGTACGGTTAAAATATAGCTGAATATTCAGGCGCTCATTCACTCGGTAGTCTAGGGTAGGGCGAGCCTGAAAGTTGACGTTACCGTTGGTGATTGTGTTGTCATTATCAATTTTCCGTTGCACTGTTTTAGTATCTTTAAACGACATAGCCAAGTTGAAAGTGATGTCGTTTTCTAAAGTAACCGTACGCCCCTGCACTCGGAAAGGCAACTTAAACTTATCTTTAGTAAAACCAAACGTAAAGGTAATGGCCTGACTTCTAAGCTCAGTCACTTGGGCATTAGAAAGGTTTAGCGAAAGGCTACGCTCTCGGTCGTAAGAAATACGGCTGGTCAGACGACCCTTAGTGCGAATATTAACTCCAATAAGCGGGGCAAATCGCTCGGTAATCGTTACTTGCTGAACAACGTACAGCGGTACGAACACATTTATAGACTCCCCATTTTCATCTTGAATAGATTTAATCTCAGACAACTGAGTCGGATCGTAATTTTCTACTCGGCTATTTAACTCTACTGGGGCTTCGGTCAGATCATACTCTGCCGAAGTTGTAAAATTATTAACGCTGTAGGCAGACTGGTAAGCGTGGTTAATTGTAAACTGGGCAAACGCTTCACCAAGACCTGAAAATAGGCGGGGTAGCCCGGCGTAATCTACCCGCCAGTTGGGTAGCGGAATACGAGGAAATGGCGAAAGCCGAACCTGTTCAGCATCTTGATCAGAGTAGGCCGCTAAAAAAGCCGGAATAAGCACATCTTGAGAATTAATATTATATATCGCATTCTGGTTGGGATTTTCTTCGGTTAAGCGTCGTTGAATAGCTTCTCTATTTTGGACAAACTGATTAAATATTTCAGAAATATTCTGATCAGTGTCTTGAGAAAATGCGGTTTGTATCGTTAGGTAAGAAATGTTGTAGTTACCCGATCGGACGGGAGGTAACGAACTGAAGCTGCCCAAGGAGTCTTGCCGGAAAATCTCTTGGTACGTGTTAGTAACGGCTTTGCTGAAGTCTACCTGAACCCGAAAGTCTCGGAAGGGTTCAATATCAGCCCGTACATTAATATTTTCTACCTGCGACTGCTGAAAAGGCATCGTTAGTAGCTGAGACGGACTGAGCCACCCTTGCCGCGCGGCTTCAAAACGAATACTAGGATCTTGGCTACCCAGCAAGAATGGAATACCCGGCGCAGCAAAAGCGTCATCAAGACCAAATAGATACGGAGTTTGAATAAACCCTGGCAACATTGTACCTTCATTTAAGCTGTAGGTCACGTTAATGGAACGAAGAGCCATAATAAGGCGAGACAAGCCTTTGAGTGCCTTCAGGTCAGGTTTGGGCTTTTCTTGCTGAGTAGTATCTTGGGGGTTGCGGGGCGGTTGTGGCTGAGGGCGACGACCTCTTCCTCCATCGTTAACTTCCTTCAAAAATTTGATTTTGTTATACAATCCCACCATATCAATTTTACCCGTAGCACTACGGTCGCGATTGTTCTGGATGTTATTACCAATATCTTCAAACGTATTGGTAACAGTAGTAGGATCATAAGGCCCAGCTTGCCAGGTGTAACCTGATTGGTAGCGGGCATCGGCACTAATCCAGTCAGTAATCGGAATTTTATCGAGCGGAACAGCGTAGGTAGCGGTAATTGCTTGGGTATAATTCTTCATCCGGCCAAAGTTCCGCAAGTTCTGCATTACCTCATCACGTTTAGCTTCCGTATCTAGCTCACCATCGGGCTCGTCAATAATGGCGAAAGTACGGGCACTGTAATCAAGGGCTAAGCTTTGGGTTAGATTCCACTGAAGGTCATAAATACGATTAAAGGTGAACGCTTTCTCGTAAAGGGGGTCCAATCTGAATAGATTCTCATCGCGATACTGTGTTTTTACAAAATTGCGCTGTAAATCGCCGCGAAAACTTAAGCTACTAGGTACCGGTGAAAAGTTGAAATCCCGAATAAGCGCAAACCAAGGCGACTGAAGGAATCCCACATTAGCAAAGGGCTGGATATTCAGCTCTGGGAAGCTATAGTTATAGCCCAACCCGCCTCGAACTAATCGTTGTTCGTAGGTGGCGGTATTAAAGTTGCTACGTACCTGATCGCTGTACGAATACGAGAAAGTAAAATTAGAAACGTCGAAAAAGTGGTTGCGAGTATTTTCTCCCACTTTGTTTTTACGAACATTGGTGAAATTTAAACTACGCCTAGTGCTTTGGTCGGTAACAATATCCAAATAATTGGCTCGATCCCGAGGATCAGTCCTTGCACTGAGCGCCGCATCTAGCGGAATGTCGGGGTCTTTAGGATCAAACTGAGGAACAATGGTCGCTCGCTCGTAGCTGGCAAATACCGGAATTTGTAGTCCAAATCGCTGAGGGAAGAACTTATCGAGGTTGGCATTGACCGACACATCATATTCGGTAGCTTCTTCGCGCGTTCGTTCTGAGATACGCGACTGAATACCGCCAAACCCGAAAGTAGAATGCCGCACCGAAGCCGTTACATTGGCAAAGTCAGCCAATTTAGTATTGATTCGCGCATTAGCTGCCCAACCACTAGTGCGGTCGAAGTCACCTACTCTCAATTCGTTGGCCCACACGCAGAGCGATTGAGGAGCCCGATCATCCGAGATAGGATTTCGAATTCCGACCATTAGGGTTTGTACGGTACTTAGTTCGGGACGACCAACTACGGTTATCTTGTATTTCCCTCTTTGCCGGCTAAACGGTAGCGTAATAGGGACATTGCTTTGATTACGAGCTGATTTTACAGAAGACAATTCATCAAGAGCAATGTCAATCTCATTTTCTTCGGGCCATACCAATCGTTCTTCGCCTTCGCCTCCGGAACCATCGGGAGACATTACTAACGGCACCTCAATTTCGTAGTAGTTTTGATCAAAGTCAGTTCCTAATCGGAGAAAACCGGTCACAGAACTGTCTTGAGCCGTTTGGCTTTCCGCGTGGAAAAACATCCGAATGCTACCGTAGTTGATCAAATCCAGCGTCATATTTTTGTAGGCTGCTCGAGCGTCGCCATCGCGTAAATCATCAATACAGAGTTGCAACGATTGTTCATTCACCCGCCGCTCTACGGGTGAAGTATTATCTCGGTCGCGACGGAAGCCGGGGGGCAAAGTATACGCCGAACCTTCGTCGGTAGGTGCCCCGTTTTCCTCAATGTTTACTGCCGATATAAAGAACTCTGGGTCGTAGTTTTCAGGATATTCGCCTAATTGCTTTTCGCTTAAATCCTCAAGATACCGTCGCCACTGACTACCTACCAGTTGGAATCGGGCGAACCGCATCACCACCGGCTGGCTAAACCCAGTAAGAAGGGTACGGACGTAGCGGATAGATTTGAATCCCTGAATACTTCCCTGTCGCCGGTCGGGTTGGCGAATAGGAATCCGAAACTGGTACCAAGTAACATTTTCGCCCGCAGCGGTAGGAGATGTTACGGCATCTACAATATTATTTTGCCCCACTTGCAATTGACCCGGCCGTAAATCCACCTCGTATTCGTAGTACTCTTCCAGATCGCTGAGAGTATTATCACGGTTTAAATCCTCGTTATCCGGAAACTGACTGCCGGAAGGAGTGAAACGGTCGTTGTTATTCCCGGAAGTAATAGGGGTATTCCCTTCCTGGTTATTGAAATTTTTGTAACGCTCTATAATGCGTATCTCATTATTATCTAGACTGTCGCCCAAGTAATACTGGAAATTATCAGCAGAAGGGTCACTGGCTACTGCCTGTCGAGCAGCGGGACTCAGGCGATTCATAAAAGCCTCGGCAAAGAAATTAGCTTCGTCGTCGTTGCGCACTCCCTCAAATCCTACATCTTGATTTCTGCGAACCTCCTGGGATCCGTTACTAAAGTTATCTATCAAAAACTGGTTATCAGGCGTTCGCCCTACATCAGTTACATTTACATCTTCGGAAGTATAGTCTTCTGGTAGTCCGTTTTCAAAGAAATGGCGATCATCAGGAATTACATCTTCTGAGATACTACCTAAATTGAAAATTAGTTTTCCTCCCGTGGTGTTTGGCTGATTCACCCGCCCATCAATTACGGTTCCATTTTCGCCGCCGATAAATGGGTCTAACATCCAAAATTCAAGGTACTCAATATTGGTTTTATCAAAGTCTACATCCGAAGTAATAGCCCGGGTAATACCGCCCCAGTTATCCTCCGGGTTCGATAGCAGTCCCTCATCCGTTAAATTAGGATTATAGTTGTAAGGTCCTCGCTCTTCGGGAAAGTAGGCAAGATCAAAAACTGGCAGATAAAAGTTAAGTACTTGCTCATCCTGAAACGGAAATACCTCCCGAGGGAGAATACCCCGCTCGTAGTGATTTAATATATCGTCAGCAAGGGGAATGCCACTTACTAGACCACCCCGGCTCGTGTAGAAAGCGGTGTTATCCACCACGTACCACGCCAGTTTCGCCCGGCGGTAATTTCGCCCAATGGGTCCGGCGTTAGGGTCTACGAAAGCTTGGTCGTCAGTAGTCGGAGTAGAAGCCAATACCCAGTTTTGCCACCCATTCAAACTGAATGGAGTAACAGTATTCTCAAAATCATCTATGTACGAAGTGCCGTCGCCGTCTACTACATTCGACGTACCAGGGATCAGTTGGGCAAATTCAGCATTGAACGTAACAGTAGAGGGCTCTTTGGTTTGAATTAGGGGCAGTGCATCCACCAGTTTGGTTATGAAGCGAGAATCTTTACGGTAGTTGATATCGAAGCCATATTTGGTGTTTTTGGTAGGCTCGTCGCCAATACTTACCCGACTAATAATAGGCCGTTCATTCAGATGCAAAATAGTACCGCCAATATTAATATCATCATTAATACGATACTCCAGCCGGGTACCGAATAGCGAGCGCTGCTGAAAATTGAACAAGTCGGCTTTTTCATACTGAATTTGGATGCGCTTGCCCGAGTTGAGTATCCCTTCGTTCAGAATGGTCACCCGTCCTAAGTTATAGTCTACCGTAAAATCTACCCCTTCCGAGAGTGGGGTGTTACCCGCAATGACTTGAACTGAACCTTCAGCAATATTGATGCCCGGCAGCATAATCTCATTCGCTGAGCCAGAAACGAAGCTTCCGACAATGAAGAATTTGTTCTTATTGGTATTTAGCTCCGCATCAGCTTTGGTGGTATTGTACAGCGAATTATATACGTAGCGGTCAACTAGATTATCTTCACCGGGTGCAAACTTTTCCTCCAGATGGCTACCGAAGGGTTCTAGTACTGGGAACACTACGAAGCCCTGATCCGGATTTATCGTGATTCCTTCAATAAAATCGAAGTTACCATCGCCACCCTCCTGCGGGTCATTGTTTTGATTGAGATTATCTAAATTGAACAGGTTTACCAACTGTACATCCCGCGTGTTCTCTCCTTCATGCAAGCTAGGATTATCAATACCGGTACGGTCGTCGCGATACACTACCCGCAGTTGAAACCCCTCTCGACTAATCTGACTAGCGTTTAGGGTGTAGATGTTCTTCATCATCAAATCCCAAGTCGGCACTTCGGTATTGATCTTGGTAGGTCGCAGCATCTTTAGAAAGATCACCTGATCTTCAGGAAGGTTTTGATAGTCCTCCGTTAACTCCCCCACCTGATAGCGCTGTCCGTCTAACGTATATTCATAGGCCACGGCCAACACTTCATCATTTTGTAAGCGACGATTGAGGCTTATATAGCCCAGTTGGCTATCGAAGGTAAACTCCCGCTCAGTAAGCTTACGAGCCGAAGTGATTACTTCAAAGTCCGTGGCTTTTACCAGATTGAAATCGCTTTCTAGAATGGTAGAAGTCTGGTTAACATCGCGTAGTTGATTGCTACTAAGCAAATTAGAATAGAGTTGGTTGGCACCATTCCGGGCAGGGCCACCTTGCCCTTCTCCTATTTGAGGGTTATCATCTCGGAATATTACACTACCCTCTCCCAAATCCATAAAAGTCGCCATACCTCGCAGAGTTTCGGTATCGTTGTTTCGGTTGAGCACATAGACTTCTACTCGGGTAAGATTAAGCCCCGAATAGATTTGAGGGAGTGATCGTAGCCAGTTTTCGTAGTTAGATCGGAAATAATGATTTAAGAAGAAATGCCGATTCTCATCGTATTCGGAAGCTATGATTTCGAAATCGCGGGTTTGGGTACCGCTTTCAATGGTTATAGCATCGCTACTGCCCCTCTGCACTGAAGCCACGCTAGTAACGAATAACCGACCAAACTGCAACTGAGTTTTTATTCCGAACAGACTTTGCGAACCCGTAATCAGGCTGTTACTGACGGGCATACTGACCACGCCTAATTCAATCTTTTTAATAATCTCGTGGTCGTAGCCGGTGTACTCTACCTTTACGTTGTTCTGAAAGTCAAAAGAATTATTGTTATCAAAGTTGGCGGTTATCTGAAGTTTATCTCCGATCGTACCTACTACGTTTAGGCTGATTTGCTGATCAAATTCAAAGTTGCCGTTCCGCTGTTGCCGAATCGGAATGTTTGGGTTAAAGATCCGCTGAAACCGCCCACCAAAATCAAGGGTAACAAATCCGTTAGGACGAATATCTACGTAAGAACCGCCGAATAGCCGATCAAAAGCAGGAGTGGTATAAATTGGTGGAATGAGTCGCCGGCCGCTCACAGCACTTTCACCGTCTAACGCAGCAGAGCGGTTTCGCCAGTAGTCACGCAAAATGCGTTGATCTTGAATCTGCTGATACTGATCAAAGTTCAGGTACGAAGGTGCCCGATAGTCTAACCCGTTTACTCGCTCGTAAATAGAGTAGTTGATGGAAGAATCAATTTCAATTCCAAAATCTAATTGAGTAGGGGCTTGTAAATAGAGCGGCGAGCGCGGTACTCGGTTCGATAGCGGATCGCCGTAGCGATCAGGCAAACCGTACTGCGGGCGATTGGTGGGTTGGTAGGGTCCTGAGGGAATAGTATCAGCTGGGGCTGTTAGAGTTTCTTCCGGAATTGTATCGGTCTGAACGGTATCGACCGGTACTACGTCTGGTGGGGTATCTTGGGCTATTATCGGCAGCGTGCTGAACATAAGCCCTCCCATTAGCCCTAGAAATATTCTGCGCTTCCGTTTTGTCCAGTAGCTTACTGTTGTATACCGTAGAACCGTCAGTAGCAAGTCGGCAATAGTTTATGTGGTTTTGAGCGCAAGTTTAATTACCTCCTCCAGACGAAGCTCTTCGGTTTGCTCACTTTTTTGCCAATCGGCCATTACTTTGTCAATACTTTTTTCAGCCGCCGCCCGGGTGAAGCCGAGCGTAGTTAAAGCAGATAACGCCTCGGTGCGCAAGGTATTGTATGAGCCTGCCGGAAGACCATGTACCTTTTCGGTTGATCCTGCCGTAACTCCCTCTTTCCGAATTTTATCAGCCAGCTCGAGCACAATTCTTTGAGCAGTTTTTGCACCTATTCCCTTCACCCGTTGCACTGTTTTAGCATCTTCGTTAGCAATAGCTCCCTTCAGCTCATTTACCTGCATGGAAGAAAGTAAGGTTAATGCCAAGCTAGGCCCAACCCCTGAGATTGATAATAAATCCAGAAACAATTTCTTTTCGGCAGGCTGGGCAAAGCCAAACAGTGTTTGAGAATCTTCTTTTACATGAAAGTAAGTATGAAGCTTATACGTCGCTTCTTTTTCTAGTGCCTCGTAAGTGTTGAGTGAAATTCTTATTTCATACCCTACACCCTGCACATCAATAATAACGTAGGTTGGGTCTTTGTGAGCTAGGGCTCCTTGGATATAAGCGTACATACAGTTGAGCAATATTTAGTGGTCGGACTGCAATTTTACATTTATACCCGAAATTGCAACCCGTAAATAGAAGTAAATGCAGCAGATATCAGAATTTAGTGATTATCCGGAGGCAATTGCTCGCCTTTCTATAAATTAGCCATTCAATACATCAGCACGGGCGTTCAGCATATCATAGTGAATACCCCTGAAAATAGGCACTGCCGCAAAAGTAAAAAAACTACCAGCAATTAGTAAAAGGCCGCTCGGTACTCAAGAATTTATCATATACTTAACAGACCAATCATTTTAGTCGTGAAATGAAGAAGATAGTAATTATTGGTGCCATATTAGTAATACTTTTATCGGTAGCAGGCTACGCTTGGTTGGGTGGGTTTAGATCGGAGAAGATAAGCAAAGTATCTAATCAACTTCGGGTAGTATACGGAACTACGTACCAAGGCAAATATGGCGACTTGAAGCTAAGAGAGATTGTGGTAAAAACGAAGCAGTTACTAGAAGACCCCGCTCGCTCTGGACACCTGGTCGTAATAAATTATGACTCTACCGCTTCGGAAAACATCAATCAGCTTATTGGAGTTATTAGTCCGGATGCGTCGTCCGAAGCACTACAGGACCTGACTCAAGACACACTTTCGGCGGGTACCTACCTTAGGATACAGTTATACGGTCATCCTGTGGTGCGTTCTATTCCCGAGCAGGTTAATCAGAAATTGAAAGCGTACGCTGAACAGCAACAACTCACGCTAGGAAAAGAAGTGATCGAACACTACTTTGGCTCCGATTCTATGTGGATTGAATATCCTATTATGAAGTAAACCGCGATAGGTTTTACCAGTTGCTTGAATATGTGGTAAGCAAGCCCTAAATTTCGAGTAATATTAATGAGCGATATACGATGTATCGGTAATGTGGACAAAACTTATAAGGTGGAGCTTTTTTTTTGCTAGCGTAGTTTGGGTAAACCTTTCTTTTGCCCAGTTGCCTACAGCCGATAGTCTCAATATTATATTGGAGCGAGCTAATTCCTTAGAAGAAGAAAGCCGGGCCTACCTCGAACTAGCTGCATTTTACGAACAATACGACTTAGACACTACCTATTCTTTAATTCAGCAAGCCAAAGTTGCTGCACAAAAAGCAAATTATGAAAAAGGCTTAGCTGATACTTACATCCGCCTCGCTTCTTATTTTGCCCATTACCTTCGCCACAATAGCGACAGCTTACAGTACTACCTGAAAAAAGGCATCAATATGTACTGGGGAGAAGCTGACTCTGCTCGTGCCGCTCGCGCCTATTATCTGGTGGCTCAAACTACCTTTTCTAGCGATTATTATTCTATGGCAGTTCAGTACGCGGATAGTGCTCGGCTAATTTATGAGCAGCAAGGCAAGCAATTGGCACTGGCTGAAACGCTTCTGTTGCTGTGCGAGATTCGGAACCGAACGGGTAGTAATGTACTGGCTCTGAACTATTGCATCGAGGCATCGACCATATTTACCGACTTACAGATTGAAAAACATAAGGCTAAGCTCAACCGAACGATTGGGGTTATCAACCACGATGTTCAGAATTACCCCAAAGCGCGAGAATATTTATTACAGGCTATAGAATTTGCCCAGCGCGACCAAGATACTAGTACCCTCTCATTAGCGTATATTGGCATGGGGAAGGTTCACATAGAAACTGAAAACTATGATCTAGCTTTGCAATCATTCCGAAGAGTTATTAGCCTCAACCAAGACCACGGGAATAGCAAACTAGCTCGAGCCTACTACCACATTGGTCGTACTTATTTGTTACAAGGTCAGGCAAAAGAGGCTATCCCACTACTAGAAGAAGCCTTTGCTTTAGCCAAACGTTTTGATAATCGATCATTACAAGCCCGCTCGCTGTTAGAATTAAGTAAGACTTATTATGCCCTAAACGATCTAGATCAGTGTTTTGCTCATCTCAACCAAGGTTTAGCTCAAACCCCGCGCAACGCAATTGGCAGCAATGAAATACTTCGTGAGTACTATTGGGAACTAGCAAAGTATTACCGACGAGTAGGTGATTTAGAGAATGCGCTGGTAAACTTCGGACTTTACGATCTTGAGAGAAAACAGGCTTTTCAGAAAGAAATGGCTCACCGTTTCGCTGAAATGGAAACAGTATTTGAGACTAAAGAGAAAACTAAGGAAATAGAGATTCTTTACCAAGAAAATCAAATTCAAAGCCTGCTAGCCAGTGAGCGTAAACTAATGAACCTATTTTTGATTGTAGGATTGTTTTTAATGGGTGGAGTAGGAGTTTTATTGTACAGTAAGTATGTCTTAAAAACTCGAGCCAATCAGAAGTTAGAGGAGAAGAAGCAGGAGATTGAGAAGCAGCGCGACGAAATTACGATCAAAAATAAACTTCTAGAGGAAAATAGTAGAGACATACGCGACAGCATTGAGTATGCCCGTCGCATACAGTTATCTCTTTTGCCTGAAAAGGACGAATTGAAACACCTCTTTCCCGACTCATTTGTATTTCATCGCGCCAAAGATATTGTTAGCGGCGACTTCTACTGGGTTTATGAGACTGCTGATACGATACTAATTGCGGTGCTCGACTGTACCGGGCACGGTGTTCCGGGAGCCTTTATGACGGTGCTGGCGAATTCAGTGCTCAACCAGATTGTACACGAAAGCAAAGTATTGGCTCCTAACACCATTCTATCTATGATGGATACTAGAATTCAGGAAGCATTGCGCCAAACTGATGTTGAGGGAGCGAACGCTGATGGATTAGATATTGCTATTTGTATGATTAACCGCAACACCCAGGAGGTTTGTTATAGCGGAGCCCAAATCCCGCTGTACTTCACGCATAATGGAAAATTAAATAAGTTAGAGCCTAGTCGTTATTTTATTGGTGGCGGGTGGGTAACTGATAAGTACTTTACCAATCAGTGTGAGCAGTTGCAACGGGGCGATATGTTGTATATGGCATCAGACGGCTATCAGGATCAGTTTGGCGGACCTAAAGACAAAAAATTTATGCGGGGACGCTTTTGTGATCTGCTAGAGAATATTCAGCCGCTTTCTACGCCAGATCAGTATCAGCAAGTGAAAGAAACCTTTTCCTGCTGGCGCGGCGAGCAGGTGCAAACTGATGATGTGCTGCTAATGGGTATTCGGCTGTAAAGCAAAAAAGGCAGAGACACATAGCCCCTACCTTTCCAATCACTTTCAAGCTATTTATTAGTTAGATCTTCACTTCGTCCAGATTGATAAACCTAACTTGCTGATCCTCGCTAAGTTCTACACCAACTACTGAGTCGCGACTGATATTATCAGCTAAAATCTCTTTTGATAACCGATTCAATACCTCTCGCTGTAGCACTCGTTTCAATGGACGAGCTCCGAACTGCGGATCAAATCCAATACTGGCTAAATGATCTAGCACATCATCGGTTGCTTCAATCTTAATTCCATTTTCTTCCAAACGGCGCTTAATCAGGTTGAACTGAATTTCAGCTATCTTCCGCATATCTTCGCGAGAAAGCGGTCGAAACATAATGGTTTCGTCAACTCGATTAAGAAACTCGGGACGCACTGATTTTTTCAGTAGCTCAAATACATCTTTTTTAGTTTCTTCCAGCACTTCGTCTTCATTAAACGGATTAATATCCTGGAACCGATCCTGAATTAGCCCCGAACCAATGTTGGTCGTCATAATGATGATGGTATTTTTAAAGTTGGCTACCCGCCCTTTATTGTCGGTAAGCCTTCCATCATCCAGCACTTGCAATAAGATATTAAATACGTCAGGATGTGCTTTTTCAATCTCATCTAACAAGATTACTGAGTATGGTTTGCGACGTACCGCTTCGGTCAATTGCCCGCCTTCATCGTAACCTACGTAGCCAGGAGGTGCTCCGATCAATCGGCTTACTGCGTGGCGTTCCTGATATTCCGACATATCAATTCGTACCATATTGTTCTCGTCGTCAAACAAAAACTCCGCTAGCGCTTTCGCCAATTCGGTTTTACCCACTCCGGTAGTTCCTAAGAAGATAAAAGATCCAATTGGGCGTTTGGGGTCTTGCAGCCCAGCCCGACTACGGCGCACCGCATCTGACAAAGCCTCAATAGCTTCATGCTGGCCAGCTACTCGATGGCTCAGTTTATCTTCTAGGTTCAGTAACTTTTCTCGCTCACCCTGTAGCATTTTAGAAACCGGAATACCCGTCCATTTAGCTACTACTTCCGCTATATCTTCGGCACTTACTTCTTCTTTCAGCAGCGAGCTTCCTTGCTGCATTTCTGCTAACTTTTGCTGAAACTCCACTAGCTTTTGCTCGCTTTCACCAACTTTTCCGTAGCGAATTTCGGCTACTAAGCCGTAGTCGCCCGTCCGCTCGGCCTGCTCGGCTTCTACTTTATAGCGATCCAGTTTCTCTTTCTCATCTTGAATGCCTTTAATCACCGCTTTTTCATTCTCCCACTTGGCTTTCAAATCTTTACGCTGATCTTCTAGTTCGGAAATGTCTTTATTGAGTTGAGCCTCCTTCTCCTTGTCCTTTTCCCGCCGAATGGCTTCCCGCTCAATTTCTAACTGCATAATTTTTCTATTCAGTTCATCCAGTTCTTCGGGTAAAGAATCAATTTCCATTCGTAAGCGAGCCGCGGCTTCATCCATTAGGTCAATCGCTTTATCTGGCAAGAACCGGTCGCTGATGTAACGATTTGAAAGCTCTACGGCAGCAATTACTGCATCGTCTTTTACCTGCACTCCGTGGTGCAACTCGTAGCGGTCTTTAATACCTCGTAGGATAGAAATAGCATCGGCAATATCTGGTTCACTGACCATCACCGTTTGAAAACGTCGTTCCAATGCTTTATCCTTCTCAATGTATTTTTGATACTCTTTTAGCGTGGTAGCTCCAATTGCGTGTAGTTCTCCTCGAGCTAAAGCGGGTTTTAACAAGTTAGCCGCATCCATCGCTCCTTCTCCGCCACCACCGGCACCAATCAGCGTATGGATTTCATCAATAAACAGAATAATCTGTCCGTCAGAATCGGCCACTTCTTTAATTACTGATTTGAGCCGCTCTTCAAACTCTCCCTTGTACTTAGCACCTGCTACCAGCAATCCCATGTCCAGGGCAACGATGGTTTTAGTTTTCAGATTCTCCGGCACATCGCCATCTACAATACGTTGAGCCAACCCTTCTACAATAGCTGTTTTCCCTACTCCCGGCTCACCCAGTAAAATAGGATTATTCTTAGTTCGGCGAGCCAGAATTTGTAGAACTCGGCGAATTTCCTCATCCCGCCCAATTACTGGGTCAATTTTTCCGGCTTTAGCTAATTGATTTAAGTTTTTGGAGTACCGCTCCAGTGATTTGTATTTAGCTTCGGCATTCTGGTCAGTCACTCGTTCACCCCCTCGTAATTCTTGGATAGCCGCCTTTAGTTCTTTTTCAGCAAACCCTACTTGCTTCATTAACGAAGCTATTTTGTCCTTCCCGACCAATAGCCCCAATAATATATGCTCTACGGCAATGTATTCGTCTTGAAAATCTTTTAGGTAGTTTTCGGCTTTACGTAGTGCAACTGCACCATCATTAGAAAGATAGGGTTGTTGTCCACTTACTTTTGGATACGATTGAATAATAGTATCCACACCGTTATCTAACCGCAGGCGATTAACACTCATTTTATTGAGCACAAATGAGATCATATTCTCATCAGATTGCAGTACTGCTTTCAAAAGATGCCCAGGTTCAATAGCTTGCTGCCCATTGCCATTGGCAATAGTAGCTGCCTTTTGAATGGCCTCTTGTGATTTTATTGTATAGTTATCTAAG
>JGI12210J13797_10579693_pt1 | contig 14240 bp, 14 predicted proteins | sample ElkSlonscriptome_3_FD_13797 | JGI IMG/M metagenome (IMG submission 13797)
GGTTGAGGAACGTGAAGTCGGCCGTGAGTAGCTGGTCGAGACCCACGTCGCCCTTCAAGAACTCCCCGAAGAAGAGCTCGAGCTCCTGACGAAGCGACTCCCGCAGGGTGTCGTCGTACGCGGGGAAGGCCTCGTAGAAGGGAACGTGGTCTTCGAGGGCGCGGATGAGGAGCCACTGGCCGGCGAAGTTGTCGACCAGGGCCGCGGCCTTGGGGTCGGCGAGCATGCGGTCGACCTGGGCCGAGAGCACCTCTGGCTCGTGGAGGGTGCCCGCCTCGGCGGCCGCGAAGAGCGCGTCGTCGGGCATGCTGCTCCACAGGAAGTAGGAGAGCCTCGACGCCAGCTCATGATCGGTGAGGGCGTGAGGCACGGGGCTGTTCAGGTCCGCGTCGAGCTCCGGCCGGAAGACGAAGCTCGGTGAGAGCAGGATGCCCGTCAGGGCTACCTCGAGTCCGTCCTCGACGTCGCCACCCTCTTGGAGGGCCACTTGCACCAGCCCCTCGAGCGTGGCGACCTCTTCCTCGGTCACCGGCCGTCGCCAGGCACGACCGGCGAAGGTGCGGAAGATGTCCGCTCGGCAGGTCACCTCGGTGGGATCACACGTGACGATCTGCTCACGGGCCGGGTTGGTTCCGCTCACGCCGAGCGGCCCTTCGACCTCGATCCAGTCCACGTAAAGGTTGCGGTCGCCACCGCCGTTCTGGTCATAAAAATCGTTGAGGAAGGAAACGGCGATCTGGGTCGAGCCGCCGGTGAGGGCGGTCGTCACCTCGATGATCTCGGGCGCGTTCGCATCCCCGTCGACGTCGAAGGTCTGGAGTTCTTGACCGTCCACACCGATGGCGGCCTGGGCCGGATCGGGTCCAGCCTGCTGGGCCCATACGCGGGCGCGGATCCGGTAGTCGCCTTCGCCCCCGAGGTCGAAGAAGTCCCCTACCTCGCCGTTGCTGTAGAGGTTCCACGCCTCGCCGTTGGCAGTGCCGACCGAACCGGTGAGGGTCTCCGCCTCGACCCGCGTCTCTGACGCGGCCTGCGGGATGGCCAGGGCCTCGGTAGCCAGCTCTCGCGCAGCTTGCTCCCAAAGCTCGACCTGGAGGGGCGAGGTCGTCAACACCGCCGACACGTTGTCGAACCCGAAGCTGACGTCGTCGGCGGGGAAGTTCGCCGCCGGATCCATGGCCGTCCCCAAAAGGTCGCGTACCGTATTGCGGTACTCGACCTGGTTGAGGCGGTGCATCGGTCCGGCGCCGACCGCCTGTTCGGTCGTGACGGGGGGGGTCGTTTCACCACCGCCGTCGCCGACGTTGCCCGTGCACCCAGCCCAGGCCGCGACGAGAGAAGTTAGAGCGAGAAGCTTCCGCATGACAGGGAGCCATCGTCTCAGGGGACCGGGTCCTACATCAAGGTACACACCGAAGTTCAACGTAGGCTGAAAAGTTGAATGCGACGACGGAGGTCGTGCACGCGTGGGCCGAGGTGCGAGCATGACCTTCACACAGCGACCCAACCGCGGTTTCGCTACTCCGCCGGCAACGGCGCCGACGCGTCGGGGGTTTGGCGCAGATGTGCTCCGAACAGCCCGAGCATGGCAAAGGTCACGAGGACGAGTGCCATGGTGAGGTTGTGGAGGGACTCGTAGAGCCCGGTGAGGAAGATCCAGCGCTCATCGGCGCCGACGTTGGTGATGAACTGGGCGGACCTTTGCACCCCGGTCGCCGTGCCGAGCAAGCCAGCGAGGACGGTGAGGCCCATCAGCCACTTCGTCGTCGTCTGGTGCTTCGTCGAGGGCGATACCAAGTGCCGTACCGCCATGGCGATGGCGGACACGCCGAAAAGAATGACGGGATACGCGCCCCAACCTGCTTCGTGGATGATGTTCAACATGATGCCTCCTTGGCTACGTAGAGGAGACACAGTGAGAGCGGCAGGGTTCCGGCAAGGGGCCAGAAAAACGATGAACTCCAGCCACCTGTAAACTGGCTCACACTCTGGAGGACGCGCTCGGTCAGGGGCCGGCGGTGAGCAGGAGGCCCGCGTGGAGCCCGATCGCGAGCGTGATGAGGGTGGCGGTGATCACGTGCTGGCGGCGCTTGTTCGACCGGCGGCGGAGCTTTTGCTGGCGCAGCTGAAGGCCGAGCCCGGTGTGCGACAGCAGGATGACGAAGGCCAGGGCACCCATGCCCATGGCCAGCTCCCCGGCGGCGATGGCCTGAGGTGAGCCGAGGGCGAGGACGGCGAGGAGCGTGTGCACGAAGCTCGTTCCGGCCACCACGAGACCGATCGCCACGTGGATGCGCATGGGAGGCTCTCCGGGCGCCGCGCGCTTGCCGCGCTGCAGGCGCACGATGAGGGGGATGAGGGCAGCCAGCGGCACGAGCGCCGCCGCCAGCCAACCACTGTAGGCGGCCATCAGAGAGAGCCTACACCGGGGAGGCGGCGACCATCAGGGATCGAGATCGACATGCGCCTCAGCGCGTGGCGGTAAATCCGGCGGCCTTGACGAAGGCCCCGTGTCTCGATGACCCGGAGTCTTCGTGAAGGTCGCCGACCTCGAGGGGTCGGCGAGTGTCCTCCTCAGAGGGCCTTCTTGGCGGCCTTGCGGGCATCTTTGCGGGCGGCCTTCTTGACCGCCTTGGGCTTGCCCTTGCTGGCGTTCTTACGGGCAGCCTTCACCGCTTTGGCGCGAACCTTCTTCTCCTGCTTTTTGCCCTTGGAGACCTTCTTCGCGACCTTTTCCGCGACCTTCTCTGCGATTTTTTTGGCTTTTTTCTTGTTGACTAGCTTGGCCATCACGAACCCCTTTGTGGCGTGAATGTGAAATCGAAGTGACACCCTAGCGTAGCGCGCTTCGATGTCCAGACCTACCTGCGCGAGACGGCCCGACGCTCCAGGCAAGCCGCCGATTAAGCGGCATTAAGTCGCTTAGCCATTCGACCGTGCGCAAGCTCATGGGGCTCACCCGCTGAGGATGGACGGGAGGGCGAGCCGGGCCACGCAACGGTGGCGCGGCGCTTCTTTCCTTCTCCCCGACACTCGAATTGGAGGTTTGCATGGCACCTCGAAGCAGGCGGCCACGGATGGGATCCGTGCGCCGAACAGACATCAAAGGAGCTGCACTGAGCAGCGTGGCCCTCACTTTTGCCCTCGTGGCCGGCGCCGCGAGCGGCCTCGGTGGCTGCGGGGACGACGATCCCGTCGACCCCTCGGGAACCGGCGGCCAGGCCACTGGCCCTGGTGCGGGCGGCGGAGACGGAGGCAGCGGCGGCGTTGGAGGCGGGGGTGAGTCGTTCGAGCTCACGCGTCCGAGCAAGTCGGGCAACATCGGCATCTCCACCGATGACACGCGCGTGATCATGACCAACCCTGGCGACGACTCGATCTCGATCTTCGACGCCGAGGACAACACGCGCACCGCGAAGGTCACCACCGGCGACGAGCCGAGCGCCGTGGTCATCCATCCCGACAACCGCACCGCCTTCGTCGCCAACCGGGCCGACGCAACGGTGGTGATGGTGTCGGGCATCGACACTGGCAGCCCGACAGTCAGCGACCCGCTCCCCGTGGGCAGCGAGCCGACCGGGCTCGCGCTGTCGCCGAGCGGTCGTCGTCTGTTCGTCGCCGAGTGGGCCGAAGGTCGCGTGAGCGTGATCGACACCGCCACCATGACCATCGAGGCGACCATCGACGCGCCCCACAACCCGCGCGCCATTGCGGTTACCAACGACGCTGACGGCGAGGACGACGACGAGCTGCTCATCGTGCCCGAGTTCTTCGGAGAGGTGACCCCGGACGGCGAGGCCAGCGACACCGGCCGCCAGGGCCGCGTGCGCACCTACAGCCTCGCTGACCTCAATCCGGTCCAGGCCATCACGCTCGCTCCCGTCGACAGCGGCTTCGGCAACCCGAGCAAGATGACCTCCCCCAACCAGCTGTACTCCGTGGCCGTAGCTGGCTCGAAGATCTACGTCACCAGCGTCTCCGCCTCCCCCGAGGGTCCCCCGACCTTCAACCAGAACGTTCAACCCGTGGTCTACGTCGCCGACCTCGATACCTTCTCGGAGGACACGAGCAACGTCGGCACGGAGAACCTGGCCAAGCTCGTGCGCGACCAGATCCCGCAGGGCGAGTCCCGCTTGTTCCTCGCCGACATCGTCGACGTCGACTTCGTGGGCGACAACATCGCCTACGTGCTCAGCCGTGGCGCCAACGTGGTGCAGCGCGTGGAGTACAACGAGGCCCTCGGCATTCAGATCGGCTCGAGCTTCAACGACCAGATCGACGTCGGCCCTGCCCCGGCCGGTGCCCCTGACGGCTGCGCAGCTCCCATCGGCATCGTGACCGGTCACGGCAATCAGCGAGCCTACGTCAATTGCTGGGTCACCCGGCGCCTCGGCGTCATCGACCTGACCATGCAGGCCCAGACCACCACCGTCGAGGCGAGCAACCCGCCCGCCGATCCGGAGGCCATCAGCCGCAACCGCGGCCTGCGCTTCTTCTTCACCGGACGCGCCCGCTGGTCCGACAACGCTTGGAGCGACTGCGCCTCCTGCCACCCCGACGGGCTGACCGACAACATCACCTGGTCTTTCGCCGCAGGCCCCCGTCAGTCGACCTCGCTCGACGGCTCCTTCTCCAAGGGCGCCAGCCAGGTCCAGCGCATCTTCAACTGGACGGCCATCTTCGACGAGATTCACGACTTCGAGCGCAACACCCGTGGCGTGAGCGGTGGTCTCGGCGCTGTGACCCAGTCGCCCAGCTGCGGCGACCTCGCCCAGGAGACCCCCTCGGCCCTCCCGGGCCCGCCCGACGGGTTGCTCGGTACGCCGGTGAAGGAGATCCAAGACACCCAGGCCGACAACTGCACGACCGACTGGGACGACATCGAGACCTGGATCAAGACGGTGCGCCCGCCGCGGGCAGCCCGGTTTGCCGACACGGCATCCGTGGCCAACGGTGCTCAGCTCTTCGAGACGGGCGGCTGTGACAAGTGCCACTCGGGCGCAGGCTGGACCGTGAGCCGCCTCTTCTTCTCGCCCTCGTCGAGCAACAACACGACCCTGACGTCCACCAGCTTTCCGGAGACGGCCTTCCCGGCCGGCTTCCCGGCAGCCTGGAACGAGCACACCCAAGAGATCGGCCCCGAGCCCGGCACCGGCATCGCTCCCTTCCAGGTCGCCTGTGCCATCCGCAACGCCGGCACGTTTGGTGTGCCTGGCGACGCCGGCGCCACGACCGCGCTCGAGCTCAAGGCCAATGGCTCCACCGCCCAGGGTGAGAAGGGCTTCAACATCCCCGCGCTCTACGGTCTCGCGGTGGGTGCTCCGTACTTCCACCACGGCCAGGCCGCCTCGCTCGAGGAGCTACTGAGCGACCCGAAGTGGGCCGACCACCTTCAGGCGGGCAACCCAGTCTTCGTCCCGACCGCGTCGGAGGTCGACGACCTGGTGGCCTTCCTCCTGTCGATCGACGCCGACACCCCAGAGCTCGCCACGCCCACCGGCTTCGACATCTGTCGACAGAGCTTCCCCTGACCCAGACGCCCCCGGTCGCGCGGCCGTGACCCTACAGGCTGTGCGTTCGGTGACGATGCGGTGGCCACGCCTCTCGGCGTGCGCCACCGTTCTTTTTTGAGTCGTCGAGGTCGTCGGCTCAGCCGACGGTCTCGGATTCGTCATCGGAGGCGACGTCACGGCCGTCGGTGGAGATGGGGGGCGCATTCTCGATGCGAAGCCGAACATGGCTCTGAACCCTCGGACGAGGGGCGTCGGTCACGGGGCCGAGCGCCTGCCGCATCGCGGCCTCGGCCACGGTGGCACGGAGGGCCGCGAGTGCATGGGGCGAGGGCTCGATGAAGCACACGCCGTAGGCCGGGGACGGTCCGGCCACGGTTTGTCGCAGGACGCGGATCGGCAGCGTGAGAGATCCACGGCGCAGGTGCAGCCGTAGCTGCCACCGCGTCCCCAAGGAGAGTTCGCGCCCGCAAACGAGCAGCAGGCCGCCCTCGCTGAGATCGACAGAGTGACCGCCAAACTGGCCCTCAGCGCCGCTCAACGTCAGCCGCAGCTGGTGAAGTACGCGCTCGTGCTCTCGGCGATCGACCATGACCGCTCGCATGATACCCGATGGCCTACGCCCGTGCTCCGACGATCGTCCCCCACCCTCGAAACGGCGCGCCTCCGAGACCACATGTGCCCACAGAGGGGCCAGCTCGATCGTGCGCAGCGACTCCCACGGCTAGCTCGACGGTGCGGCATCAGGTCGACTCACCCACCACGCCCACAACATGAAGACCGGCTGGAACGCGAGACGTACCCAGCCGAAGACGCCGAGGTCGGCCCCCGGCGGAGGATCGAGCGCATGCTGAAGATTGGCGGGCCATACCGCGACGAGCAGCGCGATGAGGCACCAGCCCGTGAGCGGCCGCAGGCGGGGGATCCACAGGCCGATGGCCCCCGCGATCTCGAAGACCCCAGAGATCCAAACCAGCTCCAGGTGCCACGGCAGATACGGTGGCATGATGGCGACGAACCGCTCCGCATGGGTGAAATGAGCCACCCCTACTCCCGCGAAGACGAGTGAGAGGAGCGCTCTGAGCGCGACACGGAGAAGCGATGGGGGCTTGGCCTTCACGCCGCCCATCATGGCATCGATCGCGGCGGAGGCCGCGGACCGCACGTCGCACCGTCTCAAGTTTCTTCAGCGTCGTCCGTCCATGGACGGTGACGCAGCATAGCGGCCGCAGGGAAGCGGCATGGCCTCGGTGAGGCGCTCAGGAGGAGTGGACAGCCGGGGTCGAACCATCCCTTCCGGAGGCCTCTATGAACACCTCGAGCTACCTGACATCCCTCTTCGCACAGAGCTTCTTGCGACGACACAACGCCGGGCGTGCCCGCGCGGGCCTTCGCATCGCAAGCGGACGACGTATCAACCGTGCCGCCGACGATGCCGCGGGTATGGCCATCAGCCAGCGCTTGAGCTCCCGCATCGAGAGCTACCGACGCGCGGAGACCAACACCGTGACCGGCCTGTCGATGGCCCGTACGGCCGAGAGCGGCGCGGCGAGCATCTCCGATACCCTCATTCGCATGCGCGAGCTGGCGACGCAGGCCGCCAACGGTGACCTGACGTCCACCGACCGCGACCTCCTCGACACCGAGTACCAAGCCCTGCTCTCCGAGGTCGACCGGCTCAGCGACGCCACCGAGTTCAACGGCACGGAGCTGCTGGCGGGCGGGTCGAACACGATCGCCTTTCAGGTGGGCACCGGCACCTCGAGCCAGGATCGGATCGACGTCGGCTTTGGGGGGATCTCCACCTCGAGTCTCTCAATCGATTCGACCCTCATCAGCGACGGGACCGGCAGCAATGCCACCTCTGCGCTGTCCTCCATCGACACGGCCATTGAGCAGGTGTCGCAGAAGAGGGCCACCTTCGGTGCCTCGGTCAACCGCCTCGACGGCGCCGCGGGCGCCATCGTGCGCACGCGCACCCATCATCAGATCGCCCTCAGCTCCATCCTCGACGCAGACATCGCCTCCGAGTCGGCCGCCTATGCGCAATTCGACATCCGAGCGAAGGCCGCGGCGAGCATTGTGGCGCAGGCCAACCAAAACGCGGGGCTCGTGCTCCGCCTTCTCAGCTGACCCCTCAGGCAGCCCGCACGAGCTCCTGCACCGCCGCCTCAGTGCGGGCCAAGGCCCCCCGGAGCGACTCGTCCTCGGGGACGAAGAGCACCTCCGGCGCCAGCGGCGTTCCGATCCGAAAGCGAATGGTGGCGGGAAAGATGGGCAAGTAGGTCAATATCGACGACAGCCATAGCCAAGCGAGCCCAACCCGCCAGGGCCAGGCCCAGCTCATGCTCGCGATGGCGATGGCCCCCACCAGCCCGAGCAAGCTGACGCCCCAGCGCTTGATCCCCATCAGACGCGGCAACACGAGCACCCAGGCCAACCACCGGGCCCGAAACAACATCGGCACCGTGTAGTGGCTGCCCGCGATCCCCATCGGCACGATGGGGACCCCCGCCTCGAGCGCAATGCGGAGAAAGCCGCGCCGGCCCCCGAAGTCCACGCGGCGAGCCTGCCAGATCGGGCGCTGGGTCTCGTGGTCGCCCCCGGGAAAAACCAGGATGGGGACCCCGGCCTCGAGGGTGGTCTCGGCCGCCTCGTAGGTGGACGGCACCAGGCCGACCTGTTCCCACAAGCGCCGGGTCACCCCGAAACGAAAGCCGATGGGGTGCGCAAAGCCGGCGAGAGGCCGATCGGTCCCCACGTCGTTGACGTAGAGCGCGATGAAGCTGAGGATCTCCGCGATGCCTATCCCGGCCGAGTGATTGGCTACGAGAAGGAAGGGGCCGTCTCGCGGCAGGTGCTGCGCGCCCTCGAGCCGAGGCCGGAAGAGGAACCGCACCACCGGCAACAGGCGCTTGCGAACAACCCGCTCGAGCCGAGGTGAGATGCGCCCCGCGGACATGCTACCTCGCCGCGGACGTCGACTTCCCGCGCTTCTTCGGGCGACGACCGGTGACGAAGGAGCGCCCGGGATCGACGAGGGCGTGTTCCCGTAGTCCCTGTCGTCCGATGAGCATGCGGAAGCCCATCAAGTCGCGTCGCGCGAGCGTGAGCTCGATGGTCCAGCGCTCGCCCCCGAGGTCGAGGGTGGTCTCGATGACCGGTCGCTCCTCTTGCTGCCCGTTGGAGCTGCGGATCTTGCGAACTTCGAGCAGCGGAGCCTCTACCGGGCGGCCCTCCGCCCGACTCCGCTGCCGGGGAAAGACGACGAAGCGCACCATCTCTCGTCCGCCGCGCTCGAAGTACTCGAGGTCTTCTGCGTGAAGCGAAGAGGTGCGGGCTCCAGTGTCGACCTTGGTCTTGAGCCAGGCCACGTCGAGCTCGGGGAGGTGTGCCCATTCGCGCCAGCCCACCACCATCTGGGGACTCTTTCCTTTGCTTGTCTTCGCCGCCACGCCCTCTGGGGTAGGCTTACCACACCATGAAGCTGGCGATTCTCTCTTGCAGCCCCAAGGCCTACTCCACGCGGAGGCTGCGTGAGGCCGCCGAAGCCCGCGGACACACGGTCAAGATCCTCAACACCCTCAAGTTCAGCATCGATCTGGACGAGGGGCGGCCCGACCTCTTCTTCCGGTCCAAGCAGCTCAGCCACTACGACGCCGTGCTGCCCCGTATCGGCGCCTCGATCACCTACTTCGGTACCGCCGTCGTACGGCAGTTCGAGCAGATGGATGTCTTCTGCGCCAACACCTCCAACGGGATCGCCAACTCGCGCGACAAGCTGCGCAGTCTGCAGATGCTCAGCCGTCACAACATCGGCATCCCCGCCACCACCTTCGTGCGTGATCGCAAAGACGTGCTCCCCGCCATCTCACGGGTCGGGGGCGCACCGGTCATCATCAAGCTGCTCGAAGGCACCCAGGGCGTCGGGGTGATCCTCGCCGAGACGGAGAAGGTCGCCGAGGCGATCATCGAGACGCTGCACAGCACGCGGCAGAACGTATTGCTCCAGAAGTTCGTCGCCGAGAGCAAGGGCCGCGACGTACGCGCCTTCGTGGTGGGCGACCGCGTCATCGCCGCCATGCGCCGGGTCGCCCAGGGTCAGGAGTTCCGCAGCAACGTGCACCGTGGAGGCCGCACCGAGGTCGTCCAGCTCGACGACCGCTACGCCGAGACGGCCGTGAGGGCTACCCAGATCATGGGCCTCAGGGTGGCCGGGGTCGACATGCTCGAGGCCAACGACGGGCCGCAAATCATGGAGGTCAACTCGTCCCCCGGACTCGAGGGGATCGAGACCTGCACCGAGCTCGACATCGCGGGCGCCATCATCGACTACATGGCGGCCCAGGTCGACTTCCCCGAGATCGATCTGCGCCAACGGCTCACGGTGAGCCGCGGGTACGGAGTGACCGAGATCCGCATCCCGGATGGGGGCGACTTCAAGGGTGTCACCCTCGAGAGCTCGGGTCTTCGCGAGCGCGACATCAACGTGCTCAGCCTGCACCGCGACGGCAAGGTCATGCCCAACCCGAAGCCGAGCCGAGAGCTGCTCTCCGGCGACCGACTTCTCTGCTTCGGAAAGCTCGAGGAGATGCGGCAGCTCGTGCCGCCGCGCACGCGAAAGCAGCGCCGCCCCAAGGTGAAGAAGCTCGAGCCGCAGGTGAAGCCGGACGAGGTGGTGCCGGACGACGATCGCGACGACCGCTACGGCGCCCACCAGAGCTGAGCGTCACCCCTTGGGCCCGTGGTACTCCCAGTGCCAGGGTTCGTCGATGGAGTCGTTGAGCCGAAAGCCGAAGCGACCGGCGTTCCGCTCGAGCCAGCGGAAGCAGCCCGACGTCTTCCACGCGCGGCGAAAGCTCCCCGTGGATCCGATCCATCCGCCGTCGTCGGTGACGCAGCCGAAATCGATGGCGAGCCCTCGGTTGTGGAGGCTGTAGCCGGGGGGCGCGGTGCGTCCGGCGTAGTACTGAGCGAGAAGTCGCGCCGCGGCCTCCCCGTGCTCGCCCCCTCGCGCACGACGCCGAGCACGACGCGTGGTCGCGTAGCGCCGGGGGAAGTGATACTCCCAGATCTCGACCTGAAATACCGCCGAGCGGTAGCCGGTGTAGACCATGAGGTTCCGCTGGCCGTGCCGCTTGCGGTCGGCGTCGAACTCGGCCCGGGCCGCGTCGAGCAGTCGCTTGGCCGCGTGGGCTGCGTCGCGCTGCGCCCAGTGCGCGCGCCGGCAGTCGGGCTCGACATCGGCCGGCTTGCCCGGACAGGGGCCGGTCTCGATCACGTCGACCTCGTCGGCGGCGAGCACGAAGCCACGGCGCTTGGCCGCCCGCGTCTGGGCGATCTCGTAGACGCGGTGCATGAACCCGCGCTGCTCCTCGGTGGCCTTGGGCCAATAGAGCAAACACGAAGGCAGCGGGCTGTCGCTCGGCTTTACCTCGCCCTGGCAGCGATGCTCAGGCCCCCGGAGCTCGGGGTGCACCATCTTGAGGCCACGGTTGGTGCGCCAGTTGACGATGCCGGTCACCTCATCCTCGAAGCGGCCGTAGCGCCGCTGGAAGCGTGCGATGGCCTGGGCGAAGGCCACATCGAAGTTGGGCGCCTCAGGGTCGCACGTCACGCCGAGGGTCCGCGCGAAGGCGACCCGTTCGGCATGGGGCTCGGCGTTGCGCGCCTTCTGCAGGCGCTCGCCCGCCAGCGGCGCTTCGGGGGTGCCGGGAGCGGCAACCTCACAGGGCGGTACCGTCGGGGCCGGAGGTGGCGAAGGTGGCGGCAGCGGCGCGGACGCGACCGACGTCGACGCCGTGGGGACCGGAGGCGGAGGCCGGGGGGCCACCCTCGGCTCGGTGCAGCCGAGCACGAGCGTCACGCCGAGCGCCGCAGCGTGGGACCAGTTCATGCCTCAGGGAAAGGTCGCGCGCAGGTAGGCGACAACGTCGGCGATCTCCTGGTCGGAGAACTGACCGCCGTACGGCGGCATGACCGCGGCCCCCGTGATCGAGCCGTCGATGACGGTCTTGATGATCTGCGCGTCCGTCGCCGTCGGAACATGGGTGGTGAGGTCGCGGGCATTCGAGATGCTAGCGGTCCCGTCGGGGCCGTGACAGTTGGACAGACCGCAGGTGTCGAACACGGTGGCCCCCGCGGTCGCGTCACCGCTGAGCGCGAGCACGTCGGCCACGCGGCCGGTCGGCGCGCCCCCTTGGCCGCCCGTTCCGCCGCCGCCCCCGCTCCCGGTCGCGTCTTCGTCGTCGCCGCACCCGAGCCCTCCGACCACGGCGAGGCAGGCCATCACCACAATTTTCCTCTTCATCGCGCGAAACCTATCCAAGCGCTCGTCCATCGTCGAGGGCGAAGACGATGGGTAACCGCTCCGCGTGGTCGACGTAGGTCCCGTCGATGATGTCACGACGACGCGCGCTGCTTGGGCCCGGTCTCTTGTGCACCCTGCTCTTCACGCAGCTCGTTGGCCCCCTTGGATGCCAGCGGTCCTCCACGACGTCCGCTCCCGAGCCCACACCGGCGCCCGCGGTGGACGGCCCCCCCGTGTCGGCGGCGCAGCAGAGCGCGTCTGGCCCCTTCGCGCTGGTGGAGCTCTTCACGTCCGAGGGGTGAAGCAGCTGTCCCCCTGCCGACACGGTCGTGTCGGGCGTCGCCAAGAAGAACGAGAATGCGGGCCGACGCGTGTTCACCATCGAGTGGCACGTCGACTACTGGAACCAGCTCGGCTACCACGACCCCTTCTCGCATCGGGACTACTCGAAGCGACAGCGGGCCTACGCCCGGGCCACGGGCCAGCGCGGTGTATTCACCCCTCACGTCATGGTCAACACCGAGACCCAGCGCCCGGTCTCCTCGTCCTTTCTTCAGCGCACCATCGACCATGCCCTCGATGACCCCGCTCCGGCCTCGGTGACGCTCGTCGCCGGCGACGACCGAATCCGCTACCAGACGCAGGGTGGAGGCCCAGGAGCCCGACTCCATCTCGTCCTGGTCGAAGACGGGCTCACCTCCGGCCCCATCCCGCGCGGTGAGAACGCCGGCGAGACCTTGCACCACCACGCGACCGCACGCTGGCTGAAGACGGTGTCCGCCGGCAACGGCGAGGTGCCGGTCGAGATCCCGACCGGAGTGAAACGCGACCACGCTCGCTTCTTGGGCCTGCTCCAGAACGCCAAGACGATGAAGCTCTACGCCGTCACCAGCCTCGACGCCGACTTCTAGCCTCGCGCGCCTGGCTCAGAATTCGCCCTGGAAGGGATCGCGGGACCTCGACGCGGGCCGCGGCGATGAGACACGGCTGTAGAGGCACCAAACGCCGCAGCCTTCGTCGCAGGGGAAGACGTTGAAGCCGGGACGCGCGGAGGCGTGGAGGCCTTCACAAACCTGCGCGGAGTAGTGGCTCCCACATTGGGCCCCCGCCTGCTGGCAAGGCTGGCTCACCGTTCGCCGCCCGCCGACACTCTGGAAGTAAGGCTGAAGGCACTGGTTTGCGATGCGGTCGTTGCAGAGGGCCTGGGGGCCAAGCCGACGAATGCAACTCTTGATGGCGTCGCGATGGTTGGGACGCGTGTTCTCGATGGCCCCGACGCACATCCCGAGTCCTCCGTGGAGGCTCTCGCAAGCCGGCCCTGGTGGCGTCATCCGACGACACTCGTCACGCCACGCGGTGTCGGCGCCAGCGGGTGCGGGAGCACCCTCGTGGTGAGGTGCCGGCATCCCTTCACGATGCGGCGGAGGCATGCCTTCCATTCCCGGGGCGGGCGGCCCCACGTGCGGCGTGCGCGCCACGACGCCCTGGGGATGCGAGGGCGGCAGGGTCCCCGGCGGGTGGGTCCCCGGCGGGTGGGCAGGCGGCGCCGCCGGATAGCCCACCTGAACGTGCGGACGCGGCCGGTAGGGCGGCGCGCTCGAACTCTTGCAGCTCGAGGCCGCGATGGCCGCACTCAGAGACAGAAACAGGCCGCGATCGATGTCCACGGTCCATCGTTACCTTGGGGCGCCGTCACCGTCATGCTCGGGGCACGAAAGGCACTGCCCTCCCGAGACACGGTGCTGTCGCTTCTCTACCTTTCGTCCGGGGACGCGGCGCAAGTGCGGCTCGCAACGCGAACCACGCTTACTACTCCTTCACGCACTTCTCGGCTTCGTCGTCCCACGCGCAGAGCTTGTCCGGGCCCTTGCAGTCCGGTCCCTTCTTGCAGTCCTCTTCGCTTCCGGGGACACACTTCTTGCTCTTGTCGTCGAGGGCACATAGCCCAAATTGTTCGCACGTGGCCGAGGCCTTGCAGTCCGCTTCGGTGACGATGCAGCCACCGCTCTCGTCGTCGTAGGTGCAGACCGCAGCCGCTTTACAGTCGGTTTGGGCCTTGCACTCCTCTGTGCTGCCCGGGACGCACTTGTTGGTCTCTGCGTCGTACTTGCACCGCTTGAGCTTGGTGCAGAACTCTGACTGCTTGCAGTCGGCGTCGCCGCCGATCTTGCACTTCTTGGTGCCCTCGTCGAAAGTGCACGTGGCGTTCTCGGTGCAGCCCTTCGAGGCCTTGCAATCCTCGGCCCCCCCCACGACGCACTTGCCTTCCTTCCAGGTGCACTCGCCGTAGCCGGCGCAATTGGCCGCGAAACTCTCGTTCGTCTTGCAGCGCTCGTTGGCCGCTTTCTGGGTGAGGCACCGATCGGAGACGCAGATGAACTTGTCTCCGCAGTCGCTCTGCTGGACGCAGGCGTCGAGCT
>JGI12210J13797_11068757_pt1 | contig 14240 bp, 12 predicted proteins | sample ElkSlonscriptome_3_FD_13797 | JGI IMG/M metagenome (IMG submission 13797)
ATGAAACAGTGGGGTCTAGTTCATCAAAACGCCGCGTGAACAGCTGATCACTCGGGTTTCGGCAATTGATCCAACCGTTTCTTGGCGTCGTTGACGAAGGGCGAACTCGGATATTGGTTCAGGAGATCGTCGTAAGCTTTGCGGGCACGGCCGATTAGCTGGCTATTCTTGGCGGGATCACTTTCGCGGGTGGCCAGATTTTCCAGCATTTCGCCTCCTTTCAGCAGCCCTTCAGCTGGGAGCAACGGGACGGAAGGATAGAAGACGGCGAGTTTGAGGTAAGTATCGGCTGCGTCGGCCGGTTTGTTTTGGGCTTTGAAGATCTCGGCAGTGAGAAACATGGCGCGCGCGCGAAACTCAGCGGGAGTTGAGCGGTCTTGGAGCACTGTGCTGAGCATGTCGCGGGCTTCAGGCAACTTCCCTTTGTCGATCATGCCTTCGGCCACATAAAGTTTGGCTTCAGCGGCTTGATCTGACCAGGGATAGAGCTCAAGGACTTTGTCGAAGTATTGCTGTTTCGCCTGGTCCTCGCCTTGTTGCTCGGCCACTTTACCAAGACCGAAAAGCGCAATGGCTTGGGCTTCCTGAATGCTGCGTGGTTCTTCTCGCGGGTTACCCGTTGTATTGGCGTAATCGTTGCCGATTTTTTCGTAGACCCCTTTGGCTTGGTCGGTCTTTTCTTCTTCCAATAGGGCAGTCCCATAGAGATTCAGGTTCTCGGGTGAATAGGTTAGGCTAGAATCATAGACGGAATCCATGAGGTCGAGCGATTCACCGGAGTCGATGGGGAAGAGTAAGGAGGCGAGTGTGAAGGTGAGTTTGTTTTTGGCGACTGGCTTGTCTTCATTTTCATCGATCAACGCGATGAAGTAAGCTTTAGTGGCTTCGTTATCCTGAATGCCGGCACTGACCTTGGCATCTTGCAAGGCGACGAGAGTCGTGAGTGCTTCGGCGGCGTATTGGCTGTTGGGGAATTGAGCGACCAAAGTTTCAGCTGCGTCAGCTGCTTGTTGGTTGTGTTTTTCCCAAATCTCCCGCTGGTCTTGACCTAAGGTGATGTAAGCGCCGGTGGCGTCCATCTGGCGCTTGCGCAAGCGGGTGAGATCGACCAGGGCGACGTCGGTCCGGTCGCTATCGGGATAGCGCTCGACATATTCCTGCATGAGATCGGCCGCTTCACCTGTTTCGCCGACTTTCACCCGCTGATCCGAGCGGGTTTTGTAAGCGATATAGACATTCTCGTTTTGGGGATATTTCTCGACAAACTCGATGAGGACGGCATCGACCTGATCCGGTTTTTCCAGACCCTGATAAATGGCGGCGCGTTTCAGATAGGAAACGGCGGCGAGCGGTGTTTCGGGAAATTTCTCGGCCAATTCCTCATAGAGCGTGAGCGCCCGTTCGCTGTCGCCGAGTGCGCGGGCGGCGTCGCCCATGCGGGAGATGACTTCGGGGGTGAGGACGCTGTCAGGATATTCGGCTCGGAACGAAGCGAACTCGTCGAGTGTTTCCTGGAATTTGCCTTGAGCGAGGAGAATGGCACCGATCCAGAAGGAGGATTCCTCAGCCTCGGGAGATCGGGCATATTTTTCGCGGATTTGTTGGTAACGTTCGAAGGCTTTATCAATGCGGCCTTCGTCCCGATCGATATTGGCGATACCGAGTTGAGCTTGGGCGGCGCCTTCACCTTCCGGGGCTTTTTGCAGGTATTCGCTGAACGTTTTCGAAGCTTCATCGCGCCGACCGAGCATTTTGAGGGCGGAGGCTTTTTGGACGGTGGTCAGGGAAGCGAATCGGCCTTCTGGATAGATCTGGAGTGATTCGTTGAAGAAATCGAGCGCCCGATCGGGACTGATGGGTTCCATTTCCAAGAAGAGCGAACCGACCACGAGCGGCAGGTTATCAGCATCTTTGTCCCCTTTAAATTGCTCATTGAAATCGAGGTAAGCTTCCACGGCGCGCGGTCGTTCTTTCTGCAGGGCATAAGTGAGAGCGATGTGGTAACGAGCCGTCTTTTCGGTGTCTTCCTTCTCGGTTAAGGGAATGAGGTAACGGAACACCGTGCGAGCCTGATCATATTTACTGGTCTGAAAGAGAAGTTCGCCGATCTTGGTTTTCGCGTCGAGAATGACATTGGTTTTGCTCTTGAGATCTTCGAGTTTCTGCTGTTCGCGGGCAATGAGCTTCAATAGCTGTTGGCGAGCTCGGGTGTTGTCGCGTACAGCGGGCAGCTGATCGGCGAAAGCGTTGATGCGATCTTCCTGCCGGCCGACGAGCGGTTGGGTCGCCTGCACGTCGTCGTAAGCTTCAATGGCTTGGTCGAGTAAGACTTCGCGTTCCTCGCCATCTGCCGCTCGGGCTTTGACGGCCAGGACATCGCCGAGCTGCATTTGGGCATCGTTGGCGAGGGCGACATCATTTTGATTCGCAGCGATCTGGGTGAACATTTCCTGGGCCTGATCGAGCAAGTCGTCAATTTCGTCGCCATCCGTGACGGTGAGTCCGGCCGTGACTTTGGTATTGGCTTCGGCGAGACGGGCGAGAGCGCCGTAGAACATGGCGTCCAGTAGGTAAGGGCTCTGCTGAAAGGTTTGCAGGAAGATGCTTAGCGTATTGATGGCATCGACATATTTTTCGGTTTGTAATTCGACGATGCCTTTACCGAAGAGCGCGGATTCCGCGTCGGGACTTTGCGGGAAGCGTTGGAGAAATTTCGTGTAAGCTTCGATGGCTTGTTGCCGCAGCTGTTTGCGTTGCTCTTCATTCTCGGTCTGGCCGGCTTTGGCTGCGAGCAACTCAGGGACGAGGGCGGCGGAGAGTTCCTGCAGCTCTTTTGCGGCGGATGGGATGTCGGCTTTTTTGGCGTAATCGAGTGCTTTATCGTATTGTTCGGTCATCAAATAGGCGTAACCGAGCTGCAGATAAACCGCGTAAAGGAGCGGCGAATTTTGGTATTCTTTAACGAAGAGCTCGAGCCGATCGATGGCTTCTTCGGGTTGATTATTGACGAGTGCATCGGTGCCCTGTTGCGCAAGTTCAGGTGCGTTCGGCACGTTTTGCGCGTGGCTGATCAATGTGGAAACGCCCAGGGCGACAGCAGTGAGGAGGGGGACAAGTGCCTTCATCGGAGTTCCTGATCGTAATGGCAAGGAGGGGATTGCGCCACCCATTTTCGATGCAAAATGATCGTTTAGCCAATACCGGTATTGAGTGGTTTTGACGTTCGGCGCAATCGAATGGTTGACCCGATTGACGCCTTCAGGTGAAAGGGAGGGATGCAATTCTTCCGGCTCGTCTGTTCTGCCTGTTGTTGCTTGTTTGTCGGCTTCGTCCTGGCGGGATGCGGCGAGGATCGGACGCCCGAACCGGATGGGACGCCCGAACCGGATGGGACCCCCGAAGCTGCTCTAGAACCTCTGGGCGACACGTTGTTGGCCAATGACGATGATCCGCTTTCGAGATCGGCCGAACTGGCTGATGTGCGGCTTCTCTGGCGGCTGAATGATGAAGTTGATCTAACTGCTCTGGCTGGCCGGGTGGAGGGACAATTCGATGACTGGCAAGCATTAGAGGTCCCGGGCGATCCTAAGGAGCACCCGGAATGGCTGTTGCATTTGCCGTCGGAGACTTACCCCGAATTGTTGAATTGGTTCGAAACGGCCGCGTCGGAGGCCGGGATCATAGAAGTCCGCGGCGAGCCGGTCGACGGAAGCGATGCGGTTTTTGTGCGGGTCCAATTAGTATCGTCCGAGGGTATCCGCCAATGACGAGTCTTGACCTATTGATCACCTTCGCGTTGCCGGAGGAATCGAGCCAGCTGCGGCGCCGATTGGCTGCTCCGTCGCGTGTGGCGGTTGGGCAATTATACACGACGAGCCGCGCTGGCATGAGGTTCGGCCTTTTTCATACCGGAATGGGTGGTGCCGGGGCCGCTGCTCGATTGAGAGAATTACTGGAGAATGTCGAGGTTGGAGGGGTGTTGATCTCTGGATTCGCGGCTGGGTTACGGGAAGAACTCGGGGTGGCCGATTGGATTTTCGATGGTGATGCGGCGACGATCGAAGGGGTGATCGAAGGACTCGCGACGCTGCAAGCGAATCGCACGTTCACCCTGCATCGTGGCAATTTGAAAACGGTGCGTGATCCGATCGAGTCTGTGACAGAGAAAAGGGCGCTCGCCGCCGGCTCCAATGCGATCGCGGTCGATATGGAGACCGCCGATCTTATGGAGGTCGCTCGAGAGTTCCAATTGCCATGCCTCACGTTGCGGTCGGTGAGTGATCGAGTGGACGAAGATTTGCCCGTGCCGCTCGAGGTTTGGTTCGATATGCAACGTCAACAGCCACGGGTGGCTCGATTGCTGATCTGGTTGGCGCGGCATCCCTCGAGCATTCCGGCATTCACGACATTCGTTCGAAACGTGAAGCGAGCGGGTCAATCGCTAGCGATCGCGCATGCGACGCTCATGGAACAATGGCCAACCAGAGAGCCAACATGAAAACGAGTCATCTTTTTGTTTATGGCACGCTGCGTCCGACCGCGAAACATTCCATGGGGGAATGGTTGGCTGCCCGAGCGAATTTCGTTGGAGCGACCACACTCGAAGGCGGTGTGCTCTATGAATTGGACGGGTTTCCCGGGTTGAAATCCGAGGCCGGACACGTCCAAGGGGATCTCTATCAGTTGCCGGAAGTGCGACGAAAACAGGTGCTCGAGGTGTTAGACGAATATGAAGGGCTCGATCCTGTGCATGGCTATGAGCGAACCATTGTCGAGCTGGTTTGGGAGGGCGAACCGGTGTCTGCTTGGGTTTACTTTTTCCGCGGCGAGGTGCGGGGACGCCGCCGGATTCCGCACGGCGACTGGTTGCGATGGGTGAGTGAGGGTGACCGGGATGCAATGGATTTGTGAATCTCTGACTCGACTGCGTTGGAGGTGGCCGGCCGGGTTCCTCTATGTGGCGGCTGTTATCGCGATCCTCGCAGCGGCGCATCCGGCGATCTGGTTGTTGGGACCGGCCGCGCTCGTCGGCCTCGCTATGCTGGTGAAACAGGGGCGCGGATTAATTTTCGGCATGCTGGCCGTCGCGCTCTTGCTCGGATGGCGCACGGAACAAATTGACAGCCAACGCTCAATCACGCTGCCTGCACGGGCGAGTGCCGCGATGGCCCTTCCCGTTGAGATGATGGGGGTGATCGATATTCAATCGCTGCGGACCGGGGAGCATGAGCAGATTCTGCGGGTCGAAACGGTCAATCATCAAGCGAACCGAGGGCGGGTGATGGTGCGGGGAGCCTTGCCCGAGCTTCGGCCTGGCGACCGGGTGCGGGTCGAAGGGACCTTGCGACCGCTTCCTGGAGCACGGAACCCCGGTCAATACGATGCCGCCCGGCGCTATGCGAATTTTGGCATTGGCGATGAGGTCACGGTTTACCGGCTGACCGATTGCCGCATTGAAGCGCGCGACCAATTGTCTTGGCCCTGGCGCTTGGCTTTGGCGGCGCGAGAATCGATCGAGCGTCACTTACAAGTTGGGTTCGGACCCGAAGCCACGACGCCCAAACTGCTGCGAGCACTGGTGCTCGGTGACCGGACGGCGCTGGACGCGGAATGGCGGGAACGGTTCCGGCTCACGGGCACTGCCCATCTATTCGCTGTCTCGGGCTTGCACGTCGGGCTGGTGGCTGGCGCGATCTATTTACTGACTTGGCCGCTGGCCCGATATCGGTGGTGGCGAGTCGGGTTGACCGTGGGGGTGGCACTATTTTACAGCATGATCACCGGCATGGCGCCCTCCAGCGTGCGAGCAACTGTGATGACGGCAGTGGTATTGTTGGCGCTCTGCTTCGAGCGGCGGCCGTTCAGTTTCAACACGCTCTTCGTGGCGGCACTCGTGTTGCTTTTGATTCATCCGCTTTATCTATTTGATGCGGGATATCAGCTCTCGTTCGCCGTCGTGGCTGCGTTGCTATTGTTTTCCCCAGCAATTTATCAGGGGTTGGCTCGGCGGGTTTCGCACGATCCATTCATTCCTGAAATGGTGTTAACCCCTTGGCAACGACGTTGGGAAAAAGGGTTGTTAGTCGTGTCGGGGTTGTTCGCGGCGAATCTTGCGGCATGGATCGGCGCGGTGCCGCTGTCCATCACTTACTTTCAATTGATCAGCCCGATCGGATTGCCGACCAACCTGCTTCTGGCCCCGCTCGCGAGTCTTTTGTTGGGGTTAGGACTATTATCCGGCGTGCTGGGCGGCTGGCTGCCCTGGATCGGGTGGGGGTTGAACAAAGTGAGCGTGGCTTTCTCAAGTCTCGTTCTTTTGATGGTGCAGACGGCTTCCGAAATTCCGGGTGGTTACCGGCATCTTTCCTGGCGGGAATTGGCCCCGCGCCCTGCTTTCGCGATGGTGATTGCGGATGTCGGAAAAGGCGGGTTGCAATTGGTGCGCACCCCGGACGAGGCCTGGTTGATCGATGCTGGACCGCAACGATCGGTGCGTAGCGTGTTGCTCCCCCTGCTGCGATGGGACGGGGTGCGGGAACTCGACGGGCTGGTGCTCAGTCACGGCGATGCCGGGCATTACGGCGGGGCCCTCGAAGTGGTGAAACAATTTCATCCCGAACAGCTCATCGAGAATGCCGCGGACGACCGGTCGCCGACCCGACGGGCTTACCAACGGTTCGTGAGTGACAAGGGGTGGATGCGGGAGCGTTGTGCTGCTGGAGATGGTTGGATGGTGGAGGCCGGGCTCGAGGTCGAGGTGTTGCATCCGCCGTATGGCTGGACCAATCGGCATTCGGATAACAAGGGGCTAGCGCTGCTGATGGAGATTGGCGGCCGAAAAGTGCTCTTGCTGTCGGACCTTGGTTTTGCCGGTCTGCATGAGCTGCGGAAGCGTTATCCCGATCTGCGCGTGGATCTTGTGGTGCACGGCGCTTGTCGGCCCGACCCGGTGCTCGATCCAGGATTACTCCTTTGGACCGAGCCAGGGTTGGTAGTGATCAATCGTGGGGATGCCTTCGGCGATCGGCGGGAACGCGCCGCCTGGTTGGCGAAGCTGCGAAGGTCGGAGGCGGTGATCTGGGATCAGGAACAGCATGGGGCGGTGCTCATCCAGACACGCCACGGCCAGTTGGAAGCGGAGGGCTATCTCTCCAAGGCACAATGGCGACCTCGAAGGGTGCCGTAATTAATCGGGCAGTGGAAAATCGATAGCCAACGCCTGTAGCTTCTTCCGCAGCCGTTCGTTCAGCTCGGTTCGTTTGGCCCGGTGCACACTGTTGTGCGCCAGATTCACTTGCTCGAACGGGTCGGTGTTGAGATCGAACATCAACCATTCCCGCCCATCGAAGCAGACGTATTTCCAATGATCGTCTGTCACGATGCCATACCAGCGTTTATCCGTTGAATCCCCGTGACCAGTGGCAATTGGCAGACAAATCAAGCTTTCGCGTGGCGTTTCTTTTTTGGATGGGGCCTTGGTTTTCGCAGCGGAAAAATCGTGGCCTTCCATCCATTCGGGAGGCTCGATCCCGCAAAGTCCAAGGGTGGTGGGCGCCAGATCGACGAGGCCGATTGGCGATTTATCCTGGATCTTTTTCGTGTATCCCTGCACTTCCAGCCCACCCGCCAGGATGCAAGGGACATTGACCGATTCCATGTAGGGATTGGTTTTGCGGAACAACCCGTGGGAGCCATGCATATCACCATGGTCGCTGAAAAAGAGGACGTAGGTATTGGTGTCGAGACCGAGCTCGGCCAATGTCTCGCGGATTCGGCCGACATTCCAATCGAGGTTTTCCACCAGAGCCAGCGCTCCGGCATATTCCGTGCGGGCCCGTTCCTGGATAGGGCCGACGGGCGGCACGTTGGGGCGCATTTCCAGGCGGGCCGGATTATGGCGCCCCATGAATTCAGGCGGAGCCGCATAAGGATCGTGGGGCGGCTGCACACTGAGCGCGGCAAAGAAGGGTTGATCCTGGCCGGACGCTTGGTGGTTCTCGAGATAATTGATCAGCAGATCGGTAAGCGCATCGGTCTCGAATTCTGGTAGCCGGTAGAGGTCGACTTCTTCTTCGCCGCGATGACCATGCACCCAGGTATTCCAAGGGGCATTGTTGTTTTCATACCCGATCCAGGTGCGGAAACCGGCACGATGTTGCCGTTCGACCAAGTTTTGGCATTCCCGCTTTTTCGGCTCGTCTGGAGCGCTGGGATGGGGACTGACTTCCCGTTTGATCTCGTTGCCTTCCGCGTCGCGATAATGATGCCCGCGCAGATGCCATTTACCGAAATAAGCGGTGTCATATCCCGAGTCATTGAATACATCGGCGAGGCTTCGTTGGCCGTCGGGCATGCCCCAGTTGTGTCCCGGCACCGCATGATCGGGGTAACGCCCCGTCAACAACGTGCCGCGTGCCGGGCAGCAAAGCGGGCAGGTCGACACGGCTCGAACGAAATCAATCCCGTATTCGGCCATGGTATCGATGTTGGGCGTCTGGATGTTGGGATCGCCATGTCGGCTGAGCATACAGGAGGGATGCTGATCGCCGAAAATCCAGATGACGTTGGGGCGGGAACCGGTGTGAGGCATGTGAGAAAATTAGGGAGCTGGCCACTTCGATCGCGAGAAGATTTTCGAATCAATCGTGTCCACGCTGCCGACGGTCGGCTTTCTTCCGGGATTGATGTTTTTTGTCGGCGAGCATGCGGGCTTTTTGAGCGGGCGACCGTCGGCGATGCCGCCGACGCGCTTTTTCTCGGGCAGCTTTCTTTTCGGCGCGACGCGTTTCCCGCCGTGCCTCCAATTGTTGACAGAGCTGGACGCGAGCTAGATGACGGTTGCGTGTGCGGGAGCGGTCCTGTTGGCATTTGATCTCGATCCCACTTGGCCGGTGGATTAATTGAACGCAACTGGAAGTCTTATTGATCTTTTGCCCGCCACTCCCGGTGCCGAGGATGAAGTTTTCCTCCAGATCAGCATCGTCGACGCCGAGGGCTTTCAAGCGGTGTTGCAGATCTTCCGTCTCGTTCATGGCGACTGACTCTCGCATTTTCGTGAATGGGATGCTATTCCTCTTGCATCCCTCCGGGAATGCGCCTAATTTCCGCGCTCTTTTCCGTTCATCCGAAGTGACCTTTTATGAAAGCTGATATTCATCCTGATTACAATGAGACCGTTATCTCCTGCGCTTGTGGGGCGAATTATAAAACGCGGTCCACACGCAATAACTTGTCGATCGGTATTTGTGGCGCTTGCCATCCGTTCTTCACCGGCGAACAGAAATTCGTCGACACCGCCGGCCGGGTGGAGAAATTCGCCCGCCGATACGGCAGCACCAAGGCCAAGCGCCGCTAATCGATTTTCGACGCATTTGCTTTTCCCCGAAACGGTGGCAGTGAAAACTGCCGCCGTTTTTTGTTGAGATGGAATACGACGCTGTCATTGCCAAAAAATCCGATCGCTTCGCCGAGGTGGAAGCCGCTGTGGCGGATCCGACCCTTTTTTCGGATCCCAACCGGGCACGGGCGGTCATGCAGGAACATGCGCATCTCAAACAGTTGCTGGAGACTTGGCAACAATTCCAGGAATTGCAACGGCAGTTGGGCGACAATCGGGAATTGGCCGAGAGCCAGGATGCAGAGCTGGCCGACATGGCGGCCGCGGAAATCCCTTCGCTGGAAGCGCGATTGGCGAAAACCGATTTCGAGTTGCAAGTGGCGTTGCTCCCGCCTGATCCGACCGAAAACCGGGATGCGATTGTGGAAATTCGGGGCGGCACAGGCGGCATGGAGGCGGCTTTGTTCGCGTCCGATCTCCATCGCATGTATCAACGATACGCCGAACAACACGGCTTGAAATGTGAGTTGCTCGAACTGAGCCCGAGCGATTTGGGCGGGGTGAAAGAGGTGACCTTCCGCATGACCGGCGAAGCGGTGTTCCGGAAGCTACGTTTCGAAAGTGGCGTCCATCGGGTGCAACGGGTGCCCGCCACCGAAGCGCAGGGACGCATTCATACGTCCACCGCCACCGTCGCTGTCCTGCCAGAAGCCGAGGAGGTCGATGTCGAGCTGCGGCCGGACGACCTGCGCATTGAAGTCTGCCGCGCCGGCGGGCCGGGCGGGCAAGGAGTCAATACCACCGACTCCGCCGTGCAGGTGATGCATCTGCCGACCGGCAAGATCGTCCGCTGCCAGGATGGCCGCAGCCAACAGAAAAACAAAGAACGCGCCTTACAAATCCTTCGTTCCCGTTTGTTACAGGAACGGCAGACTGAGGAAGCGGAAAAATATAGCGAACATCGCCGAAGCCTTATCGGGACCGGCGGACGTGAAGAGAAGATCCGCACTTACAACTTTCCACAGAACCGCGTCACCGATCATCGCATTAATCTGACGCTCTATAATCTGGAACAATTCATGCAGGGCCAGATGCAGGAAATGATCGACGCACTCTTGATGCAGGATCTGGAGGAACGTCTGGAAGAAGTCCGGCTCTGACGCCTCAGGCAAGGGTGTGCCCCGACTGGAGGCGCTGATTCGAAGTCGCAGGCTGCCCAGTTACCACCCCTGGGAATTGCAACCGAAAACAAGTGCCGTTGGGCTGGTTTGGGAGGCACTCGATGGCGCCTCCCATGACTTCGGTGATGCGTTTGACAATCGAGAGCCCCAGCCCGGTGGAAGTCTCGCCGCCGGTCGGTTTGGCGCTGAGTTTCGCGAATCGTTCGTAGAGATGCTGACGATCTTCCTCGCTGAAACCGGGGCCTTCATCAATGATCTCCAACACGGCTTGCCCCGCTCCCTGCCGGCTGACCACCTGAACCCGGCAGCCCGTCTCCGAATATTTCACGGCATTGGACAAAAGATTATCCAACACTTGGCCCAGCGCTCTTGAATCGATCTCGGCAAGATTTTCTTCCGCTGATTGGATCAACTCGATCGCGATCGATTTTTTCGCCGCGTTCAGCTCGAACCGTTCCACGCTCTCCGCCACTAACGCATTTAAATTGTGAACGGCGGGATGAATCGGGAACCGGCCCTGCTCGATGGCGTTGATATTCAGAAGATCATCCAGAATGCCCGACATCCGTAGCGCGGAACCTTTGATGCGTTCGAGATGATCGTTCTGCGGTTCTGGTAACGGCTCTTTCATGGTGATCAAATCGGCGTAAGCGACGATAATCCCGAGCGGATTGCGCAAATCATGGGCGACGATACCGAGAAATTGATCTTTTTCTTCATTCAGATGGAGCAACCGAGCATTGGCTTCTTCCATCCCCGCTTGAGCTTCGTCGCGGGCGGCAACCGCGCGTCGCCGAGTGATTTCGAAAGTCAGGACGATGGCGAAAAGAAACGGTCCGAGACCAATGAGCCCCATTCCGGTGATCAGCAAATGCCAGCGTTGGTCGTAAGTCGGAGCGAATTCGGCCCCCATTAAAGTGAAGATGAACAAGGCGGTCAGCACCATCAGGGTCGCGCCAGCCCAGAAGATCGCTGCCCGAGTCGGGAGGAGCATCAAGCTGCAGAGCGGCACTGCGGCGAGCCAGGCAATAGCGTGACCATTCATACCACCCTCCACCAGCGTCAGTGCAGAAAAGCCAATCAGCAACACCAGAGAAAGCCAGTGCCCGGTCCAAATCGTCGATTTTCCGAGCCTGAGCAATGGAATCACCGCGGCTACCGCCAGAACGCAGATGGCGATGATGCCGGCTCCATACCAATGCGCAATGGCGGCGTAGAAGAGGACATAAAGCAGCCCAAAACCAATCCCGAAGAGACTGAACCCGACCTGCAATCGAGTAATCCGCCGAGAGTCGGAGCATTCATCGGAGCGACAACCGGACAGTCGATCGAGTGTGCGGCACCACCAGCCTTCGAGGGGGCGCGTTGAGCAGGAGTTGGCAACTTCTTGGGTCACAATGGTTTCTACGATCTCATGCCTCGAACGGATGACGACTGAAAAATTCATCTAAATCAAGCATTCGCCCTTCCGCTGCTTGGCCGAGGTGAAGGAGCCCGCATCACAATCGTTAGGAACTGCGAACGCGTCGAAAAGCATGCCGATGCGGACCGTGCAAAGTGTTGTGACGGACGTGATGGCCGAGCGACGTTCGGTTTGTGAGCCTGCAGAGAAGTCGATAAATCAGCCTCTTTCAAAACCATTCTTTTGGGTTGAAGACTGGAGGCTGATTTTAATACGTTTTAATAATGAGAAACCTTCGAAGCAGCCTGTGTTCTTGCCTCATTTTCATGACGACCCTCGTCTCGTCTGAAGCTCAGGAATACCGGACTTTCACCAGTCGAGACGGGAAAACGGTCGAGGCGAAGGTAATTGATTACATGGCCGATGTTCCAGGAACGAAAATGAAAATGGTCACTATTGAGCTGAAGAATGGAGAGACCTATGAAAAACTCGACACCAACATTTTTTCGTCGGCAGACCAAAAATATTTCAAGCAATGGCATGCAGATCGGTTGGCAGCTAAGGACGACGCACCTTTGTTGCCTGACGCTGAAATCAAGATGGCTGTCAAGAAATCCAGGTACAACGATCTCAATGATAAAGGGGATCCGGATAATCGAGAAGTCGAATACGAGCCTGTCATCATATTTGAGAATGAGGACTGGGATCTTTCCTATAAGAAAGTAGGGGGGACCTTAGTTTTTATCGGTCAGAGCACGTTGGATAGGGGGGAATTCCATATCCTCTACAAAGAGGACTTTTCAATTGACTTGCCGCGCATGGAAGAAACGATTTGGGAAGGAAAACCGTTTGTAAATGTTTACGATTCGAACCCGTCGAATGGATCCGCTTTCGGTGCTAAATACGACGGATACTTAATCGTCCTTCGTGATAAAAATAAAAAGGCACAAGTCATAGAGGCTTCTAAAGCGGAATGGGAAGAGAACTATCAAAGTATATTAGATGCCGATATCTCGAAGGCTTATAATAAAACTTTCCAGGAGAGTGGGGAAAAGAGCATCTATTGACATTTTCATGAGAGCGCATCATCAACTTGGCTCCAATGAGCAGCGAGGTTGATCACTGCACTGCTTTTCATAGCTTCGTCGATGGCAAAACAGGTCACAGCCGACTCCAATGCCTCGGACAATCCAACGGCAGGAGTTTTTCCATGTAACATCGCAGCAGCAATCTCTTTTGCCAGCACCGCGTCGCCACCCCCATGGCCATCGGTTTTTGGGATGGAAACCGTTTCGATTGTTGTTCCGAACCCGATCCGACGCAGATCGATCGCGCCCGTCCCAAGATCCGCCCGAATAGCCCCTTCACTCCCGAGTAGCAACATGCGCCGCTCGGGAATGCCGGCGTTCAGGTTGGTGTGAAACGTGGCACAGACCCCATTGGCATATTCAAGAATCGCCACCTGGTGATCAACGATGTCCTTGTCCGAAGTAAAGGGATCGGCTTTCACTAGGCCCCGCCAGGTTTGGTAAGCGGCTTTGCCTTCTGGATCTCGCCCGATCCGCTCGATGTGAGCCGCGTTTTCCGGAAGAAAAAAGCGGCGTCCACCAAAGGAAGCCACCTGCGCGGCTCTGCTTCCAGTCATCCAATTTGCCAGATCAATGTCATGACAGCATTTCTCCAGAAGATGTGATCCTGCGTTCGCCTCCAACCGACGCCAATCTCCCATGATGTAGCCGCCGTGATTGAAATCGAGCGTTTCGTTGAATTCCATACTGATCAAGTCGCCAATCGCGCCGTCGCGGAGCAACTCATGGATTTTTCGGTAGTGCGGAGAAAAGCGAAGGGTAAACCCGATACCAAAATGCCGCTCGCTCGAGCGCCAGGCGGTGGCCATGCGCAAGGCATCGTTCAAGTTGGTGGCGAGCGGTTTTTGGCAGAAGACCTCTTTCCCAGCAGCGAATGCCGCGAGGGTCTGTTCGGCATGCTGACAATTCCACGAGGCGATCATCACCCAGTCAACGCCTGGCACCTCCCACATCGCCTCCAAATCCTCGCAGACCACGGGTGGCGTGGCCAATTCCGCCAGGGTCGCCTCGATCGAGCGAGGGTCCGGATCCAAAAGGGCTTTCACCTGCAGCCGCGGATCGAGCTCAAGCAACCGTCGAACTAGCGAGCGACCCATGCCTCCGCAGCCGATAAGACCAATGCCAATGGGAGTATGAATGGTGTTCATAAGGGGGAAACATAAAAGAACGGGGTGGATGCAAACTTGCGGATTTGCTTGGGGATTTCAAGTAGGTCGCTATTCGCTTACTCG